>Ga0256875_1000457_pt1 | contig 13653 bp, 1 predicted proteins | sample MC6MC0418MT_FD_186354 | JGI IMG/M metagenome (GOLD analysis project Ga0256875, IMG submission 186354) | Metatranscriptome of enriched soil aggregate microbial communities from Iowa State University, Ames, United States - MC6-MC0418-MT... | ecosystem: Environmental > Terrestrial > Soil >... | reverse complement strand
TTTCGTTCTGATTTTTCGAATCGACCTCTCCTTGGTCCTCTCTCGACTATTCATCGCTGCCAGCCAGTGATGAGTACGGAGAGCAAAGGGGCCTCCACGCCCCAGGCCAAAGTGGCCCAGCAAGGGCCTCCTCCTGGTCCTGGGCGCTATCCGAATCTTTTTTCTGTTGCTGCTTCTGCCAAAGAAGAGCACAAGAGCAAATATGCATTGGGTGAGAAGCCTATTTGGCAACACCCCTGCTTCATGGACTACTTTTTCGATCTGGCGATGGACCATCCGCCCCAGCCTCGTCTGTCCGAGCCTTCTGCCTTTTCTGCTGCTTTGGAGCTGTTGATGCTGGTCTACTCGAACATTGTCAATCTGAATCACTGGTGGCTCGCGGGTCTGGATCGCGAAGAAATGACGGCCTTCACTCTACTGCTGCCAACCGTTGCCGAAGCCAAGATGTATTCCCGCAAATCCGAACGCTCGCAGCCTTCCAACACCCCCACTTCCAATTCATCGGGCCAACCCTCTCCAGCCGACCACGCCTTATACGACAGTTTGTTGGAAATTCGCACGCGTATGCGATCTCTGAGCGCTGGAGGCTTCATGATGGTGCCGGGTGGATGGCTCAATAAAGACGGCCCGGGTCACAACGTCATGTACATGGTGCATCGGCGCGACACGAGCTTTTCGTTTGCTGTCGTCAACACCGGCGAAGGCACCCAGTATCATCCATTCACGGCCGATCAGTCGCCGGAAATCATGTACAAGTATAGTCTTATCTTCGACGATATCCCTCTGCAACGACTCCTGGATTCGTCTTTTTGGTTGCTTTTAGCCAAACTACAGACAACACACATGGAGTCACGGGCTAAAGGCGCCGAACTGCTCTACGAACACATCCTTCCCTTCCTCAACAGCAAGCCGCTCACCACCACCATCCAAGACAATCTGGAAGAGAAGCACGACTACAGCAACTTCGCGCCACTCCCGCATTCGGGCGACGTTTCGTTGATTCACTGCGCCGCCGAAGCTTTCCATTTGATGCTGCGACGCAAGGGTCTTTCGGCCAGCAAGGCCAGTCTCATGCCGACTCTGATGCGATGGGAGATGTGTCGCCTGATGTTCGAGGATCTCAAGCTTGTCGACAGCATCACCACCTCCGATCAGCACATGTTCCAGCAGGTGTGTCGCGCCGTCGCCGGTTCGGCTTCCATCAGTGCCGCTCAGCCCGGCAATGCCTTTACGGCCGAGTTGCTGCGTCAGTGTCAAGCATTCCTGGAGACTGTCGAGCAGCGCCTGGCCACGTTGCCCAAGCGTACGATCAAGGAGATGGGTCCGCCGCCCGATCTCAAGGCCGACAACTGGATGGCCGAGTTCCATTCGTTGCCGCTGTTCGATCGTTTTCGACGCGATGAGAGCGTGGAGTCATTAGCCGGTCCTTCCGATGCTGCGCCTTTCTTCCGCCCGGTCCAATTCACACTGGTGCCCGAAAAGGCCACGACGCACGCTGAAGTGTCGCTCGCTTTGCGTCACTGCGACCAGCTCTGCACCCTGCTCTCTTACCAGGCCGACCTCATCAAGAACACCTACATGCTGCGTGTGGCATTGATCCAACACGTCTTCACGCAGGTCATCCCCGTGCCGTTGCCTCAGAGCCATCCTCAGCGTAAGCAATTGTGTCTGTGGGCGCAGCCCATGAAAGCCGAGACGCAAATCGATCTGTTGCGGCTGATTCGACTGATTTCGCGCCACTACGCCGCCTGTTCCATGTCGTTGCGCGTGACGCGTTCGTTTGACGCGGCGCGCATTCTGACCACGGCGTGTATGACGGCGCTGGCCGACGCGTTGATTCGCGTGCGTGCTTCCGATGTACCGTCGTTGCTGTCGCTGCATCTCAACGGCGAGGCGCCTCCCACCCCGCGTTTCTTCCAGCAGCCCTACGGTATTGACATGGGGCCGTTCGAGAAGCAGAGCGAGTATATGAAGTTCACATCGCCTGTGCTCGTCACCATCCGTACGCGTGTCTTGGACTATTTCCATTCGCAGCGTTCGCTCATCAAAGACGACCACCTCATCTTCCGCTTTGAGCGGACCATGGAATGCGGAGCAGTCACGCGTCTCATCGAGCAGCTGTGTTGGGAGATCGGCTTCCCCTTTTCAGACAAGCTGGCCCCGCTCTACTTGTCTGGTGAACGTCGCGAGATTCTCCTCAACTACCCCGAGCTGATGTACTACCGCGACATTGTCTTCTGCTTCAAGTTCATGATGACGCCCACCAGTGCGGCTCTGCCCGATATCCGACCATGGATGCAGAGCGATGCCGATTTGGCATGGCACTGGAACCATAGTGACGGCGGGGCGTTTGAAGTGCGAGCCTTTGGGCGCGTGTTGCAGTGTGCGGCGCCTGTCGACCCTGACGAAGAGCGCAAGCGACAGGAAGAGGAAAAGAGTGGCCTGATGTCGCGCCTGTGGGGTTTGTTCACCAAAGACAGTCGCGCTGGTCCCAGCGGTGCCGATCCGTCGGCCCTGGTCAACCATCCCATCTCACACGAAGAAGACGTGCTGCACATTCGTGAGCTGCCCACCTTTAGTGGCAAGATGACTCAGTCGGCCTGTGAACTGCTGGCCTCGTATCTCACTGCGCCTTACCTGCGCATTCCGTTGTGTCTGGCGCTGTTTGCCTGTCCGGAGAACATTCATGCGCTCGGCGTGCCTCAGCTTCAAGTGGTGCTCGATGGTGCGTTGTTTGAACCCAGTCTGTGGCTGCCGCCTGGCGAAGACGCGCGCAAGCGTTTGCCGGCTGTGGTCCCCGCGCCCGATCGTACGCCTTTTGCGACGGCTTGTGGCCTGCTGATGAACGAACTGATCAAGTCGCCGCAAGGTTTGACCAAGCCGCTCTACGACCTGCTCGACTTTGCCATTGAGCTCGATACTGGCCATTTCAGCGCTTCGACTGCCGCCGTCATCCTTTATGTGGTGCGTCTGGTGGTTCGTGTGGAGTCGCATATGCTGTTCCTGGTACAACATCACAAGCTGGCCTCGGAGAAGGGCTCGGCCGACCTGTCGTTGATTCGCGGCCTGGAATTGACCCGCGCCCAAGCCAAGGCTCTGCATCGCCATCGTTCGCGTCTGCGATTGACGCTCAACGAGCAGATCTTCCCCATGCTGCAACGCTGGTGCGAGCACTCCACGCGTCACAACCACATCGAACAAGCCTGCCAAGTCCACGCCCATCTGGCGCTGCTATTCGAACATCTGCCGCCCGAAGAGCTGACCGCGCCCGTGGTCACCACCTTGCTCGCCTCGCAGATCTTCCTCACCACGCGCCATCGCTACGAGCTGGCCGCTGATGGCATGACGCGTATCAGTCGTATGGCGCAGGAACGCGGGCCCGAATCGGGCTTGGGCATTGCCGATACCGAGATGTTCGATCTATTCCAGCGTCAGCGCTCGTCCGTTATGGCTTGGCTCGCGAAAGATTCCCAACGCAACCAAGTTATGGAAGAGGTCGTGCGCATCGTCACCATGACCGGCTTCTCCGAGCAAGCGCAAACCGACCGCCACGAACTCCGCTCGCCTTCTCAAGCGACCTCGGAGGTGCTGCCAGCTTCGTCGTCGATGGCCGAGCCTGATCTGACCAAGGCCCGTTTCTGGCGCTCGATGGACGGCTTCCACTGTGTGGGTCGCTTCATTCCCGATTCGGCCGCTCGTAACGACGAAGAGACCTCGGTGATGGAGGCCAAGCGACCGTATATGCGCGGTGAGCAGCTGGTCGAGACCGAGATCAACATCCAGCTTGGTTCGCTGACTTTGAATACGAGTCGTTTGGAAGTTCTGGACCCGCGTATTGCCGCTTTGCGCGACTTCCAGGATCTATTTGGCAAAGACTACGGCCAGTCTCAGTGCGCCCCCGTCAAGATTACAACGCAGCGCCAGTGGGTGCGCTTGGTGGGTACCAGGCACGATCTGCTCTACTGGCAGCCCGATGATCGCACCCCTCGTTTGCCTTATACCCGACCACTGCATACAGAGAAGCTGGGTGCGGGCGAGAAATGGATCGGTGAGCTGCTGCAAAATCACATGTGGTCCCACAACGTCTTATCGGGAATCGAGCTGTTCTTGCCCGAGCGCTCTTACTCCGAGCGCGACACTTCAGCCTGTCTTGCTGGCTATTTGATCACGCTGCCCAAGAATGACCCTGGCATTCCGGTCCCGGGCAAAGCTACGATCGCTGCACCACAATGGCAGCAGACGCCGTTCTGTTTCAAGTGCAATCAGCAGTTCTCGTTCACACATCGCCAACACCACTGCAGAATGTGCGGCCATTCGTTCTGTGCCCCGTGCTCGTCCAAGAGTGCGCCGTTGCCTGAAATGGGTATGAACGAGCCCGTACGTCTCTGTGATGCCTGCTATGCCAGCCGCTTCGAATTCAAGAGCATGAAGGAGGTCGTCATCTATCGGCGCCAACGTGTCGTGCAAGTTTTCAACGTGGTCGAACACGGTCGTCGCTTCTATCGCCAGCTGGTTTACTCTTCGGATGCCCGCTGGAGTTTGAGCGATATGACCCCTCTAAGATCGCCTTCTGACACGTGGGATACGCCAGACCGCTATGCTTGTGCTGCGGGCACCGCGTTCAATCAGCCTTCTTTCCCCCATGCTTCGTTGATCATTACGAGAGACTTGGTGGATCGCCAACAAACCTATCTCCCGCCCCGATTTTTGAGAGGTTTGGTGCCTGATGCCCTGCTGGAGACGTATGTGTTTTGGCAAGAGGCGGACGACTCGTTTACCGGCTATTTGCGCAAGGATATTGCTCAGCGTGTGTTGACCGCTTCCATTCTCAAGGTCGACCTGATCAAAGGCAAAGGCACGGTCGCTTCTGCGCGTGTGGTGCGCTCGCCTCTGCGTCGAGTGTTTAATCCCGATTCCTCCGCTTCGCATTCCCATGCTGACGAGGAGAAGAAGCAGACCAGTGCTGAAGTGCAAGAAGTCAAAGAAGAGAGCAAGGAGGTCAAGAGCCAAGACAGTAAGGAGAGCAAGAGCAAGGAGCTCAAGATCGACGTCGAAGAGCCCACTTCGCCCCGACCAGATCAATTTACCGAGGAGATTGTCAAAGACGAGGGTCTGGTGCTGCTGGATCTGTTGAACGCTCCCGAAGGCTCGCTGTTGGCCCGCCTGGCCGATTTCTTGGTGCGTCTCGACGACCTGTCGCACGTCCTGGTGTGGAGCAAAGATCAGCCCAAACGCGATGGCCAGCAGTGCACCATTCACTTGGTCGAACTGCCGCGTTTGCAATTGTCCTTCAATACGCGCAAGGATCACGATGGCAAGGTGCGCTTATACAGCGACGACCACTTCGGTTTCTTCGTCTCCTCGCATCGCGACACGGCGGCTCGACAGCTGATGGAAAACCTGCCTCATGCCTTGTTGCTCGAAAATCTCGATGGCGATACGGCCATGTTGCTGCCAGCCTCTTTGCCCAAGCGTCTGCATCACCTGCAAGAACCCTACTCCAGTGAGCTGTTGCTGGTTCGCAGGGACAAGGAGTGGCTCGAAAAAGTCAAGGCTCGCCACTTCGTCTACCCGGTGCACATCTCCCTTTCCTTCATCTTCACGCCCACGTTGGCCTCGTCCTTGTACCTGCTTCTGCTACGTTTCATCACTCGTCAATATCAGCACGTCTTCCGTCTGGCTGATTCGTGTGTCTCGGATATCAATCTCACCGCCGAAGAGCAGCAGCTGTGGTCCGAGTTGGCCAGTGTTGCTGATGACACAGCCCCTGATGCCCACGCTTGCAAGATCAAGCTCTTCCTGGGTAGCCTGGATACCAGCTTGCCTCCTCTGGCTTGGAACATCCGTCACGAAGTGTTGCAGTACTTGGACAAGCGCTCGCTTGTTTCGGCCGTGTGTCGCCTCACGCCTCAAGAAGAGTACCAAGCTCTCAGTCTGTGCCAACAAGAGCCTCTGCATCCCAAGCTGGTCAATCGCTTCTCCTATCTCTCTGCCATGCTCAGTGGCACTGAGAAGGCTCCCGTCATGCTGCCCCCCTCCATCATGAAGTTTGCTTCGCCTTCGACGGGCGGCGCTCCGATTCGCGGGTCGTTTGATGCTGTGGTGGACAAGTCGTGCTTGGTGGCCGACGAAGGCTTCTTCGCCAAGTTGGCCTCGGTGTCGTACAAGAAGCCCAAGGAATGTCGCGGCGCTGAAGCACTGGTGTGTATTACCAAGTGGCTCGAGCATGGTTTGCGACTCAAGGGTGGCAAGGACGATCTGGGCTTCTTGTTCTTCTTTGAGCTCATGAGTGGCACGCTGAAGATCAAGATCGCCGAAGAGGACTCGAGCTATACCCTCGCTTGCTTGCTAGTTCGTATGTTGCCGGAAGAAGACCAGCGCTTGTCGATGCTGATGTCCATCCTGCGTGTCCTGATTCGCAACCCGCAATTTGTGCTGGATCAATCGCTGCCCAAGGCCGAAGACAAGAGCAAGTTCCGCCTGTCGACGCTGTTCAAGGGCACTGACAACTTCTTCTCGCGTCTGCTCAAGACGCTGCAGCCGTGGTTCGCGCGCAAAGAAGAGGAAAAGGCCATCCAATGGAGCTGCCCTGACCCGGTTCAGCCTGTGCGTTTGCCCGATTTGGTGCCTGTGCCTTTGCTGTCCAAGTTGCCTCGCGATCTCGTCTGTCCTCGCCACACCAACCTCGCCTGCTCCCGTATGGAGTGCACGGCCGTGCCCGAAAAGGACGGCAAGAAGCCGCCTGGTCTGTCCAGCTCCGATTTCCTGGCCTTCCACCAGCCGCTCAGCGTTCTTGGTCTGCAGCAGTTTGTCACGTCACGCTCTCGCGAACAGCGTGGCCTGTCCAATCTCGATCCCTCGATGCCGTTTGATTTGTCGAAGCACCCCGCCTCGCGATCGCATATTGCCCATAGTATGCTGCAGCGTCTCCGCGACGACGTCAAGCTCTATGCCGACAAGCAGAACACGGAGCACGAGCCGGAGTTGACCAAGTTGCTCGACACCGACATTCGTGGCTTCATTGCCCAGCCGTCTGGCGGCGGTCTCAAGGCGGCGCAGGAGCAACTCCAGAAACTTTTGACGGCCCTGACCGAGCTGCATAACCGCGATCTGGCCTATTCGCGCGAGCTCATTGATCGTATCTTGCGCGTGGTCAATGGTGTTGTAGCCAGCAGCCCTATTCCCAACCACTCGAGCAAGCCAGGTGTCATTCAGCAGCACGCCAATCCACTGCCCGATGCTCGTCAGGAAGAAGAGCTGCGAGCCAAGTTTGCCTTCTCTCTCGGTCGCTATTCGGGTCAGGAGGCCACCATTTGGTTCGAATTTTTGGTGGGTCTGCTCCTCTCAGAGCGTTCCGATACCGAGCTGCGCTTGCTCTGCCCTCTTCTGACACCCAGCACCGCTCGACGAGCGTTGGAGCTGGCGATCGATGTCTTGGTCCGTGTCAATCGCGTCGGTCAGGCGCGCCGCTGCGTGTCGTTGGCGCGTGAGTTACAAGCGGCCATGGATGTGCTGGGCAAGGACTTGGCGGCCCAGCAGAGCGACCAAGAACCCTCGACTCAGCTTCAGGCTGCTGGTACCGAGGTGGTACTCAAAGCCGAGAAATTGGCTGGTTTGCTTTCTGGTCGTCGCTCCTTTGGCAAGATCGACCATCCTCAAAAGCCTGGGCGTTTGGCTTTCGATCCGCGCTTCCTGGTCTTCGAGTTCACCTACAATCTCCTGCTGCGTTCGTCGCAAATTCAGTTGGTGCGCAGCATCTTGCGTTCGATTAATGCGGGCGGTGAGCGCGCTTCGTCTTGTCATCAGATGATCATGGGTCAAGGCAAGACCACCGTTGTCGGTCCTCTGTTGGGTCTCATGTTGGCCGATGGCAAGCATCTCATGTTGCAAGTGGTGCCAGCGGCGCTGCTGGAGTTCTCGCGAGCCGTTATGCGCGAGCGTTTCTCGGCCGTTGTTCGCAAGCCTGTCTACACCCTGTCCTTCGATCGTTTCCAAACTGTCTCATCATCCCTGTATGCCAAGCTTATCAAGGCGCGTGACACGCAAGCTCTGGTCATCAGCACGCCTCAGGCTGTCAAGGCTGTGGCGCTCAAGTTCGTCGAGTTGCTTCATACTATCGATCAACTCAAGACGCGCTACCTCATTGCCTCGTCCGAGAAGTCTTTGAACAAAGACGCGCGTCAGAAACTGACTGCTGAATTCACTGCCAGCTCCCGCGCGCTCAAGCAAGAAGCCGACCTCTGCACTCGCATCTTGGGCCTCTTCCGCAGTGCCAACTTGATTATCGACGAAGTCGATCTGGTTCTGCACCCGCTCAAGTCCGAGCTCAACTTCCCCATTGGCCGCAAGGAGCCGCTGGATCTCACCCTCGGCAAAAACACCAAGGGTTTGCGGTGGGAGGTGGCCATTCATCTGCTCGATGCCTTGTTCGTGGCCGCTGGCCAGCGTATGTCCGTCCCACTGCAAGGCTCTCGCGAGGCTGATTTGGTGCTCAAGCAGTTGGAGGTTCAGCTGCAACGCGGCAAGGCTGAGCGCTTGGTGCAGCTAACGCCCCACTTGGTGCTGCTGCATCGTGGTTTCTACCATGCTCATTTGAAGCCTCTTTTGGCGCGCTGGATGGTGATCTTCCTGTCGTTCAAGGCCACGGGTCTCAGCGACGAGCAGATGATGTCGTATTTGCTGGCGCCCAAGAATTCGCAAGACCATCTCATCAAGTCCGATTTCCTCAAAGACGAGCACATGAAGATGCTGAATCTGTCGCACGACTGGCTGCACTCGTTCCTGCCTTTCGTGCTCGGCAAGATCAACCGTGTATCGTTTGGTCTGCTATCCGATATTGAAGTGGCCCAAGCTCAAGCTAGTGGTATCAAGCAGCCTCGCTCGCGCTTCTTGTCTGCTGTGCCGTTTGTGGGCAAAGATGTGCCCTCATCACGTTCTGAATTTTCGCATCCCGATGTGGTGATCGGTTTGACCGTTCTGGCCTATCGTTACGAAGGTCTGCGTCACTCTGATTTCCTGGCTCTCATGCGCTCCTTGCAAGAAACCATGTGGGATGAGCTAGGACCCTATGCTCGTCGACCCTCGGCCCGTCTGTTTGCCGAGTGGGTCAAGCAAGCGGGCGGACAAGTTCGAGGCGCTCGATTAGAAGCCAGTGAGCTCGAGCGCAGGAAGAAGGAACGCATCAAGGCTGAGCGACTCAAGCAAGCGCGAAATCGCCAGGCTATCCAGCACGACCCGTTCTTCTACGATGCCGGCGATGATGAAGACGAAATCGAGGACGCCTTGCTCAACGAGGGTGTCAGTGCTGTGCGTTCGTTTGCCAGCGAGAAAGACGTGTGGCCGTTGCGCTTGATTGATATGGACGATGACGAGCAAGTTGGCTTGGTGTATCGGCTGCTTCATAAGTTGCCCGAGATGATCCATCACTTCTTGCGCCACTTCATCTTCCCCCAGGTGATGCGTCACCAGGGTCTGAAGATCTCTGCTTCGGGCCAAGATCTTGGTGGAGAGTTATTGTTCGGACGTCGTATCGGTTTCTCAGGCACTCCTTCCGACCTGCTGCCCCTGGAATTGGGCAAATGCAGCTACGAGAAAGGTTCCGATGGCCAGATGCTGCATTATCTCACCGCGCCTCGCATTGTGGCGGTGGAGATGCTGAGTCAATCATGGAGTCCGCAGAGCGTGTTGAGACGCATTGCGAAAGCTTCACCAACACCCGGGTCACTGATCGATACCGGTGCTTTGATCACTGGCATGAGCAATTTGCAGGTGGCGCGCTACCTCTTGTCTCACGGCCTCGCAGGCAAAGACGGTGTAGTGTTCTTGGATGAGCTGGACAGGAAGATGATCCTGCTCCGCGATTCGATGAAAGTGCTGCCGCTCTCGCAATCAGGCTTGCCCGAATCGCGCCGCTTCGCCTTCTACGATCAGGTCCATACAACCGGTATGGATATCGGACATGCGGTCGATGCCGAAGGTGTCATTACGCTCGGCAAGGACATGACCTTCCGTGATTATTGCCAGGGCGCTTTCCGTATGCGTGGCATCGGCAAGGGTCAGACTCTGCGTCTGTACGTCATTCCCGAGATGCGCAAACTGGTGGATACTCACGCGGCTATTGCCTCTGGCCGCCCCATTCCGCCTGATTCAGCCTATCACGGTCAGGTTGTCTCGCCTTCGACCGATCTGGCGATCTCGCAAGTGCTCTGTGATGTGGCCGTGTGGCTCATTGTCAACCAAATCAAGTCCGAGAAGCTGCAATTCCACATGCTCTCCGAGCAAAATCTGCGCAACATCTGGCGCAAGAGCTCGTTCCGTTTGCTCCAAGACCAGTACAACCTCGTCGGCGGAGATCGAGCCACGGAAGAACTGGCGCGAGCCTTGGATGTGTTCCGCGAACGCCTGGATTATTCGGTCGAGCATGCGGTGCCGGCTTCGATTCCGTTCTCGCAGGGTCTGCGTAAGCTCATTCGTGCGAACGAGGCGATGATCCAGACACCAGACGAACGCCAAGTGGTTGAGCTGGTGCTGTCACAGGTGGCCTTCTCGGATGAAGAGCGCGAGGCCGCCGCCCAACAGACCGCGACTGTTTTGCCTGTGGCGGGTGTGGTGCCGCAGGACGACAACGACGGTGCGCCCGAGCAGACCAAGGCTTTTGGAGCCGAACAGCAACAAGAACAAGAGCAGGAACAGGAACAAGAGCAGGAACAAGAGCAAGAACAGCAACAGCAAGTGGAAGAGGAGGAAGAAGAAGAGACCTTCGCCAAGAAGAAATACTCGACCAAGAAACAGGCCCACGTGCCTTGGGAGATTTCTCATCTGTGCGGCGGCGATCCTCGTCGCATCGGCTCCTTCTACCCGCTGTCGAAGTTCTCGCTGTACAAGGACTCGTTGTTCTTCAACAGCGGCAAGCCCATCAAGTTCCCGAGCTACATGATGGTGTCGGACAACTATTTCCATCACGTGTGGTGTCTCACGGCCTATCGCCGTCTCAAGAACGTCATTGTGGCCATGGACTGGGTGCCCGATGTACGAGCCATCCAAGAAGTGGCCCCGACTCAGCTCGATGGCGATGAATCCCAGACACCCACTGGAGAGCAAGAAGAACGTCTCAGACGCAGCTTCGACTTGCTGAATTTGTCGCGGTCGGGCATGCTGAATGAGAGCGAGTTGCGTGAGTTCTTGCGCCTGGTCGATGTGCCGTCGGAGGATGCTCCGGACGAAATGGCCCGGCTCCAAACGCAGAATGGCGGCGCTTCGATGAGCTACGAATTCTGGCGTCAGTGCATGGTGCAGCAGACGTTTACCCGCGCCCATACCAAGCGAGTCCAAGTCCTATTGTCGCTCGAGGAAGCCGAAACACTACGAGCCATGCTGCATAACCCCGAGGGCCAGAGCATGCTGGCAGCCACGCATTCAGGCCTGGCTTTGAGGGCTGGCACACTGGAGCTGGACGCATCGCGAGGCTTTGTTGCTGCTCCATCAACCCAGCAAATCACCGCCGAGTCTTGCGCTCGCTATCTCAACTCCGACATGGCCTTCAGCGAAGAAGAAGTGGGCTCGCTGTTGCGCGCTTTGCAGTCCACCACCGTCGAACGGCGAGAAGCATTCTTCCAGGAGGTTCGTTCCTGCCGTCGCAGGAAGAAGCGAGACTGGCAAGGCACGTCGTTGGCGCCCGTGTTCCAGCATCCCGATTGGTATTCGCTGGTGGAGTTCCGAGCGCTTCTGGCTGCAGTGAGGACGCTGATTCGCCAGAAGGGCATGCGACTACTCGACGCCTTCCGCGCTTTCGATTCCAGCTCGCGCGACGGCCGCTTGACCTGCTCCGAGATGTACGGCGGTCTGGAATGGCTAGGCCTGGAGCTGGCCCCCGACGACGTCTATGCCATTGTCAAGCATGTGGACAAGTCGGGCTCGGGCTGGGTGTCTTTCGAGCACTTCGAGCAGGCCTTCCGCGATCCCGAAGACGAGACGCAAGAGAGCAAGCAATCGGAGTCGGATATGATGGAGGCCATGTTCCCGGAAGAGAGAGCGGTCATCGAACCCAAGCCCATTCGCGAGTTGTTTGCCAGCGACGAGAAGGAGGATTCGACACGCATGGAAGAGATCCCGGCGCAGGCTCTGGCCAAGCTGCAAGTCACGCTGCAGAAGGTCGCGAGTTTCTCGCCGGTTTGGAACAGCAAGAGCTCGCTGAGTCGCAAGGAGCTGTCGGTCTGGTCGCCGATCCATCCCACGTCTTTCATCTCCAAACGCAATCGCGTGCGTGTCGAGCTCGGTCACTATGCAGCCCCCGGGTTCGGCCAGCCTGCCAAGGGCCTGGCTCCGCCTACGCTGGAAGCCTTGACCATCGAGCTCACCGACTTGGGCACCTCGACCATGTTCCGCAGTCGCCATCTCGAAGTGGCGCATCTCAATTGGCTGCTCCCGCACCCTGTCAACTACAAGCTCGTGTGGTCGCAGCAGAATCGCGAGCACAGTTTCTTTGCTTGGCGTGCGGTGCCCCCCTCGGCGAACTTTGTGTCGTTGGGTATGATTGGCACGACCAGTCCCGACCCGCCTTCTCTGCTGGCCATGCGCTGCGTGCCAAAGGGCTGGACCGTGCCCGCCAGGAGCGATAGCAAGTGCATTTGGGACGACAACGGCACCGGAGGCAAGCGAGGCTCGTTCTGGTTCCTCAACACCCTCAATCTCATGCAGTGTACCGACAGCCACGAGCGTCCCGAGTCTGTGTGCTTCGATCTGGCCTCCAAGCGCTTCATGGCCAGCGAAGGCCTGGTGCTGATGATCGATGCGCCGGTGGCTTCGGCTTCGTCTGCTTCATCATCCAAGGATGCGAACCCCGACCTGCTCTCCAGCCTGGGCCCGGCTCCCAAACCTCGTATTGGCGCCCGCTCAGCAACCCTGCCTCGGCCTCCAGCCACTTCGCCCAACCAGCAAGACTTCCTGTCGGTGATGGGCATGCAACGATCGCCTTCTGCCATGGTGCCCAACTCGAGCGCTCAAAAGCCAGCCACCACGAGTAGTCCCAATAAGGTTGGCGCTCAGGACGTGATGGCCATGTTCGAGGGTGCGAAGCCTGTTGCGACATCACCAACCGCGTCGTCTTCCCCTACTGGCCCCGATCCTCTGGACTTCTTCTCGCCCAACTATCAACCCCCTTCTGCCACGGCCAAGAAGAAAGACGCCGACAAAGAATCCCTGGAGGATTTTTTCAATAGTCCTTCGACGGTCAAGCCGGCGGTTGCTAAGCGCTCATAAATATGAACCACTGTCATCAGTTATGATTTGTTGAATTGTCGATGTTTGGTTGTATGTCTGTCTCATTGTTTGTGATCGTCATTGTATTGTGTGTGATGTATGGCTTTCCTTTTTTGTGGTTTCATCGTTTCTTTCGTCTGTTGTTCCTGTTGCCGTTGTCCTTCACCTATATGTTTGCCAGTGGTGTTGGGTCTTCTTTTTTTTATTTCATCATCCTTTCTCGTTTTTCTTTCAATTCGAACCTGCTGAGTGAGATTGATCATGAGTATTTGATTTTGCTTCTTCTGGTATAAATCGACTCAATCTCCCAATTACTTCGTGTGTGCTTCAACGCCGCGGCCGTGTGTGTTTGTTTGTGTGCCTGTGTGTGTGTGTGTGTGTGTGTGTGTGTGTGTG
>Ga0256875_1000446_pt1 | contig 13993 bp, 10 predicted proteins | sample MC6MC0418MT_FD_186354 | JGI IMG/M metagenome (GOLD analysis project Ga0256875, IMG submission 186354) | Metatranscriptome of enriched soil aggregate microbial communities from Iowa State University, Ames, United States - MC6-MC0418-MT... | ecosystem: Environmental > Terrestrial > Soil >... | reverse complement strand
CGCTGATGGATGCGCTGGACAACGACGCGCTGCCGCAAGTCTGGGTGCTGGAACTGTCCAGCTTCCAGCTGGAAACGACGCAGTCGCTGAAGGCGGACGCCGCTGTCGTGCTGAACGTTACCCAAGATCATCTGGACTGGCATGGCGGCATGGACGCTTATGCCGAGGCCAAGGCGCGCATCTTTAAGATGGCGCGCATCGCCATCGTCAACCGTGACGACCCGATGACGCTGCGCATGGTGCCGACGGTGAACGCGCTGAATGTGCGCAGTTTTGGCCGCGACATGCCGGAACTGGTGGGCGACATGGGCCTGGAACTGGGGCAGGGCGTGGCCTGGCTGGTGGCTTCGGAGCCCAGCGATTTCGACGAGCCCGCGCCGCCCGTGCGCCGCAAGAAAGATGCGCCCGAACCCGTGCGCGCCAATGGCCGCATGAGCCGCCTGATGCCGGTGGACGCCTTGCGCATCCGCGGCATCCACAACGCCCTGAATGCGTTGGCCGCCTTGCAACTGGCGCGCTGCCTGGATCTGGGCTGGGGCGCCATGCTGCGCACGCTGCGTGAATATGCAGGCGAGCCGCACCGCGCGGCCTTCGTGCGCCAGATTGGCGGCGTGGACTACATCAATGACAGCAAGGGCACCAACGTAGGCGCCACCGTGGCCGCGCTGGAAGGCCTGGGCCAACCGGTGGTGCTGATCGCCGGCGGCCAGGGCAAGGGCCAGGATTTTTCTCCGCTGATTCCGGTGGTGTCGCGTCATGCGCGCGCCGTGATGCTGATCGGTGTGGATGGCCCCGAAATTGGCCGCGTGCTGGCGCCGACCGGGGTCAACTGCATCACCGTTGAATCGCTGCATGACGCCGTGCGCGGCGCGGCCGAACTGGCGCAGCCTGGCGACGCCGTGCTGTTGTCGCCGGCCTGCGCCAGCCTGGACATGTTCCGCAACTACCCGCATCGCGGGCAGGTGTTCGTGGAAGAGGTCGAAGACCTGGCCCGCGACCGTGGAGAGGTGGCATGAGCCTGATCGCCGATCTCACCGCCAGCGTCAATGCCGTACGGCCCGGCCGTACCAAGATGCGCAACTTCGATCTGCCGCTGGTCATCGCGGCATCGACGCTGTTGCTGCTCGGCTTGCTGATGGTGTATTCGGCGTCGATCGCGCTGGCCGACGGCCCGCGTTACGCGTCCTATGGGCGTTATTACTTCGTGATCCGCCATGGTCTGTTCGTCAGTGCCGGACTGGTGGCGGGTGCCGTTGTGCTGGCCATTCCCATCCGGGTCTGGCAGCGCATGGCGGTGCCGCTGTTCGTGGTGTCGATGATCTTGCTGGTGGCGGTGCTGATTCCCGGCATCGGCCGTGAAGTCAACGGCGCGCACCGTTGGATTCCGCTGGGCCCGCTGAACTTCCAGCCGTCCGAATTGATGAAGCTGGCCGCCTTGCTCTACGCCGCCGATTACACCGTGCGCAAGCAGGAACACATGCAGGCGTTTGCCCGCGGCTTCTTGCCGATGGCGTTCGCGCTGGCTGGCGTGGGCATGCTGTTGTTGCTGGAGCCTGACCTGGGCGCGTTCATGGTGATCGTGGCCATCGCCATCGGCATCCTGTTCCTGGGCGGCATCAATGGCAAATACTTCAGCAGCTTGCTGGCCGTGCTGGTGGGCACCTTCTTGATGCTGATCTGGTTGTCGCCGTGGCGCCGTGCGCGCCTGTTCGCCTACCTGGACCCCTGGAATGAAGACAACGCGTACGGCAGCGCCTATCAGCTGTCGCACTCGCTGATTGCCTTGGGCCGTGGTGAATGGTTCGGCGTGGGCCTGGGCGCCAGCGTTGAAAAGCTGCACTACCTGCCCGAAGCGCACACCGACTTCCTGATGGCGGTGGTGGGCGAAGAACTGGGCTTTATTGGCGTGATGACGGTGATCACGCTGTTCGCCATCATCATCTATCGTGGTTTCGATATCGGCCGTCAGGCCATCGCCATGGAACGCACGTTCGCGGGCCTGGTGGCGCATGGCGTGGCGATGTGGTTCGGCGTGCAGTCGTTCATCAACATGGGCGTGTGCCTGGGCCTGCTGCCCACCAAGGGTTTGACGCTGCCGCTGATGAGCTATGGCGGTTCGGGCGTGGTGATGAACCTGTGCGCCTTGGCCATGCTGATTCGGGTCGACGTGGAAAACCGCGTCATGATGCGTGGGGGGCGAGTATGACCGCTGCCCGCACGATTCTGATCATGGCCGGCGGCACCGGCGGACACATCATGCCGGGCCTGGCGGTTGCCGATGTGCTGCGCGAGCGCGGCTGGCGCGTGCTGTGGCTGGGCAACCCCGACAAAATGGAAGGCAAGCTCGTGCCGCCGCGCGGCATCGAACTGGTGCCGCTGCGTTTCCAAGGCGTGCGAGGCAAGGGCGCATCCGCGCTGCTGAAGCTGCCGTTCTTGTTGCTGCGCGCGTTTGGAGAAGCCTGGTCGCGTTTGTCGGATGTGCGTCCGGACGTGGTGCTGGGCATGGGCGGCTACGTGGCGTTCCCGGGGGGCGTGATTGCTGCGCTGCGCGGCACGCCGCTGGTGGTGCACGAACAGAATGCCGTGGCAGGCACTGCGAACAAGTGTCTGGCGAAGATGTCGCGCCGCGTGTTGAGCGGGTTCCCCGGCGTGCTGCCCAAGGGCGAAGCCATGGGCAACCCGGTGCGTGCCGACTTGTGCGCGCTGCCGGACCCGGCCACGCGCTACGCCAACCGCACGGGCCCGCTGCGCGTGCTCGTCGTGGGGGGCAGCCTGGGCGCGCAGGCGCTGAACACAACCGTTCCGCAAGCGTTGGCGCGCTTGCCGCAAGAGAACCGTCCGATGGTCATCCATCAGGCCGGCGAACAACATTTGCCCGCGTTGCAGCAGGCCTATGCCCAAGCGGGCGTAGAGGCTGATTGCCGCGCGTTCATCGATGACATGGCGGGCGCCTTGGGCGACGCGGATCTGGTGATCTGCCGCGCGGGGGCCATGACGGTGTCCGAAGTGGCGGCCGCTGGCGTCGCCGCGCTGTTCGTGCCGTTCCCGCACGCCATCGATGATCATCAAACCGCCAACGCGCGCTTCTTGAGCGACGCCGAGGCCGCCTGGCTTCAGCCGCAGACCGCCTTGACGCCCGAGTGGCTGGCGGACTGGCTGGCCCAGCGCACCCGACAAGAACTGGAAGCTGTCGCCATCCGTGCCCGCGCGCATGCGCACCCGGAAGCGGCAGCGCATATCGCCGACGTCTGTGAACAAGCAGCGGGGCGTTCATCATGAAACACAGAATTCAACATATCCATTTCGTAGGCATCGGCGGCTCGGGCATGAGCGGCATTGCCGAAGTGCTGCTCAACCTGGGCTACACCATCAGCGGCTCCGACCTGAGCGAGTCCGCCGTGACGCGCCGTCTGGCCAGCCTGGGCGTGAAGATCGCGATCGGCCACGTGGCCAGCAACGTCACGGGGGCGGGCGCCATCGTGACGTCCACGGCGGTGGCGGGTGACAACCCTGAAGTGATCGCCGCCCGCGCGTCGCGCATTCCCGTGGTGCCGCGCGCCATCATGCTGGCCGAGCTGATGCGGTTGAAGCGCGGCATCGCCGTGGCGGGTACGCACGGCAAGACCACAACCACCAGTCTTGTGGCCAGCGTGCTGGCCGCGGGCGACTTGGACCCGACGTTCGTGATCGGCGGCCGCTTGAACTCTGCCGGCGCCAATGCGCGCCTGGGCCAGGGCGACTACATCGTGGTCGAGGCCGACGAGTCCGACGCATCCTTCCTGAATCTGCTGCCGGTGATGGCCATCGTGACCAACATCGATGCGGATCACATGGACACCTACGGCCATGACGTGGCGCGCCTGAAAAGTGCGTTCATCGAATTCACGCAGCGCCTGCCGTTCTACGGCAGCGCCGTGCTGTGCTCGGACGACGCCAACGTGCGCGAGATCATGCCCTTCGTTTCACGGCCGATCACCACCTACGGGCTGAACGAAGACGCGCAAGTGCGCGCCTATGAAGTGCAGCCGGAAGGCACGCGCATGCGCTTCAACGTGCAGCGTACACACCGCGACACGCTGCTGCCGCCGTTGCAAGTGGTGCTGAACCTGCCGGGCCTGCACAACGTGCGCAACGCCCTGGCCGCCATCGCCGTGGCAACCGAACTGGGCGTATCCGACGACGCCATCTGCGACGCGCTGGCCGCCTTCAAGGGCGTGGGCCGCCGTTTCACGCAGACGGGCGAATTCCCCGTGCCGGCCAGCCATGGCGGCGGCACGTTCACCGTCATCGACGACTACGGCCACCACCCCGTTGAGATGGCCGCCACGCTGGCCGCCGCGCGCGGCGCCTGGCCTGATCGCCGCATCGTGCTGGCGTTCCAGCCGCATCGCTACACGCGGACGCGTGACTGTTTTGAAGATTTCGTGCGCGTGCTGGGCACGGCCGACGCGGTGTTGTTGACCGAGGTCTATTCGGCCGGCGAGCCGCCGCTGGTGGCCGCCGACGGCCGCGCCCTGTCGCGCGCGCTGCGTGTGGCCGGCAAGGTGGAACCGGTGTTCGTCGAAGACGTGGCCGAGCTGCCCCAGGCGGTGGTGGACTTCGTGCGCGACGGCGACGTTGTGATTGTGATGGGCGCGGGTTCGATCAGCAAAGTCCCCGGCCAAGTAGGAGAGCTGGCATGAGCACGCAATTCGGCAAAGTGGGTGTCTTGTACGGCGGGCGTTCCGCCGAGCGCGAAGTGTCGCTGATGTCCGGCAAGGGCGTGCAGCAGGCGCTGGCCAGCGCCGGCGTGGACGCGCATCTGTTCGACACGGGCGAACGCAGCCTGGCCGAGCTGGCCGCCGAAGGCTTTGACCGCGTCTTCATCGCGCTGCATGGCCGCTATGGTGAAGACGGCACGATTCAAGGCGCGCTGGAATTGCTGGGCATTCCTTACACCGGCAGCGGCCCGATGGCGTCCGCGCTGGCCATGGACAAAACCATGACCAAGCGGGTGTGGCAGCAGATTGGTCTGCCCACGCCCGACTTTGAAGTGCTGGACGCCGACACGGAACTTCGTCTGGTGCCCGACCGTTTGAGCTTGCCGCTGATCATCAAGCCGCCGCATGAAGGTTCCACCGTCGGCATCACCAAGGTGGTGGGCTATTCCGACATGAAGGAAGCCTACGCGGCTGCCGCGCGCTTTGACAGCGTCGTGCTGGCCGAACAATTCATCACCGGCCGCGAGCTGACCGTGGCCGTGCTGGGTACAGGCAAGGGCGCACGTGCATTGCCCGTGATCGAGATCGCGGCGCCCGGCGGCAACTACGACTACGAACACAAGTATTTCTCGGACGACACGCAGTACTTCTGCCCGGCAACGCTGCCGGACGGCGTGGCTGAAGAAGTCGCCGCGATTGCTGTGAAGGCCTATCAGGCGCTGAACTGCGAAGGCTGGGGCCGCGCCGACTTCATGCTCGACCGCAACAACCGGCCGTGGCTGCTTGAAATGAATACCTCGCCTGGCATGACCAGCCATTCTTTGGTGCCGATGGCCGCGAAGGCCGTTGGGATCAGCTACGCCGATCTGTGCGTGGCAATTTTGTCTGAGGCGTCGTGCAAAGTGCACAGCGCCGCGCGTAACGCTTGACCTGGATAATCCGTGTGGAACGACGCTCGTACTACCAACCTGATCGCCAACACGCTAGCCGTGCTGGCGGTTTGCGCCATGCTCATCGCGGGCGTGGTGTGGGTAGCGCAACGCCCGTTCTTCACGTTGACGGCCATCGAGCTGGAATCGATGCCGGACACCGAGCTGCACTATGTGTCGCCGCAAGCGGTGCGATCCGCCATCGCGGGGCGCTTCAAGGGCAACTTCTTCACGGTGGACTTGGACGACGCGCGCGAGATATTCGAATCGGTGCCGTGGGTACGCCATGCCACCGTGCGCCGGATCTGGCCCAATGTGCTGCGCGTGCGCATCGAGGAACAGCAGCCGCTTGCGCTGTGGAACGAGAACCAGATGATCAACACCTGGGGCGAAGCGTTCACGGCGAACACGGGCGAGGTGGACGACGAAACCGTCCTGCCGCAGTTCTCCGGGCCCGAGGGCACGGAGCCGCTCGTCGTGCAGCGCTACGCCGAGCTGGCGCGCTGGTTTGCGCCGCTGGACATGCATGTCAAACAGCTGGAGCTCAGCCCGCGCTACGCCTGGCGGGTGGTGTTGTCCAACGGCATGATGCTGGACTTGGGCCGCGATCCGGGCGCCGATGCGCCGGACCCGCATGGCCTGCCCGGCGCACTGCCGTTCGCGGCCCGAATTCAACGCTTTGTGCAGGCGTGGCCCGCTGTGTCGGGGCGCCTGGAAGGGCGCACCATCACGCAGGCCGACCTGCGCTATCCGAATGGTTTCGCCCTGGCGCTGGCTCCGTTGCCCGCGTCGGAAACCAAATCCAAATCCACACCGAAACCTCCCAAGAAACGCTAACGCCATGACCCGTGACATCAAGGACCTTATCGTCGCCCTCGATATCGGCACCAGCAAGGTGGTGGCTGTGGTGGCTGAAATTTTGCCCGAAGGGCGATTCGAAGTGCTCGGCCTGGGCCAGCACGAATCGCGCGGCATGCGCAAGGGCGTGGTCGTCAATATCGAGACCACTGTGAATTCCATTCAGCGCGCGCTTGAAGAAGCCGAGCTGATGGCAGATTGCAAGATTCGCGACGTCTACACCGGCATTGCCGGCAGCCATATCCGCAGCTTCAATTCCAGCGGCATGGTCGCTGTGAAGGACAAAGAAGTCACCGCCACCGACGTTGCCCGCGTCATCGAGACCGCCAAAGCGGTGAACATCCCGACAGACCAGCAGGTGCTGCATGTGCTGACGCAGGAGTTCATCGTCGACGGCCAGGAAGACATCCGCGAGCCCATCGGCATGAGCGGCCTGCGCCTGGAAGTGCGCGTGCACATCGTGACGGGCGCGGTCAGCGCTGCGCAGAACATCGTCAAGTGCGTGCGCCGTTGCGGCCTGGAAGTGCAAGACCTGATCCTGCAACCGCTGGCGTCCAGCCTGGCCGTGCTGACCGCCGACGAGAAAGAACTGGGCGTTGTGCTGGTGGATATCGGCGGCGGCACGACCGACGTCGCCATCTTCACCGGCGGCGCAATCCGCCACACCGCGGTGCTGCCGATTGCCGGTGACCAGATCACCAACGACATCGCCGCCATGCTGCGCACGCCGACGCCGGACGCTGAAGAAATCAAGCTGCGCTACGGTGTAGCCAAGCAGGTGCTGGCCAGCCCGGACGAGTCCGTGGAAGTGCCGGGCCTGGGCGACCGCGGTCCGCGCCAAGTGAAGCGTCAGGCGCTGGGCGCCGTGATCGAGCCGCGCGTCGAAGAACTGTTCACGCTGGTGCAGCAGGTGGTGCGCGATTCCGGCTACGAAGATCTGCTGGCCTCGGGCGTGGTCCTGACCGGCGGTTCGGCGCAATTGCCCGGCATGATCGAACTGGCCGAGGACGTGTTCCTGAAGCCGGTGCGCGTGGCGGTTCCCGAATATGAAGGCAGCCTGGCTGACGTGATGCGCAATCCGCGCTTCTCGACGGTGATGGGCTTGTTGCAGGAAGCACGGATGCAGCGCGTGCGCGGCCGCAAGGTTGCCGCTCAGACCGGCAATTTCAAGAGCCTGCTGGCGCGCATGAAGGAATGGTTTATGAATTGAAAGGTGCAGGTTGGGGCCTGCTCCTTGGTGTGACTCGCGGTTGTTTTGCGGGAAGCGCCAGAAAGAGGAGGCGTCTCAAACCCGTCGCGGACCTATGTAGTCGGCATCGGCTTTGAGGCGATTCACAAAATATAGGTTGTTGGGGAATTTTTGTGATTTGCAAAATCGGACTTGTGAGGGAGTCATCATGATGAACTTTGAGATGCTTGAGAACAACACCAAAGGGACCGTAATCAAGGTCGTTGGTGTGGGCGGTGCGGGCGGCAATGCTGTCGCGCACATGATTCGCAGCGGCGTGCACGGCGTGGATTTCATCTGCGCCAACACCGATGCGCAGGCACTGGCGGCGACCAACGCCCCGGTGCAAATTCGTCTGGGCCGTACTGGCCTGGGTGCGGGCGCCAAGCCCGAGCAAGGACGTGCGTCGGCTGAAACCGCGCGCGAGGAGATCCGTGCTGCGCTGAACGGCGCTCACATGGTCTTCATCACCGCCGGCATGGGCGGTGGCACCGGCACCGGCGCAGGTCCGGTCGTGGCCGAAGTGGCGAAGGAACTGGGCATTCTGACCGTGGGCGTGGTCACCAAGCCTTTCACGTTCGAAGGCAACAAGCGCCTGAAGATGGCCGAAGACGGCATTGCCGAACTGGCCAAGCACGTGCATTCGCTCATCGTGGTTCTGAACGAGAACCTGTATGAGCTGATGGACGAGGACGCGACGCAGGAAGACTGCTTCCGTTCCGCCGACGACATCCTGCACAACGCTTGCGCGGGTATCGCCGAAATCATCAACGTCGAAGGTAACGTCAACGTCGACTTCGAAGACGTGAAGACGATCATGGGCGAGCAAGGCCAGGCCATGATGGGCACGGCATCGGCTTCGGGCGCAGACCGCGCTCGCGTCGCTGCCGAGCACGCCATTGCTTGCCCGCTGCTGGAAGGTGTGGACCTGAACGGCGCTCGCGGCGTGCTGGTCAACATCACCGCCAGCCGCACGCTGAAGATGCGCGAAACGCGCGAAATCATGGAAACGATCCGCAGCTACGCTTCGGACGACGCGACCGTGATCTTCGGTACGGCCTATGACGAGTCGATGGGTGAAAACCTGCGCGTGACCGTGGTGGCAACTGGCCTGGGCCGTGCGCAAGCGCGTCCGCAGCTGGTTCAGAACACCGCTGAGGTGCTGCGCACCGGTACCGACAACATGCCCATGGGCACGATGCCGGCCGGTCAAGGCGGCGATTACCGCAATCTGGACATGCCGTCGGTCATGCGCAATCCGCGCAGCCAGGCGTCGGCCCAGGTGCGTGCACTGGAAAGCTCGGGCATGGATCACTTCGACATCCCGGCGTTCCTGCGTAAGCAAGCGGATTGAACCTAAGAGCCGATCACTGGCTCTAATCGCACTCCCTCATCTCCGGCTCGCCTGTCCCCGCGGGCGAGCCGGAGGCGGAGCGGTCCGTGTTTCCCTTGCACGGTTCAATAAGGGACGGAGGTATCGGTCGGTTCTGGCGCACGTTGGCGTCATGGATCGGACAGCGTTACAATACGTCAGTTACGCCGGCAATCTGTACTCTTCGTGCCGGCTTCTTGGCTCCAAAGCACCTAAGTCTCATGTTCCGACAACGCAGCATTCAGAATCTAGTCCGCACGACAGGCGTCGGCGTCCACTCCGGACGGCGGGTAGAACTCACCCTGCGTCCGGCACAACCCAATACCGGTATTGTTTTCCACCGCGTCGACCTGCCCGAGGTCGTGGACCTGCCCGCGCAGGCCACTGGCGTGGGCGATACGCGCATGGCGTCCGTCCTGCAACAGGGCAACGTCCGCGTCTCCACGGTGGAGCATCTCATGTCGGCATTGGCCGGCCTGGGTATCGACAACCTGCATATCGACCTCACTGCCGAAGAAGTCCCCATCATGGACGGCAGTGCGGCCACGTTTGTTTATCTGTTGCGCTCGGCGGGCATCGTCGAGCAGAACGCGCCCAAGCAATTCATCCGCGTCAAAAAGACGGTGGAAGTGCGTGAAGGCGAAGGCCGCAACGAGAAATGGGCCCGCCTGGAACCCCACGAGGGTTACGCGCTGGCGTTCTCGATCGACTTCCGCCACCCCGCCATTGATTCCACAGCCAATTTCGCCGAGATCGATTTCGCCACGCACTCGTATGTGCGCGAGATCGCCCGTGCGCGCACCTTCGGTTTCGTGAACGAAGTGGAAGCGCTGCGCTCGATGGGCCTGGCCCGCGGCGGCAGCCTGGACAACGCGATCGTCATGGACGAGTACCGCGTGCTGAACAGCGACGGGCTGCGCTACGACGACGAATTTGTGAAGCACAAGATCCTGGACGCCATTGGCGACTTGTATCTGCTGGGCAAACCCTTGGTGGCGCGCTATGTGGCGTGCAAGTCGGGCCACGGCCTGAACAACCAGCTGGCCCGTGCGCTGCTTGCTCAGCAAGACGCCTGGGAACTGGTCACCTATGAATCGCAGGCAGAAGCGCCGCAGGCCTTCCGCCACGAATGGAAGCTGGCGTAACGCCGCTTTCTGATCGGGCCTGAACCGGGGAGTGTCCCCGGTATCCCCCTCAGGCCCCTGCTTAAGGATGGCGCTGGCCGCCATCCGTTAGCGCAAAAACCGCCATCCGGTTGCAAACCATCGGGTCTAAACCCCCGAGAACTTGGTTTCGCTTCGTTTCCGGGCGCCCCTGGCGCCGGACAGGGCCGGATGGGTTCAGCTACTCTTGTGATGCTTCAAGAGCTTGGCGACGGCGTCGGCCAACGGGCCGGGACGCAGCGTGTCATGTAGCGATTTGAACGCGCCCAGCGCGGTGTCTCCCAGCGGTTGCGCCTCTTTGGGAGGCAGCGGCTGACGGGCGCCGGGCTTCGGTAAACCCGCTTGTACCTTGACGGCAATTTCGTTAAGGTTCCAGCCTTGGTCGGCCAGAGCGCGCGCCACGCGCGGCGCCAATTGCCGCATCTTGGCGGCATGAGCGGCGCTTGGCACCACCAGATGCAGGCACTGGTTTTCCAGTTTGCCGACCTGGCAGACAGCACCTAGCGGGGCGGGCAGAACCGCCGCCACCGCATACTGAATTTGCAAGTGCTTGCGGGCAGTCGCCAATACTCCGGCGCCCCGCATGTCATGACCCAGCCATCCCAGAGCGGTATTTTCTTTCCGCCGGCTGGCACTGGAACGTTGACGGTATGAAGTGGGTCTATTCATCCCGGCTATAAAGATTTAGGAAGCACACCTTGAAAATCGTGATTATGCACGCCCGCGACGGGCGGGACGGGCATTTCACCCTGGGAGGAGCGCGACTGGCGTTGTTTCTCGGGGCCGCGCTCGTGACGGCAGCCATCTTTGGCGCCGCGCTACAACGATACCTTACTCCCATGCTGCCGGCGGTTCAGACCGTGGGGTGGCCGCTGGCCACTCAGCCGGGCCGGGACACTGATTTCTTGCGCGGAAACATGAACTTGCTGGCCGCCAAAGTTGGCGCGTTGCAGGCCAAGCTGGTCAGCATCGACGGCCTGGGCCAGCGCGTGGCCAAGGTGGCCGGCGTGGCCTATACGGACCCGGAGCTGGCCAAGCAATTGGCCGTGGCCCAACCCGAAGCGTTGACGCAGCCCGAAGCCACGCAGGTCATGGACGACCTGTTCACTGACCACCCGCCGCCCAGCGCGGCGTCGGCCGAAGCCTTGGGCCGCCAACTGGACGAAATCCAGGCGCGGCTCGCGCAGCAGTCCGACAACCTGAAGCTGTTGGATGCGGCGCTGACCAAGCGGTCGGCGGACCAGGCCCGCATGCCGACCGCGATGCCGATTACCGATTACCCCTATCTGAGTTCGTCCTATGGCTGGCGCCGCAACCCGGTGACGGGGCGCACGGCCATGCATGAAGGGCTGGATTTTGCAGCCCCGTCGGGGACGCCGATTCTGGCGGCCTCCGGCGGCGTGGTGCTGGAAGCCAAGTTCCAGCCCGGCTTTGGCAACATGGTCGAGATCGACCATGGCGATGGCCTGATCACGCGTTACGCACATGCGTCATCGCTGATGGTCAAGCAAGGGCAGCTTGTCGAGCGTGGCCAGCAAGTGGCTCGCGTGGGCAGTTCGGGGCGGTCGACCGGCCCGCATTTGCACTTTGAAGTCCGCCTTGCCGGACAGCCGCTGGACCCCCGATTGTTTCTGGGTTCGCAGCAGCCCGCGCCGCCCGCGGTGGCGCAGGCAACGACAAATGAACCTGCGGCGCGCTGACCGGTCCAACAGGACAATCAAAGCACCCTGGTCATAGATCCAGGCTATTACGCTCCAGGTGCGTTAAACTGGTTCGTTTCCCAGCGGACCCCCGCTCAACCAATAACATCAAAAGTCACGGGCGACGCTGCCCAGGCCTTATGCAGGCGCGGCGTGGTACGTGCGGCCGACATACGCATGGTTTCTCTGCTCAAAAAACTCATAGGTAGCCGCAATGACCGGCTGCTTAAGCAGTATCGCAAGCTGGTAACCCAGATCAATGGGCAAGAGCCCAAGATTTCCGCGCTTTCCGATGCGGAGCTGGCGGCCAAGACCGACGAATTCCGATCCCGATACGCTCAGGGGACTTCCCTGGACGACCTGCTGCCCGAAGCCTTCGCCGTGGTTCGCGAAGCCGGCAAGCGGGTATTCGGCATGCGCCACTTCGACTCTCAGTTGCTGGGCGGCATCGCGCTGCACAGCGGCAAGATCGCCGAAATGCGCACGGGGGAAGGCAAGACGCTGATGGCGACGTTGCCCGTTTACCTGAACGCGGTCGCCGGCAAGGGCGTCCACGTCGTGACGGTGAACGACTATCTGGCCCGCCGTGATGCGGAATGGATGGGGCGCCTGTACCACTTCCTGGGCATGACCACGGGCGTGGTAGTGCCGCAGCAGCCGAACGAAGAAAAGAAGGCCGCCTACGCTGCCGACATCACGTACGGCACCAACAACGAATTCGGCTTCGACTACCTGCGCGACAACATGGAATACCGTGTTGAGGACCGCCGCCAGCGCGTGCTGTTCTACGCCATCGTCGACGAAGTGGACTCGATCCTGATCGACGAAGCCCGTACGCCGCTGATCATCTCCGGCCAGGCCGAAGATCACACCGAGCTCTACATCCGCATGAACGCGGTGCCGCCGCTGCTCAAGCGCATGGCCACCGAGCCCAAGCCGCAGGAGCCGGAACCCGAAGGTGATTACTGGGTCGACGAAAAGAGCCAGCAGGTCTATCTGTCGGAAGCCGGCCACGAGAACGCTGAAGCCATTCTGGCCCGTCTGGGCATCTTGCCCGAAGGCGAGTCGCTGTACGACCCGCGCCACATTGCGCTGATGCACCACCTGATGGTGGCTTTGCGCGCCAACAACCTGTTCTTCCGCGACCAGCAGTACGTCGTGCAAGACGGTGAAGTGGTGATCGTCGACGAATTCACGGGCCGCCTGATGGTGGGCCGCCGTTGGTCCGATGGCCTGCACCAGGCCGTCGAAGCCAAGGAAGGCGTGAAGATCCAGCACGAGAACCAGACGCTGGCGTCGATCACGTTCCAGAACTACTTCCGCATGTACGAAAAGCTGTCCGGCATGACCGGTACGGCCGATACGGAAGCGTACGAATTCCAGGAAATCTACGGGCTTGAAACGGTCATCATCCCGACCAACAAGCCCATGATCCGCAAGGATCAGAACGACCAGGTCTTCAAGACCGATCCGGAAAAGTACAACGCAATCCTGGAAGACATCCGCGATTGCCACGAGCGCGGCCAGCCCGTGCTGGTGGGCACCACCAGCATTGAAAACTCCGAGCTGCTGTCGGGCCTGCTGAAAAAGGCCAAGCTGCCGCACGAAGTGCTGAACGCCAAGCAGCACGCCCGCGAAGCCGAGATCGTTGCCGAAGCCGGCAAGCCGGGCCACATCACCATTGCCACCAACATGGCCGGTCGCGGTACCGACATCGTGCTGGGCGGCAGTGTGGATAAGCAGGTTGACCTGATCCGCGCCGACGAATCGCTGTCGGAAGCCGAAAAGAACGCACGCATCGAACAGGTGCGCGCGGAATGGAAACCGCTGAACGAGCAGGTCAAGGCCGCTGGCGGCCTGCGCATCATCGGCACCGAGCGTCACGAATCCCGCCGTATCGACAACCAGCTGCGTGGCCGTGCCGGCCGCCAGGGTGACCCGGGCTCGTCCCGTTTCTACCTGTCGCTGGAAGATTCCCTGATGCGCATCTTCGCGGGTGACCGCGTGCGCGCCATCATGGAACGCCTGAAGCTGCCCGAGGGG
>Ga0256875_1000436_pt1 | contig 14143 bp, 16 predicted proteins | sample MC6MC0418MT_FD_186354 | JGI IMG/M metagenome (GOLD analysis project Ga0256875, IMG submission 186354) | Metatranscriptome of enriched soil aggregate microbial communities from Iowa State University, Ames, United States - MC6-MC0418-MT... | ecosystem: Environmental > Terrestrial > Soil >... | reverse complement strand
TGATTTTTCACAATACGAGTAAAATCCTCATATTTCTCTTTAAAGCGCATGCGCATAGATAGTAAAATCAAGCCTTCCATTACTGGCTTTAAATTATTCCAAATCATGGTGATATAGGAATGTCCGATGGAACGAATAATTGTCTCATGGAACATAACATCCTGATAAGAAAATTCGTCTGCATCGTTATACTTAATGGCAACTTTCATCATTTCTAATGTTTTGCTAAGTTCTAGTGCTAAGCTAGTTGTATCCATTTTTATGAGACGTTCAAACACAAATGTTTCAATCAGCAATCGAACATCATAAATTTCTTCAATCTCTTTTTCAGATAAACCAATGACAACAGCACCCATTTTCTCTAATCGAATGATATTTTCAGAAGCTAATATTCTTAAGGCTTCACGAATGGGTGAACGGCTTACTTCAAAATCAGCTGCCAGTTTGTTTTCTGAAAGAATGGTACCGCTTTCAATTAAACCTGAAATAATACGCATTCTAAGTTCATATGCTACGCGATCACCTGTAGAAGCCTTAGAAAGCCATTTTTGTGGATATAAATAATCATTATATTCGCTCATAATATCACCCTTTTTGATTTGGAGTATACTTGTATACAAGTATTATAGTCAGAAAGAAAATAAGATTGCAAGCGACTTACTAACAATCAAAAATTGAAAAATCCTCAACTCTATACTTAGCTAAAAAAATAATTAATGCACATTCTTTTTTCCTCCTTGGACAAACTTTAGAATGAAAAGTTCGTAAAACTTGTACAAGGTTTTAAAGCTTTTCAAATAATCGATGAAGGATGGTTATGTCAAATATGGATACAAATCGTAACAGATCAAATGGTACGAAAAGTGCAAATAAAACAAATCAACAGCGTCAGACACTTCATCGTGAGGAGTTTGGTGCTGAATTTGAGCTTGATTCAGCTTCAGCACAAATCAATAACTTTGCTGAAACACAAGGAAAAACAGATATCAAGCAACCAGTCAGTGAGAGGACTGCATGGCACTAATTTATATTTGACAACTATTCATGACATTGAGAGAAGGACTAAGGCATATGCCTTAGTCCTTTGATTATAGCCTGGGAAATATTGTGTTTATTTTCTTCCATACATATTATCAGAGCATTTCATAATACTACATCTAGAACAATGAAAACATTTTTAAGAAGGGAAGATATATACATTGGCTAAGCACTCCGATACAAGTTGGAAGCAGGATCATCCTAGCACATTATTTAGTAACTCCGTGCAAAAGGCGGATCGTCTATTAAAGCATGCAAAATCACATCCAGAGGAAATAGCAATAGAACATGCATTTAATCAGATTAAGCATGCTGAAAATGCACGTTTCAATGCAGAACAATATGGTGAGCATTTGGATACGGTTCAGCAAAATAAAGAATATCTAGAGCAGATTAAACAACAATTACATGAAATGAAAAATGATACTGAATAAAAAATAACAATAAACAACGGCTTAAATTCACGCAGTGAGGTTTAAGCCGTTGTTTAAATGTGATTAAATTAACACCAAACAATGATTTCATAGGGAGTGGTTTGAGAAGGAATACTCCTAGTGGTAGGACCATAAACAACAATGAGGTTTCGATTGGCAGGACTATTGGTAAAAGGCTGCCCATTTTTAAGTGAAATAATCGTAGTAGGAGAAAGGTTTAATTGTAATTGTCCATCACTACTCAGTAATTGTTGATTAAAGAAATCTACCTTTACATTATGATAATTGCTTTCTTTTACAATAATTAAAGCACGGTATTGTGGCGGGTAAATCATCGGTACAGGTGCATCTCCATCATAATATCCTGTTACCCATTCACCAGTTGTGACAATTTCACGATTAACAAAATAGGTGGAGGGAGAAATAATAAAATTGACGACCCCACCAGCACCATCTTCTAAGGTCATTATTTTATAACAACCATTCTTATCTCCGTTTTGCCCAACAGAAAAATCACTGATTTGAGTGATAACACCTCGAAAAGATTTAAAATTGACCATACCCATTCCCTTCTTACATATTTCTCATTTTTAGCGTATCATTTTAATTTATGTAGCATTGTAAAATTAGGTGACAGACAATGAATAGGATGCTATTTGATAGCAATCAACTTATACTAAACATGCTTACTATTAGGACAGAGGAGTGGCATCTATTGAATTGGATTTCTAAAAATAAGAAAATCTTTCTATTGTTAATTTTCGTTGTTATTGTTGTCGCTGGTATACTGGATATTAAATATGAGGGATTATTCTTTCAGCTATTACCTACATCAATACAAACATTTTTATCTAATTTATTTTGAAATGTGGAGAACCGTACCTAAAAGAGTGCGGTTTTTTCATTACCAGAATTTTTGCCACAACATGCAACCAATTGTTTGGATTATCTACTTTATAAGTAAGAGTACATAAAAGGAGAAAATGCAAATGGACGATGAAAAAATAGTTGCTTTATACATACAACGCTCACAGCAGGCTATTTTGGAAACAAGGAAAAAATATGGAGCATATTGTAGAGTAATAGCAAGAAGAATCTTGGCAAATTTGAGGGATGTTGAAGAATGTGAGAATGATGCCTACCTAGCTGCATGGAACACAATTCCTCCACAGATACCAAGAAAACTATCTATTTTTTTAGGGAGAATCATACGTAATATTGCACTTGATAAGCATAGCTATAATACAGCCAAAAAAAGAAACAATGAGTTTGAGGTCATTCTCACAGAGCTGGAAGAATGTCTAGCTTCTTCTCATACAGTAGAAACATCCTATGAAGCGGGTGAACTTGCTCAATACATTAGCCAATTTTTATATACCTTAGATGAACAATCTAGAAATATATTTATTCAGCGATATTGGTACTCCTATTCTATAAAAGATATTTCCTTACACTTTCAAATGAGTAGTAGTAAAGTTAAGTCCAACTTATTTAGAACACGTAATAAACTAAGATTTTATTTGGAAAGCGAGGGATTATATATATGAAAAAAGAGGAGTTATATCGTGAAATTGGATTTATAGAGGAAGAATTAATTGAAGCAGCCAACTATGAAGTAAAGAAGAAAAGTTTTTCTAAAAAATGGCTCGCTGTGGTAATAAGTATGATGATCGTAAGCTCAGTTTCTACTGCCACAATAGCAGCAGCTTACTATAAACATCAAAATAATGAGCTTTATATTCGTTATTTATCAGCAGAGGATATGGAACTAATGCCAGCTACAAAATATGATGCAGATAAATTTCTAAAAGCTCTAGATAGTGACAAAGAGGAGTATATCTATATTGCAATAAATAGGCTAGTAGAGAGCTATAATGATGAAAAGTTGAGAAATAAGGCGTTAAAGGCTATTCAGCCGTTTATACAAAGTGATAACAAAAAAATTGCAAATTCGGCTATTTTTGCTGTCGATATTTTATCGGGAAGCTTTAAAAGTCAGCAGGTATATAAATTAGCAGATGGGAGCGTCTTCTTTACTTTATTCAATAATTATTCAGATTACGGAAGCCAAAATGTTCTTTGGCGTATAAAAGATGATGTGCTAGAGGCATATTCTAGCTTCTCCAGTCCATCAATGTATATTAAAGAGATAATTCCTTCACCTGATCAGAAATTAATTGCTATTGTCACGAACTCTAATAAAAGTGAATTTGTTGAAGTCATCAATGTGGAAGAGCGAATGGTAAGCCCAGAGTTAGTAGAATCTTCAAGGGTTAAATATGGTGCTGAGCAAGGGTTAGATACTTGGATTCGAACAGATCATGAAAACTATAGCTATGTGGATCATCTTAGATGGAAGGGAGATGCTACAATAGAATTTGAAGCTAGTCTTTCCTATGATGATACGGCGATTATTAAAAACGTGGTAGTCACTTATGAAGTTAGCCAAAAGAAATTAACTGTTAAAGAAATTAAATAAGAAGCAGATAAAAACAGAAAACGTATTTAAAGGTTTTCTGTTTTTTCAATAGTATTGTAGAAATAAATCAATTAAAAAGGGAGTGAATGATATCAATGGCAAAATGGAAAATAGCCTTAGAAACGTTCCTGAAAGCATGGCAAGATAAAGAGGAAGTTGTAGGAGCGCTCGTATGTGGGAGCTATATTACTGGAAATCCCTCTAAGCGCTCTGATATTGATGTTCATATTATTTTGGCGGATAATGTGGGGTGGAGGGAAAGAGGGAATCGTGTTATTGATGGTTTTTTAATTGAATACTTTGCGAATCCACCAAGTCAAATTCGTGGGTATTTCCAAGATGATTTTAAAAAAAGAAGAACCATGTCGATGGTCCAATTTAAAACAGGTAGGATTTTATTTGATTATACTGGAATAATAAAAGACTTGAAATTTGAGGCAGAGGAATGGCTCGAAGAAAAATATAACACAATGAATGAAACGGTCTTAGAAATAAAAAAATATGAACTATGGGATGCACTAGATAATTTAAAGGATTGCTATGAGCAGGATAGAATGGACTTTTCCTTTACCTACCATAACTCATTAGCCAATTTATTTTTGGTGTACTGTCAGTTTTTAAATCTAGAAACGATACCCTTTTATCAAATCTATGCCTATCTTGAAGATCCAATTTACCTGCAAAAATATAGTAAGTCAGCATTTCCAGATGAGGACTTTAGAGAAATTTTTATGAGAGCAATGCATGAGGACAATGCTGAAAAGATGATGGCGTCATATGAAGCAGTAGTAGAGTATGTGCTCATACAAATGGGTGGTTTTCATATAGATGGCTGGCATATAAAAAGCCCAATCGAAAGTTTATCTGTGGAAAATTGAAAGTTAGTTCAGATACAAGACGAGCTCCATATTTATATGTTATTATACAGATATAATAATAAAAAGAACCTATTTTTTATGAAAATGTCAACCATTTTTAGGCCGATTATTCCAATAAGCTTAAATAATTCAATTTTTATCTAGAACAAAAAGTGATTTTTTTGCTTGAATTATGATTGGAAAGGCTCGAAAAAAGCTGATAACTCTCATATAAATAGTTGATATTTTATTCTTGAACTAATTGTGATAAACTGCAATAAGGTAATAATTGATACAGAAATGGTGTGCTCCGAGGTTGCTCCATGGCTACAGTACTTCTAAAGTGGGAGTGCTTACATCCTTTCTGCAAATCTTAACATATAAGGAAGGTAAAAATGAGTAACAGACAAATTAAATCAGATGTTATCTTAATTGGTGCCGGAATCATGAGTGCAACTTTGGGAACATTACTCAAAGAATTAGCACCAGATTGGAAAATTACAGTGTTTGAAAAGCTTGAAAAAGCAGGCGAGGAAAGTTCTCACGAATTAAACAATGCGGGAACTGGACATGCTGCGTTATGTGAGCTGAACTACACATCAGAGAAAAAAGACGGATCAATCGATATCAAAAAAGCGATTAATGTTAATGAACAGTTCCATGTTTCAAGACAGTTTTGGTCGTATCTTGTAAACAATAAGCTGATCAATAATCCACAAGACTTCATTATGCCTTTACCACATATGAGTTTAGTACAAGGGAAAGAAAATGTTGAGTTTCTAAAGAAACGTCATGAAACGATGACAAAAAATCCTTTATTTGAAGGAATGGAATTTTCTAATGACCCTGAAACACTAAAAAAATGGATTCCACTTATTATGGAAAATCGTCCTGCTGGTGAAGACATTGCTGCAACGAAAATTGACACTGGTACAGATGTTAACTTTGGTGCTTTAACACGTATGTTAATTGATCATTTAAAAGCAAAAGATGTAGATGTTAACTATAACCATAGTGTTGAAAGTTTAAAACAAGCTAGTGATGGTACATGGGAAGTACGTGTGCACGATTTAGATGGCTGTAAAATGGAATATCATTCAGCAAAATTTGTCTTCCTTGGAGCTGGTGGAGGAAGCTTAGAATTACTACAAAAATCAGGTATTCCTGAAGGGAAACATATTGGTGGATTCCCAATTAGCGGTTTATTCTTAGCATGTAATAATCCAGAAATAGCTGAACAACATCATGCAAAAGTATACGGAAAAGCAAAAGTTGGTGCTCCACCAATGTCGGTTCCGCATCTTGACACACGTTATATTGATAACAAGAAATCATTACTATTTGGACCATTCGCAGGTTTCTCTCCTAAGTTCTTAAAAACAGGTTCAAATATGGATTTATTTGCTTCTGTAAAACCGCATAATATCACAACTTTATTAGCTGCGGGCGTGAAAGAGATGGGCTTAACAAAGTATTTAATCCAACAGCTTATGCTTTCAAAAGAACAACGTATGGAAGAGTTACGTGAGTTCATTCCAAATGCAAAAAGTGATGATTGGGATATTATCGTAGCTGGACAACGTGTACAAGTAATTAAAGATACAGAAGCTGGCGGTAAAGGAACACTTCAATTCGGTACAGAAGTTGTAAGTGCTTCTGATGGCTCGATTGCAGCTTTACTAGGGGCTTCACCAGGTGCATCTACGGCTGTACATGTTATGCTTGAAGTTCTTAATAAATGTTTCCCTCAGCATATCAAGGAGTGGGAACCAAAAATTAAAGAAATGATTCCATCTTATGGTCTATCATTAGCAGAAAACCCTGAGCTTCTAAAAGAAATAAATGCAACAACAGATAAAGCACTTGGCTTAAAATAAAAATAAGTCATGGTAAGCGTTTAAGAAAGAGCTCTCAATCAGAATAGATTGAGAGCTCTTTTTAATTTGAATAAATTCTTTCCTGGGAAATTTTATATCCAATTGCCTTCTTTTTAATAAAAGAACCATCAAATTTGCTATAAATCTTGCCCTGTGTTTTATGACACTATAGCTCTATGTCCCATTGTGATATAGATGGTAGTTTTCTATACTTTTTATATACATAAGAAGGGAGCCAAACTATAGATGATTAAGCTACAAGATATTGGAACATTTTCAGAACTACCAGAGCTTGCAATGTATATCTATACTGGCAATATTACGGCGTTGCAGGCTATGAGGGATAAAGGTTGGAATATTGAAGAAGAGATATGTTTAAGTAAGCATACATCATTAAGCCCATTGGATTTAGCATTGATTGCACAAAGATTGGATGTAGTGAAATTATTAGTTGAATATGGGGTTAATTTAAATGTGGAAAAAAATCCTTCTTTTTTAAGAGCTGTTCGATATTGTAAAGAAAATATAGTACGTTACCTTGTTGAACAAGGAGCAAAATTAGATGGCTATAATCAAGTTGGATCTGGAGCCTATTCTCAGGCCTACTATGGCAATAAAAGAAATATCCCTCTTATTCATGAACTTGGGCTTGATATAAAGCAGCATGGAGGTCCTGTATTGCGTCAGGCTGTGTCGAATTTTGATAAAAAAACAGTCACTTATTTACTTGATCAAGGAGTGGATATTAATTATCAAAAGCCTGATATGGTCTATCCCTATGAAGCAACACCATTAACAGTTGCAACAAGAATGGGAAATATAGCTATGGTGAACTATTTGATTGAACGAGGTGCAAACATCACTTTAGCGGAGAAAGATGGTGAGAGAGCTTATACAATTGCTGTACGTATGAAAAATGTGGAACTAGCAAATTACTTAAAGGCTCTAGAACCAATAGAACTCCATACTATTGAAAACAAAAAAGAGACATTGAAAAAATACAAGTTACCAGATGAATTGATTAATTTTCTGACAGGAGATCGACTGCATCTTGAGCTTGCACCAAATGATTATGATATTCACTTTATCGATTTTTTCAAACTAACTGATACAATTGAGATGAAACTAGGTCATAGAGAGCTCCTCCTTCTTTCCGCAAATATCGACAATTACTCTGATTTGCAAATAGTCTGGAACCCAAAAGGAGAAGGCCATATAGGGTGCTATGATGTGGAGCATGAGGAGTATGCTAATTTATGTAGTTTTAAAGAATTTATTGGTAGACCTGAAATATACCTTATCCGTTTTCTTGAAGGAGAACTATAGCAATGTTTTAAGCTACTGATAAAAATGTGAATCAACTGATTAAATGAGCCTCCCTGCTATTCAACTTAAAAGTCGATGAGAGTAAGCATATTCTTTCTAAGAAATATGCTTACTTTTTATTGCTCTATATACGAAGAGTTGACAAACAAAAAACAATAGAACGTTTAATATATATGGCACAAAAGAACAACAGTAGGGCTATTAACAGGGCGAAGGGGATGCTGAACATAACAGGAAGTTCTACGCCATACCAAAGGCCCATTTTAATTTGATCCACTCCGAATGTTCGTAAAAAACCAGCGAGTATGGATAAGCCAGCGCTTAAAAGTAATCCAACATAAAGTACAGATAATACCACTAAAGCTAATGAGCAAAAAAAAGTCTTTAGCATTTTTAGAAGTATCATTCTTTTTCCCTCCGTATAATGTGGTGCACCTTTGAACTCGAAGCTATCGAATAATCATCCGTATAGTAAAGTGTCCCAATCACACTATTTTCCCCAACATGGACGACTTCCCCTTCCACAAACTCTGCATTCGTATTAGATAATTGTAGGTGTTTTCCACTAATTGTGTGACAGCGTAATATTTTTTTAAATAACGGAAGAAGGGTTATCCTATCCTTTTCTATTACCACATTTTCAGCCCTTAACCTGTCAATTCCGCTTTCTCCCGATAACTTCAAATGAAAGTGATGAGCGATTATTTCCGCAGCCTTGACTATTCCAATGGCATCAAATTGCTCGCTCTGTAATTTCTCTTCAACCATTAGCTTTCCAGAACTATTGATTTTTTGGATAAAACCATTACGTATTTTAATATTCCCGGCATTTGTAAGTTCTCCGATTTGGCAATAATCCTTTAACTTACACGAGCCAGTACTATTAAATATCTGCGCTGTAACTGGATAATAGAAGGAGCTATGACCATGAGTGGACACTTTTATTAAGTGTACTTCTTGTTGTAACGATACAGCGCCTCGAATGTTTAATTGTTCATAATCAGCATCCAAATGTTTAACGGTGCCATTCGTTTGTGTAAGGGTACGGAGTTTTTGAAACATAAAGTCACCTCATTATAATTTAATTAATATATATTTTAATAATTAAAATATATATTAATTAAATTATATGCTACTTCCATTTGTCAAGAACAAAAGCACTGCTTAAATTAAACAATAAAAAAAGGATTTCAATTTGTTGAAATCCTAAAAAATTTTATTCATTAATTGGTTTACTTCGCGTAAGATGTTGGCCATGTCTATGAGTTTATCCTGAGAAAACTTTAAAAAGATTTCTTGAACCTTCATGTCACCAATATTGGTTAAAGCCATTTTGACCACACGTCGATCATTATTTTCTCTAATTCTTTGTATGAGTTCGAGTTTTTCCAGTTTATCGCACATGGAAGTTACAGCTCCGGGTGTTACACTAAAGAATTCAGCAATTTCTGTTGCCTTCATCCCATTATTTATTTTTAGCTGTAGGAGTAATATTAATTGGTTTTGTGATAACGCCTCTCCTTCAGATAAAAGATCTACAAACATTTTCGACTTCTGCTGTATTTCCAGCATTTCTTTCATAATAATTTCTACATTGTTTAGATTTTCTGGCATATAATCACGTCCGCTAAAATATTTAATAATTAAATTATATAGCAATTAAATAAATGCTACCAAGTGTAGAATTACTTTAAGAAATATTTATTTTTTAAAAGTCGTACGCATCCATTCGAAAAATCTCTCTTTTTCTTCGAACTGGGGGTAGTGAGCAGATTGTTCATATGCTATGAATTCTTTTTTCTTTGCGACAATTTGGTCGAAGTACTTTTTAGCGCTATTCGATGATGTTTGATAATCATAATCCCCCATTACAAAATAGAAGGGAAGAGTCAGTGAATTGACTTTCGCAGGAAGTGGGGACTGCAAGACTTCGTTTACTAAGACTTCTTGCGATAGGGATATCCCTTTGCTATATCGAATAATATCTAACAAATTATATTCAGTACTAAAAAGCATCCCTAACATATTTCCATCAGGGTTAGTAATAAGTCTTGTAGCTCCACCGTATTTGCTCACTAAATGACGAGGCGTAAATGTTTTACCACTACTAATTTCCTCCATTAACCTCTGTAAATGTGCAACATCCTCTGTGTTACTCTTAAGCTGAGCCTGTTTGAGCGTAAAGTGTAAACTGTCCATCTCACTTTCAACGGTATTACTCATTTGACCAATCCCTACATAGGCCTCATATTTATCAGGAGCTTTAGCAGCTGCTTGTGTGGCAATATAGGTACCGTAGGAATGACCAATTAAGATAATTTTTTCTTTATCTAGATGATTAGCAATATAGTCAGTCAGTGCTAGTAAATCCTCCACAAGCAAATCAGATGAAAGATTTGAGTAGTCCTCAAAAAAATGATAAGACTTCCCACTAGCCCTTTGATCATAATTTACCACTGTAAATTCGGTTTCCAATAAATCTTGATATTTTTTAGCGTAGGGTATTTCAGAGCAACCTGGTCCGCCATGGACAAAGATGATGACAGGATTATTTTTGTTATGGCCCCGTATCATAATTTCATGGTCACTGCCGTTAATTTCTACCTGTTCTAGCGTACTGATGCTGTTCATGTCCTCTATAGATGATGTCCATGTTGGAAATACAAGTGCTAATAATAGTAAGGAGGTCATAATCAAGACAAGATATTTAATGAACTTTTTAATCCTTTTCATACAATACCTACTTTACATGCGTTTCATAAAGCTAGCATGATACATTTTTCTTTTATACACATAAAAATACATACTCAGAGGCCACCAAAGTGTAACAAAAATAGGGTAAATCGCCCATATAACGCTTGGTGAAGAAACAACATTTACTGTAATGAAAAAGATACTAATTAGTATCGTAGCTGTAACGGAGAATGCTACAAAGGTTTTTCGTTGCGCGTGATATAAAGCTAGAGGCCACCATATCACTAAAAAAGCAGGATAAATTGCCCAAGGGTATTGAGGAGATACAATCATATTCAATATAGAGTAATAGATGATGGTAGAAGCACAACCAATTAGAGCTGTTTTTAACGTTTTTGCCTTTTCATCTAAGTACATGAGGATTGGCCACCAGATAATTGGATAAATCGCATAGACAAACCATAAATGATCTGGTGCGTAAATATAATTTTCAACTATTAGAAATGTAATAATTAAGGCACTACAAACAATTGAGTATTGTTTATACAATTTTTTAGCCATAAAGAATAACGTAATAGGCCAAAGCAGTAGCAATAAGCATGGATATATAAACCACATTGTTTGAGGAGATGTCGTATAATTAACAACCCCTAAAAAAATCATTGTCATCAAGCTCCCCGCTATAGAAAAGTTAATAAAGTTCCTCATGTTTATTCACCCCATTTCTTACGAGACCACACAAAGTACATCGATAAAGGCCACCAAAGAATGGCGAAAATCGGATAGATTGCCCAAATAGTATGTGGTGTGTAATAAAGATTAATAAAAATAAAAAATGCAATGATTAAGCCACTACCCCAAATTGAAAATTCTAAGTTTAATTTAGCCATGTTTTTCTTTGCTGGTTCTTTAACACCTAACTCTTGCTTTAAGTCTTCGATATCTCCAAATTCTACAATGGCTTTATTAATGGCATCCTCTTGTTCTTTACCTTGGTCCATCAAATAAAATACTTTTTCTTCAAGATTTTCAATGATTTCTTGTTTAACCATTTCCGTTTCGTTAGTTCGAGGAATGTCTTTAAAAAGCTCATCAATATGGTTTTTTATTCTTTTCATTCTAAGCCCTCCATAAATAAATCGATTATTTCCTTTACTTCCGACCATTCTTTCACTAGCTCATTTAAATAGGCCTTACCTAATGATGTAATACGGTAATACTTTCTTTTGCCTCCATGTGAGACATCTCCATAATAGGCTTCAATAATTTCTTTTTTTTCGAGACGTTGAAAAACTGCATACAAAGTTGCTTCCTTGATTTGAAACCGATTGTTTGTACGGAGACTTATTTCCTGAGAAATTTCGTAGCCATAACGGTCTTTTTCTGAAATTAACCGTAAAATAATCGAATCCAAATGTCCTCGGATAATATCACTGCGAACCATAAGTCACCTACTTTTTTTATTGCTCTATCTGTCAGAGTAATAGTAGCAAACATTACTCTGTCTGTCAAAGTAATTTATTCCCCTTTTTTTACAATGATGATGAGATTTTCAATAAAAAACCCCATTCGCTGAAAAGCCCAAAAGGACTATTTCATAGCAAATGGAGTTCGAGTACTCTTTTTACATATACAATGCAGCAAGGAAAATCCCTAAAGACTCCTCGTAAATGTCATCAAACTGGCTGATTGGTAAAGGATTTGTACCACTTCCTAATTCAACAGTGAAGCCTGGTCTACGCCAATCTTGAATAAACCAATCTTTATAACCAGCATAGCTTCCAGCAGATTGAACGGGCTCATAGCCACTTACTCTACTAAATTCATTTACAAGCACCTCTGATTCTGGGGGCTCTAGATTTTCAAAACCCCAATATATGACACGTCCCTGTGTATGAAAGGCTAATACTCTTGAAAAATCAAGTTGCTTGGTCAAATCAGCCATTGCAATGGCTTCAGGTTCAGATAGTGGTCTTTCACCACCATAATCTCTTGGCCCTGGTGTTTTTGGATTACGGGCACTTTCAAGCTCCCATTTGGCAGGGAATTGGTCATTCAAATCAATTCCATGAATATTTGCTTTCCAGCCAGAAAAATCAGCGTTATCATTATTCCATGCAATTAGTTGATTTCTTAATGCTTCATCATTTGGTGGGCCTTGTATTACTAAATCAACGCCATCAGGATTTACCATAGGAACGATAGAAAGGAATGTTTGCTGATAAAGAGAAAATGGAGAAATTCCACGAATACTACTTTGATTGGTGAGGGCGAGCAAATAGTCATTTAAAAATGTTAGAATAATAGGTGTAGTAATCCATTCGTTTGCATGGAAGGAGCCATTATAGTGTACACGTTTTGCACCATGGCCAATCGACAGCTCAGGTAGCTCCTTCCCTAAAACGGAACTGCCAATGTTTGAGCTATGAAGAAAAGGATATGCATCAAGGAGCTTTCTGAGATCATTTATCATATGGGTATACGTGTAAGTTTGCTTACCTTCAACTAAACGCCATGTGATACGTTGGGGTATGCGAATCATTTGACCGATTTGTAATCGATTTGGATTGAGATCAGGATTAACAAGCAATAGGGCGACTAGGGGGAGGTTTCGGCTCTGGGCAATCTGCCAAAAAGAGTCTCCTTGTTTAATTTGATAGTTGTTGGTCACAAAACCAGGAATACGAACCCGTTGTCCAACTCTTAAAAATTGGGGATTTATATTTTCATTAGAATCTAAAATGAGTTGAAGAGGAATTTTAAATTCCTCACTGAAATGCCAAAGTGAATCTCCTGGTCTTACGATAATATCCACATGTTTTCTCTCCTTAATTAGAAATGGTTCAATATAAAATGTATATGAAAAATACAGAGACTTATTGATACAAAATCAGCAAAATTTCTTTATTAAGAATCTAAAATAGGAGAAAATGAGTTATTTTTACATGTATACTAGTAATCATACTAAAGTAAAAGAAAGGTAAAGGTAGGAAAACCAAATGTTAAATAGATTAAAATTGGGTATACGCTCAAAGATTTCATTAGGTTATATCGTAATCATTCTTTGCCTACTTGCGGCAGTTGTCATATTAAATAATCAAATTACATCTTTGCAGAAGGAAAGAAATTTTATTATTAAGTACGATTCCAATGTTCTAACTTTAACCAATGAAATTGAAAAATATATATTGGATATGGAATCAAGTCAACGGGCTTTCATCATTACGGGTAAGCAGAGTTATCTGGAACCCTATGATAATGCAGCTGAAAATTGGAAAATAGATTTTAATGAACTCTATCAACAAATGAAAGATAAACCAGCTCAGCAGGACAAACTTAAAGAGATAGAGGAAACAATTGAACATTGGATAGCAACGTCAGGCGAACCAACTATTCAATATAAAAAGGATAATAATGTAGAAGCATTAAATGATTTTT
>Ga0256875_1000429_pt1 | contig 14237 bp, 3 predicted proteins | sample MC6MC0418MT_FD_186354 | JGI IMG/M metagenome (GOLD analysis project Ga0256875, IMG submission 186354) | Metatranscriptome of enriched soil aggregate microbial communities from Iowa State University, Ames, United States - MC6-MC0418-MT... | ecosystem: Environmental > Terrestrial > Soil >... | reverse complement strand
GCTGGTTTTCAGGGTGCTATCGTCTTTAGCCTGTGCCTGTGCGATGCCTGTTAACGTCAAGGCCGCCAGCCCCGCTTTGAGAACCTGACGACGCGATGTGAGTGTTTTTAAAGGTTTGAATGTGCTCATGCGGCCTGAATTGTAAAAAATTGGGGGTCCTGGTGTTATATCGTATCGCGTTTAGCGTGACGACAGTCCTTGTTGAGAATTGTTTTACTTTTCATTTCAATACGTGACAGAGTGACATTATGCCAAATTTTCGCACATTTTTCGCCGCTTATTGGCTATTGGCGGCGTTCGCGCCATAATCACTGTTTTTAAACCCAAAAAGGCGGTTAATACCATGGAGATACGCGTTTTTCGCCAGGAAGATTTCGAAGAGGTGATTACCCTTTGGGAACGCTGCGATCTGTTGCGTCCGTGGAACGATCCGGAAATGGATATCGAGCGTAAGGTCAATCACGACGTCAGCCTGTTCCTGGTCGCCGAAGTCAACGGTGAAGTGGTAGGAACGGTGATGGGCGGCTACGACGGCCACCGCGGCTCGGCCTATTACCTCGGCGTCCACCCGGAATATCGGGGTCGCGGCATCGCCAACGCGCTGCTCAACCGCCTGGAAAAGAAACTGATTGCCCGCGGCTGCCCTAAGATTCAGATCATGGTGCGCGAAGATAATGATGTGGTGTTGGGGATGTACGAGCGTCTTGGATATGAGCACGCTGATGTCCTGAATTTAGGGAAGCGCCTGATCGAAGATGAAGAATACTGAGTTTCACCCGGCCCACTACGACAGTCAGGGCCGTGTTAAATTGCCCTTTCTATTCTGGTGTGTGCTGCTGCTTCAGGCGCGAACCTGGGTTTTGTTCGTGGTGGCGGGGGCGTCCCGCGATCAGGGAAGTACGCTGCTGAATCTGTTTTATCCCGATCGCGATAACTTCTGGCTCGGGCTGTTGCCCGGCGTCCCGGCGGTGCTGGCCTTTTTACTCAGCGGACGGCGACAGCTTTTTCCGCGCATCTGGTACAGCCTGCGCTGGCTGTTGATTCTCGCCCAGGTGGTGCTGCTGTGCTGGCAGCCTTTGCTGTGGTTTTACGGCGAGCCTCTCGGCGGAATCGGTATTGCGCTGGTCGTGGCGGATATTGTCGCGCTGCTGTGGCTGCTGACGCACCCGCGTCTGCGCGCCAGTTTCACGATAGAAAAAGATTAAAGGCACTTTTTATCGATGCCGGACTCCAACAAGCGTTGAATTAACAAGAAAGGACGTTTCAATGAAATCGCTGCGTTTAGTTTTATGCGCTTTGCCGCTGGTGTTAACCGGATGTTCAACGCTCTCGTCAATCTCCTCCATTAACTGGTCGGCGGCCTATCCGTGGAACTGGTTCGGCTCCTCATTCGAAGTGACTGAGAAGGGCGTCGGAAATATTAACGCGACAACGCCGCTGAATCAGGAAGCGATTGAATCCGCCTTAAGCAGTGATTACCGCCTGCGTAGCGGCATGAAAACGGAGAATGGTGCCATTGTGCACTACTTCGAAGCGCTGAAAGACGACAAGCTGGCGCTGATTATCAATGGCGATAAATGCGACCCTAGACCTCGGTCTCACTGGCACACAATGGGCTCCCTTCGCCCACTTGCTGTGGTGTGCTTAGTGCTTGCTCTGCTTGGCATCTTTGCGCCGAGTGCTGATGCCACCCACTTTGCCTACGGCTCCTACAAATGGGTCAAGGTGCCCGGAACACCTAGAACCTTTACCTTTACCTTCGAACGAGCGTATCGCCGCTCTTTTTTCTCGGGCGTGAATGTCGGCGCTACCATCAATGTCGGTGGTACCTTCGAAATGCGCACCAACGGCAACAGCAGGCTGGACTCTTTGTCAAATAACGTGCTTGTCCTGGCTGTTTATCCCGAGAGTGATTGGTTTACTGGACGTAATATCTTCAACTATACCTTCAGCTCTGATGGCGTCTACAAAATCTACTACTCACTGGCTGCCCGTTTGTCGACTCTGCTTGACGGCAACAAGGACAAGGACGTGCGCATGACCGGCATCATCGACACCTCCATCGACCGCTCCCCGGAGACCACTGGCTTCCCTCGTGAATTCTTGAGTCGCAATTACCCGGCTTATTTCACCGTGCCCGGTGTCAGCAACGTGGGCCTGCCTCTCACTTACTCCTTCTCCACCACCTCACTGTCGGCTCTCACGCAGCCCATTCCCCAGAGTCCCGCCATGATCCTCAACTCCAACACCGGTGCGATAACGTGGACGCCCACGCGCGAAGGTTTACACGCCACCCAGTTCCTCATTCGCGACGGCTACAACACCGTGCCGCTCGATATGATTTTCAGTGTCAGCAATGTGTGTACCGACCCGGCCAGATGCAAGACCAACCCGGTCTTTGACCCTGCCGCGCCGCAGCCGCAGACCTTCTATCGCGGTGTGCAAAAGACGGTGGTCATCAAGGCTGTTGATTCCAATCCCGGTGCCACGGTCACTGTTGAGACCTCTGTGTTCAGCGAAGGAACTTTCCAGCAAGTGACTTCTGGCTCTACTTCTACCTACCATTTCACCTGGGCTCCTCTCATTGATTCTGTGCCTTTCACCATCTGCTTCAAGGCCTTCAACAGCCATAACCTCTACAGTCTCGGAAACTACTGCGTCCTCATGGACATTGGTCAAGCTTCCAGCATCTACATTACCGGCATCATTCGCGACTTCACGGCGGCCAGCGCCGGCTTCAACGTGCTCGATGGCGCTGTCACCGTGTCCAACACACTAGGAGCCGATCTCAAGCCGGTGTTCGTGTCGTCAGCCATTACAAGCATCAACAAGGCCGCCTTTGACTCGTGGTGGACGACCGATCTTGCCCTGAAGCACGAGCTTGCCTACTCGACCATTTTGTCCAACGGCACTCAGGCTGATGGCCGCATTTTCACTTTCCTCAACGCCGAGTACTTCCCCATCGATGGCAAGCTGCGGGGCAATGACGCCGCCAACTCCCGCAACAACTTCTTCACCTACGAGATTCACACCTATTTGACCTACAACGGCGGTGAGCTGTTCCAAGTCTCGTCCTCGGATGATCTTTGGATCTTCGTCAACCGCAAGCTTCCCAATGGTTGGAATCTTGGCGGCACTCATCCCAGTCGCGGTTTCACGATCGATATGGATGCCGTGGCTTCGCAGCACACCCCTCCTTTGACGGTCGGCTCCACCTACCAAGTCGACATCTTTTTCGCGCATCGTTCTTGCGCGGCTACGTCCACTTGCTCCGGCGGCACTTTGGCCAAGCGCACCCCGTCTTTCCGACTCGAGCTTCCCGCTGCCGTCTTGTGTAATGCGATCCAGTCTGGTGTGGTGGAGATTAACCTCCCCACTACCGCCACCGCTTCCTTGGACAACTTCCGTTTCCTTGGCGCAGCCTCTCGCACCACCGCCGGCTTGGAGTTGGTTCCCGGTGCCACTGCCTCGACGTCGGGTGCGGTGTGGTATGCTCGCAACGGTGTGCCAGTGGTCATTTCGGTTCTGCACGGTTTCCTCTGCGAGTTTACTTTCCGTGCTGCCCTGCCCAGCGGTTCTTCCAGTGCCGAAGGCTTTGCTTTCGTGTTGCAGCGTGCTGGCCCTGAAGCTCGTGGTGCCGAAGGTGGCAATCTGGGCTACGGAACAATGCCGAACAGCTTGGCCTTCGAATTCGACATGTTTTCGGACACGGCGTCGTACAGTGATCCCAACTTCCAGCACGTCTCGATCCACACTCGCTATCAGCTCCCCAACAGCCCCAGCGAGGCCTTCTCTTTGGGCCGGTCCGACAACTCGCCGCCCATGACCATGTTCAACGGCACAGATCATCGGGTCCGCGTTCAGTATATTCCCGCTAACGTGGAGGAGAATACCAACTCGGTGCAGCTTGGTTGGCTGTACGTGTACATGAATGACGTGCTAGCGCCTGTGGCTGTGGCTCAAGTTGATGGCTTGAAGCTGGCCCAGATCTTCGAAGGTGGCAATGCTTATGTCGGCTTCACGGCCAGTAACGGTGACGCTCGTCGTGCCAGCATCACCGTCTCGAAGTGGAAGCTGACCATCGTCCCGACCAGCGCGGCCACGACTGCCGTGGAATCCATGTCTTACACTGTGAAGGCTGGTTCGACGGGCTCGGCTTTGGTGCAGGCCAAAGACTCCTGTGCTAACAAGGTGCTGGTGGGTGGCGAGGCTTCGCATTTCGATGTATCCACTTACCTGACGTGGGGTCAACTGCCTTCTGCTGTCCCTGTCGACATCGTCGATAACGGTGATGGTAAATATCTGATGTCCTTTACTCCCACCTATGCCGGCCGCATGTCTCTCGACATCAAGTTCGACGAGCAAGGCATCTTCAGTTCGCCTGTCTCTTACGTCGTCACAGCGGCAGAAACGGCGGCTTCGAAGTCTGAGTGGTACTACAGCCCTGCTATCAACCCTGGCTTCTCCAACGGTCCTGCTTCGCGTACTTCGGGTTTGCTGGTTCTTCGCGTCGCTGCTGCCACTGGAGTCGTGACTGTGCGCCAGTACGATTTTCTCAACAACAATGCTGCCTTCGGCAATGGTGGCGTGACCGAGTTCAACAACTTCATCAACTCCATGGCTACTGGCGATGGTGTGGCCATTGCTGTGGTCGGCAATGTCGACATGGCCAGGATTCGTGCGGCGACTTTGATCGGCACCAAGCTGGGCGGTTCTCTCTACTCTTCTTTCGGTGCCGGAGGCTCTTATGCTATTGTTAGTCGTATCGGCGCCACCTCTGCATTGAAAGAAGAACGCAACAACAATTTGGCCACTGCCACCCTGTCAGATGTCGTCACCATCGCAGGCAAAAACTGGACCTTGTATGCTGCTTCCGCTGGCGCCCAACTGGGCACCTATGGCCGTGTGTTTGCGACCCCGTATTCAGGCACCACGACTTTTGAAGTTCCTGCTGGTCAATTGGCTCCCATCACCGTTGTGGCGTATGATCAGTTTGGCAACCTCAACCAGGACTTCAGCGATGTCTTCGTGGCGTCGTCTTCGCTCTCTACCACTGCGAGTGCTCCTTTGGAGGGCGGCTTCTATCAGTTTGGTGTCAATGGTACCCGATCTGGCAGCTATGACGTGTATGTTCGCTTTGCTGGTGTCAACATCAAGAACTCGCCTTTCAAGGTGAACGTTGTGGCTGACATCGCTTATGCCCCTTTCTGCTCCTTGTCTGGCAACCTAAACAGTGTGGTGGCTGGTGAGAATGCCCAGTTTTTCTTGTCGATGAAGGATCGCTTCGACAACATCGTTCGCAGTGCTAACCCTCGCGACTCCGTCTCCGTTTCCATCGTGTCCACAACTGACAGCTCCGTCACGTATCCTGTTGACGCCGGCACCTGGGTTGGTGAGACCTACACCTGGACCTACAGCATGACCCTCGCTGGCACCTACCGCATTGTCGCGACGGTCAACGGAATTGAGGTTCCCAACTCTCAGATCCTGACTGTGTCTCCCAGCGATACTGATGCGGCCAACTGTATCGTCCATGGTCCCGGAATTGACCCTTCTTCCTCGGTGGCTGCTGGCACTCCCGTCAGCTTCTTCATCCAGTCGGTTGATCGTTTCGGCAACAATCGCACCTCGCAAGCGCCGGGCTTTACCGTCACGTATACTTCTGCCACCGCACCTCTGGACCAACTGCTCAACTATGATGCTGGGGGTAGATATGTTGCCACGTATCGGCCGATCAGAACGACTCACCAGCCATCAGCCCCGTCGTCCTTGTCCATCCGCGTGCGATACAACGGTGTTGACGTTGGCAGACCGGCTCAACCCATGACCATTCGTGTGTTGCCTGGCGCTGCGTCTGTTCTTTCTACCACCACGGCTCCGCCCGCAAGCTTCATCGCTGGCACAACTTCCACACTGACCCTTGTGTCTCGCGATGCTCACAGCAACCTTCGTTACCTCGGTAACGAGCCCAACGCTTACGCCGCTCTTTTGCGTTCTATTACTGCTTTGGCCGGCGATGTTTCGGCTGTGATTGCCAACAGCACGAGTGAAAGCTATAACCTCGTCCTCAGTGGTATCACCGCGCAGCAGTATCAGCTGAGCGTGGTACTCACTTCCAATGGACAGCCGATCACTTCTGCAGGTACCAGCACACAGCCCACTTTCTATCCCGTGGAGATCCTTCCCGCTGCGACCAATAACGCCAAGTGTGTGCTGTCGGGCACTGCCCTGCATGGTGGCATGGCGGGCACTCTTGTGTCCGTGCTGGTTCAGGCGCGCGATGCCTTTGAGAACAACCAGCTCAATGGCAAGGATGAGTTCCGAATCAAGATTGACGGCAGTGTGGTCGGCAATGGTGTTCCAGTTACGGGCGCGGGTATTCAAGGCCAATTCAACCTTTCTTACACGGTACCGACCGACATTGGCGACAAGACTACCTACTTGATTGCCATTGAACGCCGCAATGCTGGAAGCAGCTCTGCCTGGGAGGTCGTTTTCAGTAACACCGCCACCATCTTCAAAAACTCGGCTACGTCGTACGCTGGCGTGCCCAATCTGCCCAATCCGGCCATCAGCGGTGTGCCAACGGTCTTCCAGGTCTACAATTACGCCTCTCTGACGTCGAACACTACCTTTGTCACTGAGCTCCAGGACTTCACCGTGCAGCTGACTGCTGGCGAGTATACTTATCACAGTTCGTTGGTAAACGTGGCTCCGGGGCCAGCCAGCCAGCCTTACAATATCTCGGTCACTTTCACTCCCAATCGCGCTGGACTTCATACGGTCAACGTCGTGCGCTCAGGAGTTTTCCGCTCTCTCCGATCGCCTCAGCACTTTGTTGCTGTGCCGGGCTTTGTTGATCGGTTCTTGTCGTCGTTTTCGGGCTTGTCTACTGTTGACCCCTACAAAGCTGGCGAGGTCTATTCGATTGAGGTGACACTGCGTGATGTCTACCGACAGGTGATCACCGATGCAACCAAGATGGTCAAGGCCCGCTTCTACACCACAACTACACCGTCAGTGCAGATTGCTGAGTCATCCACTCAAACTTGGGACAATACCAAGCAGGCGTGGATTTTGAGTTTCACTCTCACCGATCTGCGTTCCAACGACATCGTCCGTGTTCAGGTGCAGGAGTTGTCCGAGTCTGTGATCGTTGGTAACGAGCAGTATCTTCATGTCGTCCCAGCGGATGTCGACATCACCACCACCACGCTTAGTATCGCCTCGGTTATCCAAGCGGGCGCGAACACTGTTGCGACTGTCACGCCCAGGGATCGATACAGTAACGTCGTGGTCCAAACCAGTGTGGCTTTTGATGTGACCACATCTTGCGCTGCTGCCCCCGATGGCGCCATCCCGATTATCGGTTCGCTGGATTCGTTCAGTCGCTTTGTTTTCACCCCTTACCAAGCGCAATCATGCGGCCTTTCGCTCAGCTTGAATAGCGTTACTGGCCCCTCGGTGAGCTTTGTTGTCGAGCCTGCTCTTCCTTCCACTGCCGCTCTCGACACCCCGGCATCTGTCACTGCCAATGCCGCCATGTTGCTCACGCTCGTCGTGAAGGATGCTTACGGTAATGTTTGGCCAGGTCATCGCACCGATATCGAACTGCGTTCCGGCTCCGTGTATTCTCTCGTTGGAGCGGACAACAATGACGGTCGATACCCCATCGTTTTCCGGGCTCCTTCAAGCGTGGGCTCTTATGTCTTTGATGTGACGGCCCTGAGACAAGTGCTGACTGTGACTGCTGGTAAGACCTTTGCCGTCACTCATGGCTCCATCGATGCCGAAAGCACCATCTACGAGCAACCGGATGTCCATCGTGCGGAGGAGGTTGTTTCAGTCAGCTTCGCCCTTCACGACAGCTTCGGCAACCCCGTCACCACCGATTTCTCCTCACAGCTGTCTGCGGTGTTCTTGGCTGGTTCGCTCAACTGCCAGACCAACGGCACTGACCCCGACGCGCCTTTTGTTCCTCAAGAACATTTGCCCAACTTCCAATACAACATCACCTATTCTTCTGGCAACTACGAGCTGCATTACGTGGGCGACCGGGCTGGCGAGTACACCATGTTCATCAAGGTCGACAATGTGGAGCCTAGCTGCTCCAAGCGCATCATTGGTCGTTGTCTGCCTGGCGCCGCAAGCGGCGAAGCCAGTATCTTCCGCTTTGATTCCATCGAAGCGTCTCCTCCTGTCTTGACCAAGCGGGCACCTGCCGATGGCTCTCTGGTGATCGTGGTGGAAGTCCGTGACCGCTACAGCAACATTCGTGATGACGAGAATGGCGACACTGTAACCCTCAGCATCAACGAGTTGCCATCGTCCAATTACACTGTGAGGTACAACCCTTCTCATTTGGCCAGTCTGCGTGAGATCGAGACCAACGGCATGAGGATTACTTCTCCAAGTCGCTATGTGTTCCAAGTGTCTGTCACTCATGCTGGAGACTACAGTTTCGACATTCGAGTTAACGACCAGCCCATCCAGAACCGCATCGCCAACACCCCGAGCCCTCTCAGCGGCATCATCACTGCCGCCAGCGTCTACACGTTCCAGCTTCCTGTCTATGACGAAGCCGTGGCTGGCATTCCCGGATCGTTCGAACTGACGGCTGCTGACCGTTTCGGCAACCCCATCGTGCAGCCAGACGTCGTTTTCACCTACGCTGTCTCTTTCAGGCTCACTTTGGAGTCCAGTCAGTCGTATATCGTCAAGCCCACTGTCACCGAAGTGCAGCCTGGCAAGCATCGTGTGGACTACTTGTCTTACTGGCATGGCCAGGCTTCTGTCACCATCAACATTCAGACTGCGGCTGGTAACCTGGCCTCTGCTCCGGTGGTTCCACCCCTCACGTTCTTGCCAGCGACATGCGCTCGCATCGATCCCGCCAAACCCTACCGCTGTGACCAGACGGACGATCGTCGCTGCGTTGCCTCGTATGCTGAGTGTCCCGACCTCACCATCTGCCCTGCCAATCAAACGCTGTGCGCCTCTGACAATCAGTGCCACAGCTTATGTCCCGCTCCCGCCTGTGCTGCTGGCCTCAAACAATGTCCTGGTGGTTTCTGTTCCCATTCTTGTCACGCTCTGCCCAGCTGCCCCAGCTCCGCTCCACATGCTTGTGTGATTGACGGTGTGGCTACTGGACACTGCCGCGCCACTGCTGCCGACTGTCCTTCGCCTGTCGTCTGCCGGCCGGGCATGCTCATGTGCGCTGATGGACTGACCTGCGTCTACGACGCTCTGGACTGCAGCACCGTGGAGAGTGTTCTAGCTACCAACTGCTCTGATGGCTGGTCTCGCTGTGCGTCAGGCAAGTGCGCGGAGTCTTTGGCCGATTGCTCGACCCCTGTTACCTGCGGCAGGAACCAAGTGCTGTGCCAAGACGGTAGTTGCCAGAACAGCTCGGCTCAGTGCCCTGATGCCTATCTTTGCTATGGCGCCACCAGCTTCCGCTGTTCGGATGGCAGTTGCCGATCGAAGGGGGAGGACTGCCCGAGTCACAAGACGTGCCCTGAAGGATGGGTCATGTGCTCAAGTGGATCTTGTGCCAAGACGGTGGCCCGTTGCCCTGCTGCTTCTACCTGTCCTGCGACTCTCGTGCGCTGTGCCGATGGTACTTGCCAAGCGAGTCCCATCTTATGCCCTTCTGTGTCCACCTGCACCAACTCCAGCTCCGTCAAGTGCTCCAACAATGAGTGTCGAGAGACGTTGGCCGAGTGCCCGCTTCCCGTGAGCTGCCCGACAGGCTACAAGTCCTGCTTCGATAGTTCGTGTGTGCTCCTGAGCGCAGAGTGCCCTTCCGCCACTACCTGTGGGTCTGCCAATCCTGTCTTGTGCCAGGATGGGTCTTGCGCGTTGTCTGCGAGCGACTGCCCTGTGGTCTCGCTCTGCCCGCGCGAACTGCCCGTCAAGTGCCCCAGTGGTGCTTGCCGAGGCAGCCTTTTCGACTGCCCTCAGCTGCCGACTTGCCCGCCCTCGCTGTCTGTCCGCTGTCCGGACGGGCGATGCGTGGTTGCTGCGGATCAGTGTATTGATCAGAAGGAGCTTGCTTGCCCTGCAGGGACCAGCCGATGTCCTGGAGGCTTTTGTGCAGCAGCTCTTTCGCTTTGTCCGTCCTTGATGACGTGCCCGTATGGCTATATGCGTTGTGTTGATGGCACTTGCCGTGACAAATGCCCGGCGGATCTGGCCTACTTCACCTGCCCTCCTGAGCAAGTGACCTGCCCCCAGGCCGGCATGGGAACCTCTTGTGCCAAGTCTTTGAAGGAGTGTCCTCAGGCCGTCATCTGCCCCATCGACAAGCCGGTCAGATGCAGTGATACGTCTTGTGTGGCCTCGATCAGCAACTGCCCTCCGGTACCGTCGTACAATACCACCACCAAAGCTCCCTGTCCAGACGGTTCTTGGGCAGACAATCCGGCGTCTTGCCCGACTTCGGTCACCTGCCCTGATGCTTACCCTTACAAATGCTGGGATGAGACATGCCGTCAAGTGGCTCAAGATTGTCCTAATCAGCCGATCTGTGGCCCGAGTTCCCCCTACTTATGTCCAACTGGTCTGTGTGTGACTTCGGGAATCTCTTGCACCTCCGGTGGCATCCAGTGTCCTGACCAACCCAACAACGGCAACATCCGCTGCCCCACCGGCGAGTGTAAGCACGAGCTGCGCGAATGCCCCGTGTTGTACTCCGATACCACCACGGAGCAAGACCTGTCGGGAGCGTCAACTTGCAACCCGGGCTATGTGCGCTGTCGTGATGGTTCCTGTAAGCCTCAGAGCGCCCAGTGCGCTGATTTGGCGTGTCCGCCACACCTTGCGTTCCGCTGCTCTGATGGGCTCTGCGTGCGAAACTCATCCTTGTGCAATTTGCCCAACGGCTGCCCTTACTATGCGCCCGTTCGTTGCTTGTTCGATGGCAGCTGCCGTGCTTCGCGCGATGAGTGCCCCACTTCGAGTCCAAACATCGAACCTTATGCCTCTTGTCTCGCCCATGGCCTTACCCTGTGCGCTGACGGCTCATGTAACACCCAATCGACTTGCAATTTGCAGAATGGCTGCCCTCGCAATCGTCCCTTCCGTTGCAATGACCTCAGCTGCGTTGCGGCGCCGATCAGCGATAACAACAACCTGTGTGTGGTCGGTGCCTCGACGAGCAGCTCCATCGGCAACGCCTGTCCTGCCAATCGACCCTTCCGTTGCCCGGACGGATTCTGCTCAATTTCGGCCGTGATGTGCCCTCCCAGCCCGGCGTTCTCCTGCCCTCCTGATCGCCCGGTCAACTGTGCCTCTGGCGCTTGTAATATGGCGTTAGAATCTTGCCCGCTGGTGTATCCTTGCTTGCAAGGCGAGGAGCGCTGCGGTGATGGATCCTGTCGAGCGCAGACTGAAAACCCACTGACAACCAACTGTCCCGCGTACTCCTCCTGTCCCGTTGAGCTGCCAGTGCGATGTGACAACGGGCTTTGTGCTGTCAGTAAAACGATGTGCCTGAACGAAACCACCGGCTGTCCCTCGAATTGGACGATGTGCGATAATGGTGTTTGTGTTATTGAGAAGGATTCATGTGCTGCGCTGAGGTCTAGCAACAACGGCTGTCCCATCGACCGTCCGTTCAAGTGCAGCAATGGCGCCTGTGTTCTCTCTCGTGCCTATTGTCCCCTGTCCAATGGCTGTCCTCGCGAACGCCCGGTCCGCTGCGCTATTGACCAAAGCTGCCAGGAGGATGTTGACGCCTGTGTCGGTCGTACTACTTGTGAGGATCAAGGCTGGACGAAGTGTGCTGATTCGTCTTGCGCCCCTAATGCGACCAGCTGTTTCGCTTTGAATGGCTGCCCTGTGCTCAAACCCATCCGCTGTGGTCAGGGCGACTGTGCTCGCGTGCACTCTGAATGTCCTCTGACCGTGGCTTGCGACGCTGGCATGTTGCTATGTTACGATGGCAAATGTGTAGCAGACAAGTCATTGTGTGCTCGCACGCTTCCGTGCGAAGTGGGTCTGGTGTTATGCCCGGACAATACGTGCAAAGCCAATTACACTGCTTGTGGGGGCTGTCCTATGGGCTCGCCTGTGTTGTGCCCCACTGGAGAGTGCAGAAGCAACATCAATAGCTGCCCAAGTCCTATCACTGTCCCTCCTGGTTCTGTGGGTACCCCGCCCGCCGATGGTTTCGTTCAGTGCTTCGACGGATCCTACAAGCGTTCGTTCGCGGCTTGTCAACGCTGGGCTGCCGACATCCACAGTGTCAGCTCGAGCAACGACGTGATCAACGGCGTTTGCCCTTCGTCGGAGACTCTGTGCCCCAACGGTGCTTGTGCCAAGAAGAACGAAGATTGCGAGGTCGTGGCTGCTTGCCCCGCTTCTCATGCTTGGCGATGCTGGAACGGTGAATGTACCTCATCGAAGGATGAGTGCCCTGCCGAACAGGCCTGTCCTGCCGCCCGCGATCGCTGTGAAGATGGTACTTGTCGGTCAAAGTGCTTGCAGTTTGATGGCTGTCCTCTAAGCAATCCGTACCACTGCCCCAACCGCGAGTGCGCAGCTTCTCCCGACGAATGCGAGGCCGCGACCATCTTTGATCCCAGCCTGGCCCTCAAGCGTCGCTTGCAGTCGACGGATCAGCAAGTTGAGGCCTGCTACGAGAACTGCCACTCTCAGATCAAGGCTGCCAACTTCCAGTTTACGGTGCCGTCTTCGACCAGCACCAACCTGGTCTTGGCCACTGATTCCAACTACATCGTTCAAGCCAGGCTGACCGTGCCTGCTGGAGCCTTCGATACATTATCCGCCCTGTACGTTCGCTCAGTCGGCGATTCGCGCATGCGTAACAATGTCAACAAGGTGACTGTTTCGCGTCGATCGGATGTCGATGGCCAAACCTACCTCACCTATCCTAAGACGCTCTTGTCGGTCGCGTTTGAGTGCGCTGTGGATGAGAACGTGGTGCAGCCTTTCCGTGTCCCCTTGACCGTCACTGCCCACATCGACATGGACGCCGACCCCATATACCAAGACGTGTGCCTGGCTACCATCTATTCGCTGGAGGACATGGACTTCCACGCCTGGTCTTGTGTCGATAAGACTGAAGCTGCGCGTCGTGCCAATCCAGTGCGCTCTGCTGCCACCAATCTTACCGAAACCGAAGGCATTGTCAAGGGCGTCATCCATTCGTGCGGCCAAGGCCAGATTTACGGCTTTGTCTATGCCCCTCTGCGACGCGAAACTTCCACAGTCTCCGATCCCGATCGCTTCTTTGCCGACAACCTCATCTACATTGTTCTGGGTGTGGTCGGCTTTGCTGGTTTGGCCGCTCTCGTGATCTACATGATCAATCGTCTGCATCGCTATCGTTCCAAGTACCATGACGAGCGCAAGGCTGTGGAAGCCATGCAGGAGGAGGTTGACAACATGGAGCAGTTCGGTGGCGCTGCCGGTCGCAAGGACGAAGAGCTGGAGATGCAAGCCAACCCTCTGGTCATCCAAATGCGCGATATGCAGGCAGCTCTGGATGCCCGCAACAACGAGATCAAGATCGAGGAGGCTCGTATGCGCGAAGAAGAAAGTGCGGCTCGTCAGGAGGCCATCACCGCTTTGCAGACGGATAAGGATCGCTTGGCCAGGGAGCTGGAGAAGCTCAAGGCAGAATTGGCTCTGGTCGATTCTGCCGCCCAGCAGAGCCAGCAGCATCAGCACACTGTCGATATGGATCTCAATGTTGGCTTGGGTAGCCCGAGCGGTGCGGCTCCGTCTCACTTCACATCTAGCCCCACCATTGTTCCTGCCGCTTTTACGGCTTCTGCTCCTGCACGCAAGAAGAAGAACATTGATTAAGGCAAACTTCGCCTCGCGCTCGTTGAATGGCTTTTTTCTGTTTGTTAATCGGTTTGATTGATTTGTTTCGGTGACTGTCCTATTGTTTTTATATTAGTCTGCTTCTTGTCCTTTTTCTTTGTTTTCTTTTTGTTGTCGACAATTGTTGTGACGGCTTCTGCTGCCTTAAGCTTTGCTTTGCCTCTTCTATCTTATGATTATTTTTATTTTTCATCCTTTGATTTTTTTCTTGGCTTAATAGTTTTTCTTGTTTCTCTTCCTTTTTTGAGTTGTACCACAACGCTGCTTTTTGATTGTTGCCTTACAATACGCTTTGGCTTTTTTTTGATTGTTCAAGTTTTCTGTTTGAAGTTCTTTGAAATTGCCGTGTTTCTGGTTTACTTTGGTATCTAATCTTTCAT
>Ga0256875_1000428_pt1 | contig 14241 bp, 1 predicted proteins | sample MC6MC0418MT_FD_186354 | JGI IMG/M metagenome (GOLD analysis project Ga0256875, IMG submission 186354) | Metatranscriptome of enriched soil aggregate microbial communities from Iowa State University, Ames, United States - MC6-MC0418-MT... | ecosystem: Environmental > Terrestrial > Soil >... | reverse complement strand
CTCACCCCAACTTTTTGGTCCTTGAATATTATCGCTGATAAGGATCAATTGCTAAATGTTTGGCCAGCCTATGCTGCCCTCTGCGGTGGCCGAGTCAGATCCAGAGAGCTCTGTCAAGGATGCAAACGATGATCACTTGCTGGGTTTGTCACTACGCCAGGCTCTTCAAGCCGAGTACGTGTTTGAGCGAACGCAAGGTGAAAACGTGTACCAGAAGAAGGGCAAGGTCAGCAAGAAGGCGCGCAGGAAGGCCGCCGATGAGGAAGGTGGAGAGGACGACGAAGGAGAGCTGCGCTCGTCGGGCGTGCTGGTTGCCACCGTGCTTAATGAATCGCGTATGGAGCATTTGACTTCGGGCTTTATGGACAATGCTGGTGAGCGCGAGACGAAGCACACACTGGCGCGTTTGGCAAGAGAGCTGGCGGCGTTAGGCCTGTCTGCCGACGTGTCGTACCAGAGCCTCATCAACAAGCGCGCCATTCTGCTGCATCGCATCGTTGAGGTGTATGAGAGGGAGTACGACAAGAGCCGCATGCATGGGCAGCGGAAGAGGATGCTGAAGAAGAGCGATATGCATGCACTGACACAAGTCTCCATCTCATCTGGTGTGTACGTCATGCTGTCCATGCTGCAGAACGCGTCGGAGAAGGACCCCCAGCTTTGCCTCAACATCCTCCACTTCCTCAAAAGTCAACTCTCTGGCGTGCCTGCCATGGCATTCAGTTTGAGCGACCTGCAGCTTCCGGCCCCCGCGCTGACGGCGGACTCGTTCGACGCCGTCCACGACTGCCTCGTCCACGTCGCCAACAACCGCAACGTTGACAGGGAAATTCGCGACTGCTGCATCGAGCTGCTTCTGTCGGTCGCCGTCGTTCGAGGCTCTTTGGCGTGCTTCTTGTCTGTCATTCAACTCCTCATGTCCTACGCCGAGAGGGATGGCGGCGCTGCTTCCCCTTCTTTGGCTTTGGCCTCGTTGCTTCACAAGTCTCTGAACATCGTGCGCGATAGCGTGCTGGGCGCGCCTGCCAGGGAATGGCGCGAGGCCGCCTTCCAGGTCACCCTGCCGAACGTCAACGTCAACGCCAACACCAACCCCAGCCTCAACCCCAACACCCACGTCCCCTTCCCCGCTGCAAACAACACGAGCATGGCTACCGACGGAGTTTACATCTACATCCATTCCTTCTTCGGATTGTTCAAGGTTGGCAGCGGAAACAAAGGCACGACTCCCGGCACCGTTTATGCCTCCATCGAACGATACAGGAGCAACGAGCGAGGGCAGCTGATGTGCGTCGATGACACGTTGCTGTATCATAGCCCCGAAATCGCGCCCGCTTTGTTTTTGGTTCTGAGCTGTCAGTATTTGACCGAGGTCGGTCGCGTCGAAAGAAATGGAAATGGCCGCATCGTGACTGCTGCCGAGGCCGGCGCTGGCCATGCCGAAGCTGCCGACGGGAGCGGCGCTGGCGGGGTTGACGACCAAGGCTTGGCCTGGCTGGCCCCCTCTTTCCCCAATGATCCCGTCGATATCCGATCCCCTTCATTCGTCTCGGATGGGCGATTTGTCTACGCCATCACCACTTCCGAGGTTGCCTCCTCTTCTGCTTCCGCTGATGCCTCTACCTCCGAAAGCAAGCAAGCCCTTTCTCCTTCGTCAGGCCAGCCCGCCGCCGTCCCCGCCTCCCTCCTGCAGCCGCAGTCCTCATCGCCTTTCCCTTCTGCCTCCCCTCTCTCCACTCCTGCTGTTGCTGCTGCTTCTGGTTCACACCAAGTTCAGGTGCACGTGCTGGACCCACGCTCTTTCTTTAAGCGTTTCCACTCGGTCACCCTTCGCCGTCCTCCTCTCTCCGCCTCTCCACGCACCACCCTCTTCTTCCCTTACGCCCATAACACCCCCAGTACGGCGTTCGGCGGCTCCCCCTTCGGCCACCAGGGCGCCGGCCTCCCGGTCCGCCCCTCCGTGTTCCTCGCGCCCCAGCTGGCCGTCGAGGGCGCGGCCACGGTGGAGCTGTGGTTCAAGAAGGGCAGCTCCCAGGCCAACAACTGCGTGGTGTGGTCTCGAGGCCATCAGTGCGTGCTCACTGTGCAAGATGGCCAATTGGTCTTCAGTGGACCCGCCACTTCCTTTGGCTTTCAGTGCCCGACGCACGAATGGGCGCACGTGGCCATCGTGTTCAACCCGTCCGCGCAGATGATCACGGCTTTCGTCAACGGCGTCCAAGCGTCCAGCAGCCATTCGCCCGCCTCGGTCATGCCGAGGAGCGAAGAGGGATGGCTGCTGGGCTCCGCGTCTAATCACGGCAGGCCAAGCTTCCACGGCGAAATGTGCGAGATGAGAATTTGGAAGGTGGCTCGCACAGCTGAACAAATTCAGACCTCTTATAACAAAACGGTGCCTCGGGATTCGGAAGGCTTGGTGGGTTATTGGCCGATGGATGAGGGCAAGGGCTTGTCCGTGCGCGACATCACCCCTTTCAAGCACCACGGCTACGCTGTCAACTGTGATTGGCAGCATGACAGTGCCAGGCCGTTTGTTTCAGACTCTCTCTCCTCTTCTTCCTCCTCATCAGATTTCGAAGACCAGAAGGAAGAAGAAGCTGAAGCTGAGCCTTACGTCTTCCCGCGAATTGCTTGGTCTTCCATTCCGAGCTACACCAACAGCGAGCATCTGGTTTTCGTCATTCCTCCGTCCCAAGCCGCTTTCCTCTTCCGCTCGCAAGCTTTCAGTGTGGTGTTATCCTTCTCCCTTCAGACGGGCTTGCTTGTCTCGGAATCTGTGTCTCGAGAAGCGAACCTCATGCAAGCCTTCGCCTTATCGGCCGACCATCATCTCTATGTCAGAGAACTGCCGCAGACGCATGGCCCCAATCCAGCTGCCAACCAGAACTTGCTTCTCTCTCGCTACGCCATGTCGCCGCCCTCGCAAACTCCTTTGTGGTGTGAAGGCAGGATCGTCCAAAAGATCGAAAACACCATCACAGCAGAACAGCTAAAGAAAGCATTCCCTCTCCCCCCGCTGTCATCGGGCGATCAGGTGGAGATCGGCGCTGCCGTTCTTGCCATTCTCTCTCGTCTGGATGTCGATGCCACCACGCTCAGCCTCAGCTCGGTCAAAACCTCTTCGATTCCTGCTACACTCCACATCCCTCTCTCGGTCGAGCTTTCCAAAAGAACCTTCGTCAATTTGTTGGAGATCTTGGAGAGGCTGTCAGTGGATTTCTACCGCAGCGACGAGGAGCTTGAGAGGGAAGCTGGGTCGAAGCAAGCTGGCAGAATGAGGTTGTATGCGCTGATGGTGATGCTGAAGATTCTGAAGGTCAACATCACGCGCTTCGTGGAGTGGAATGTCAGCCCGAAGGAATGTGGCTTTGAGGATTCGTCTTCTTCCTCCGCCTCCTTCTCTTCTCCGTCGAATCTCCTCTCAGCCATCAACGATCTCAAGAGCAACTCTGTCCACCTCAAACAACGCTACACCACCCTTCTCAGCCGCCTCATCTCCCAGCGCTCTTCTTCGCAGTCCGCCTCCTTGGTCGCCAAGATGGTGCACGAGCACGTCGGCGAGATTTTGTCGATTGGCATGGGGGTGTTTTTCGGGGCGCCGCAAGAACGCGCCAAAATCTTGGTGGAGTTAGTGAGAAGTGCTTTGCAGCGCCAGCAGCAACAGCAGCAAGAGCAGCAGCATAGCCAAGTTGCCATGGATACGGGCTCGGAAGATAACAATGCGCTGCGCGTGATGTTGATGAACCGCTACCTTTCCAAGCTCAGCCAGCCCTCCAACATCGTCAGCCTGGTGCCTGCGCTGGCAGCTTTGCATGCGGACCCATCTCCAGCCAACCGTGACGCTTCTCGGCTGCTGCACGACGTGCTGTCGCTGATCCTGCATGGCACGCGCCGCGCCGTCGCCCGCGTCTTCGCCTTGGAGGACGGCAAGGAGAAAGAGGAGGACAAGGAGAAGGAAGACGACCCGTCTCTGGAGTTCCTCAAGCGAGCTCTCATGTGTCTGTTTATGCGTGCGGATGAAGGCGAAACAGGCGACGTGACATTGGACTTTGCGCTTTCGTTGTCGCTAAGTATCATCCAATCCTGTGCCGAGCTCGTCACGGAAATCAACAATCGCTTGGATCAACTCTCCAAGTCGTCACAGACCTCCAATATCTACTCACTCAAAGCCAAGCTCATGCGAACCTTGGAAAATGGGGCGGCTTCGCTCTTATTGCCGCTGTGGAGCAGTCTCTTTTCTCTGCGCTTAAGCTCCAGGCGGTCCTCTGCATTGTTGGTGGCGTTGGTGCCGTTGGTTCAGCAGCTCGACATCATGGCTCAGGATTTGCCTGATGCGATGGTCTCTGAAGCGAGCGTCAGCGGCCCACGTGTGTGCATCAATCGCACTGTTCACGTGGAGAGTCCCCATCCTGCACCTGTGGGTATCACCGAGCGCGTGATCAGCATCCCTGGCGCCAAGAGCATGTCGCTCAGCCTGGACCCTCGCTCCACGGTCACGGCCTACCAGGGCATCACCTTGTCGTTCTATCGCAGGGCAGGCCAGACGGATCCCATTGAGGATGCGAATCTCAGCGCCCCGGGCCAAGTGACGACGGTGGACGGCGATACGGTGTTTGTGGTGTACAATCCCGGCTATTCGAACGGCCCCTGGGGATTCAAGATTACGGCTCAGGGTATGGTGGAGGAGTCTCGTACGGATCTGACCTTCCTCATGGACGTTGCCAAAGGAGGCGCCTTGCTTGCTGGCCGCTGCACCATTGCCTTGATTCGCGGCCAGAACGAACAGCCGGTGGAAGTCGAGGCTCGCAAGTGGCTCAGCTCAGAGCTCATTGTCGAAGGCATGGAAGCAGATGAGAAGCTCAACGAGAAGGAATTGGCTGAACTGGATTGGATGCCCGATCTATCGGCCAGTGTTTCTAATGCCCAGACTTCAGTTGAGGCCGAAACTACAGCTGCCCCGCCCAGTCTCAAGCGACAGCGCTCCTACGTTGGCGTGGGTCTGGCCGAATTGGTACAGCAGCTCTCAGCCTGCTTTGCTCGCCTGGGTGTTCGCGATGCTGGCTTCCCTGTGCCGAAGGCTATTCAACCCGAAGTCGAGCACGCCATCCGTTCCGTGTGTGCCGTATTGCTCAAGCACAACAATCTGGTTCCATTAGCCATGGACTTTTGTCGCCGTGCCGAAACGGAAGCGTCTTTGGCCTCTCCGGAAAGCTTGCTTCGAGTGTGGAAGACCTCGCATCGTCTCAAAGTGTTCTTGCTACAGCGTTCACAGGAGATTCGCAGTGCCATCAAAGAAGGCGAGCCTGAACCCAACAAAGTCGACATCTACCGCCAGCTCTGCCAAGAGGTCGAGCAGCGCTGCGCCTTTCTGCTGGATGTGGTGCCGGTTCCAAAATCGGATGCATCAGAAGGAGACCAGGCTCCGGGGTTGATTCGGGCCAAGAGCTCAGTCATGCTGGACGAGAATATGGACGAGGCTCAGAAGAAAGCGCGCGAAACCTTGCTCGCTTGGCAAAGCACGAAAGATTCCGTGCGCCTTCGTTACGCGAGCACCGAAGAACGTTTTAGCATTGTATGGAAGCTGGTGCTGAGTTTCATCTCTTCACCGCAACTCGACCTCCAAGGCCTTCGTGCGGCCATCGACGCTCAACGCCGCCGTGCGCGCATGCGTATCAAGGGTCTGCGTATTGTCCGCGATCTGCTCAATACCGTGACGCTACCCGCTCTGAAGCGCGAAATCATCCCGGCCATCGTGTCAGCGCTATGTCAGAGCGATGCAGATGCATTGTCTGGCATGGCCCCGGACATTCTGCATGGTACAAAGTTGTGTGGTCGTGGCTTAATTCGCGAGACGCTTTCTGCCTTCCGTCTGCTGTATGGCTCGCTGATTGAGGTCCTGCTGAAGCCCAAAGCAAGCGGTTCGCCTTTGCTGCAGGCTACCTTGCACACGTTTAGTTTGCAGTACACGGAAGACGAGTTTGACCTTATGATGTCGTTGGGTATCTTCCAAGCCCTGCATGAGCTGCTGCGCGCGGAGAGTATCGAAGACACCTCTCTAAAGCAAGCCGATCGCTTGGCCAGTGCGCGTCACAGTGCCTGGGCTCTCATCGATTACCTCGCGAATGTTATCTTTGCCAACCCCAACCTCTCGACTTCGCGTTCCGATGCCACAATCATTAGTCGGCTGGAGCCCATCTATGCCATTCTTGAGAGTCAGATGTCGCAGATTGCCAAGAATCTTTTGCTTCGTCGCTCGTCTTCCAGTCCGGAGCCTCTGGCCTTGGAAGGCTCCACGTCCAGCCAGCTTTCGTTCGGCATGAACCCAGCAGCCGACGCTGCTGTCAAGAAGGCTGCCTCTGCCGTTCAGTTCGGTATGCAAGCCGCAGTCCTCAACACCAATCCACTTATGTCCCCTGCTGCTTCTTCGTCGTTTTCGTCGAACACTGCTTCATTGCAAGCGGAAGACATGTACGTTGACACCTTTACCGTCAAGGTGCTGAATCTGCTCGATCGTGTGTGCTGCCTATCTGAAGGCCGCCGTCGCATGTCTCAAGCGAGCACCGGTGATGCCAACATCATCTCGCCCTTGTTCCAGATCTGGTCGCTAGGCTCGTCTCGCGCTCGTTTGGTGTCGTTGCGTGTTATGCGCAGACTCCTGACTTCTTTGGACGCCTCGAGCTTGCAGTGGGTAGACGAGGCAGTCAAGAGCAGTCGTGGGGATTTGCTGGCTTATTCTCAAAAGAGCAGTGATATGGACACGGACATGGATATGAAGGATTTCAAGGAAGCTAAGGAGGTCAAGGAGAGCAAGCACTTCCCACTTTCACAGCCGAACGATTTACCTGGCAACGATTTGGTGCACTCGCTTGTCAGCTCCATCGGCCAGGCCTTATCTGCTCCGGGCATCGCTCTTCTCGCTGCCGACAAACAAGTTAACTTGCAAGAGGCGCATGTGCGACGCTGGGTCGCCAAGCTCGACCTGCCTGCGCTGTTCTCCGCGTCTGGTGTGGCGCCATGGGCCGAGCAAGTCATGTTGGTTCGTCTGTTGGCTCGAAGCTCCAATTCATGGGGCCACGCTGTCAGTAAGCTCATTCACCAGGCTCTGCTCGTTGATTTGCCTGCTGTTCATCAAGTTGGCGGCTCTCCTGTCCGTGCTCCTCTCGCATACATTCCTCTCAATCAAGAGCCTTCGTCGTCGACTTGCTCGGGCAACGTAGTTGTTCTTGATACCTATGCGTCGTGGTCCGAGGCCTCATTTGCTTCTCGCGCCGCTCGTGCTGTGGAGCTGGGTGCGGTGGCGGTGGTCTTTACGCTGCATAGCGTCCAGGCTTCTGACGAAGGTCTTGCTCTCAAGAAGGACTTGAGCGAGACCAAGACGCCTGCTGAAGTGAAAGCTCCTTCAGCGCCCAGTGGCAATCTTCTCGAAAGCGCACGCGAGCTGGGACGTCAAATGGCCGGGGCTGCTCCTTCGTCTTTTGCTAGCACTCCTGGTTTTGGCTTTAGAAGCGCTGTGCCCGCTCCAGCCTTTGGCTTGAATACTGGTTTTGGAGCTCCCCCATCACACTCTCCTATACCTCTTGGTCTACAAACTTTGATGCCTGGCTCTTTCATGACACCCGGTTCTTTGACGGCACTAAGTGGGCCTTTGGCGACTGATATGAATCGTCGCCCAGCCAGCTATGGTGCCTCTCAACCGACTCTGAATGATACCGATGATTTGTCCAAGATTGAGTCCATTCTATCTGCCGTGCCTTGCGCTTGCATCAATGCGATGGACGCGGACTACTTGCTGCGTCGTCTTGGCGTCAAGCCATCTGAGTTCCCCCAGGCTCTGTATTTGAGTCATGTGCGTCGTCGTTTGCGTGAGAATTATCCCATTCTTCACATCAAGAAAGCAGAGCTCAAGCTCGGCAGCGCGTTTGATTATCAAAGTGCTGTGCAATGGCTTTCTGATAATCAGGATTGGCTCCAGAACGTGGAGTCCGTGAACTTGTTGGACGAATCGGAAGATAGCAAGAAAGATGATAAGGCCCCAGCGCCAGCGTCAGCGGATACCAACACTAACCCCAGCGCTGTGCCATCAGTCATTCCATCCGCCACTCCGTTGGCCACAATGGGCTTTGGTTCTCGGGTTTCAAGCGGCTTTGGCAGTTCACCACCAAGCACGGGAGGAGTAACTTTTGGTGCGCCGGCAGTGCCTGCTACAGGAGGTTTCGGCGGCTTTGGTTCGAGGCCCTCGGCTGCTCCTTCTTCTGGAAGTTTATTGGGCACATCCCTCCCTCCTGCTTCGTCAGGTGGGGGTCTGTTTAGCTCACCGCCCTCTGTTGGTTCTGCGTTTGGTGCGCCCCGCACTGGATTATTTGGTGTCTCTTCTAGTGGCCCTTCAAACACTGGATTTTCTTTCGGTACTCCCTCCAGCAGTGCATCCCCTTTCGGAGCTCCCTCTGGTGGAGCAGCTTCCTTTGGTTCTGCTTCAAGCGGTCTGTCTAACTCTTCTCGTCCACCTACATCTGGCTTTGGCTTTGCTGGTGCCCCTGCTCAAGGTTTCGGAACTCAAATGTCTGTCCCTCCGGTGGCCGATGGGTCTGAAGATGAAAAGTCGCGCAAGTCTGACAAGGAGAAGGACGAGGATAAGGATTCGAACACGGAGCTCAAAGCCAAGATGAAGAAGGCGGCTCAGATGAGCGGAATGGACATCGAAGAGGAAAATCACGACAGTTCCTCCTCTTCTTCCTCTTCCTCTTCTTCCTCCTCCTCTTCTTCTCCTCCGGAGCCCTCTGCTGCTTCTTCCTCAGGACCCCAGCCTGTGTTATCTGGATTCTCTTTTGCACCTGGCTCTTCCAGTTCTCCTCTTTCCCTCTTATCTTCTCCTTTGCCTTCGTCAGGTGGGCTTCAACAGGCCTCACCCGGCCCTTTGACCTCTGACGGCAATCCCCAGCATCCCGAGCGTCGTTTCGTGCCAGCTAGCTTCTCCCAGCCTGTTTCTTCATCTGGCACTTTGCCTTTGGCATCACCTGGCTTTTCCTCTTCATTCTCTCCATTCGGTGCTAACAACGCTGCCAGTACCAACAATATGATTTCAACGAACACGGTTTCTCTCACTGGCAATACGGTCAATGCTGACACCAACGTCACACCGTCCAGCAATTCTGCTGCCACTGAGAGCAAGAGGAACCTCTCTTTGCAGGAAGCTTGGACACCTTTGGTGGAGACAAGCTCATTCTTGGCTTCGGATTCTTTCGGCCGTCTTCCTGTGGCGATCAACGCATCCAACGCTCTGGGATCCGACTTCCGCCAACGTACCCACGAGTTGGCTGAACGTACCCACGAGTTGGCTGAACGTATGTGTTTGATTGAGAGCGGTGTCATTGTGGACTATGCCAAACGCATCCTGCTCTCTTTGTTCCAGCACTTGCCCGGCTCTTCGTCGTTGTCTGTGTTTGGCGATGCGCATCGCTTGTCGGTGTTGCTGCATTTCGGCCTGTCCATGGAATCTCATCCGGCCAGCGACATTGCTGCTTCGGAGACCGTGAAACCGCGCCTTGATTTCCGTCTCGCTATCCTTTCGTCATTGCTGAAGGAGCGTGAAAGAAATGAGAATATCTTGGCTGCCAGCATCGAGCAGGTTTGTGTGCGTGTCCTCGAGGTGGCTGCGGCTGCTCGGTCCCAGGTAAATGCACTGGGAGCGACCCAGAGCGTCAAGCTGATCGTATCATCCACGCCTCAGAGTCCCGCTTCATCAGCCCAGCCCATTCGCTCACCCGGTGCCAAGGCTCTGTTCCTGACCTTCTCTTCGTCCATGCTGTCGGAAGCCGTAGAACTTCAGCTCTATGCCGATGCTTCTTGCTCTCCTTCCTCTCTGTTGCACACCGTTGTCATCGATGCTGCCAACGCCTCCAAGCTGTGCCTTCCGGTGGTCGGCCAAGCTTGCTTTGCCGTCACAAAGTTTGTCGCGGCTGATCGGGGCGAGGCGAGACACACAGAGCTCAAAGTGGATGTCGGCGCCGTGGGTCTGTGGCAGACTCGCTACGATGATGTGTTTGGCAGCTTGACGAATGTGTTGGAGCTTTTGCAAGTTTCGTCGTATCTGCCGCAGTCTCCGGAATCCATCCATCGCTTTATTGGATTGCTGATTTCGGCGCTGAGCAGCGTACGCAACAGTGGCGACGCCCGTTCGTGCTGCCGCGTGACGGCCTCGCTGTTCGCGCAGTGGGCCAAGTGCGGCTCCAAGCTCAGCGCGCAGCAGACTTCGGAGATGGCGAAACGCGTACGATCGCTGGAAGAGGCGCATTCGGCGCTTCGCAGGGCTACGATCGTGAACTGGAATTCTGGCCTCACGCCCAACCCGTACCTGCACTGCCTGCTGGAGCTGGTGCTGTCCGCGCGCCGCGCTTTGGACTCCGTGGCCCCGGAGGCGCTGTCGGCGGTGGAAGAAGAAAAGAGTGACGCCTCGGTCGAGCTCGACAAATCTCGGCCTGCGCCCCCTCCTTTGACTGAGTCGATGCGTCAGTCTTTCAAGCGCTTCCGCGATGGCGGCAGCGTGGTGCCTTTGGTTTCGTTGAACCGCAAGGAGTTCATCCAGGGCACGGAAATCCGCCCTGCCAATAGCAACAATGGCATGATGTTTGGCGGAGGCAGTGCCGAAATGTGCGTTGGCTCCGTCAGCGTCAGCAAAGGCGGCAAATGGTATTGGGAGGTCACCGTCAAATCCGATCGCTCGAACAACCTGTGTGTGGGACTGACGACGCGCTCATACCGCTACCAGCCGGGAAGAGATTTCAACAGCGATACGACGGGCTCGGTGCTGTGCCTGGTCAACGGCGGCGTGTGCTATCAAGGGCAGTCAAGCTACCTCAACCACTCACGCCAAGGACGCAACACGGTCATCGGCGTGCTGCTCGACCTTGATCAGCGCACCCTGAATTTCTCGTTCGACGGCAACGAGGGCCCTTCTGTGGCCGTGCCCAACCTCGACAACCCGTCCTCGGCGCTCGCGAACCGCGGCCTCGGCGGAGGATTTGGGGGCGGCGGCTTCGGAGGCTTTGGCTATGCGAGCACTGGCAGCTTTGGTGGTGGTGGTTTTGGTAGTGGTTTTGGTGGTGGTAGCTTCGGTAGCAGCGTTGGTGGCAACAGCAGTTCTGCTTCCTCCTCGTCGTCAAGCTCCGAAGCCAAAGATGCCGTGGAGTATTTCCCGTGTTTCTCGTTGCGCGATGGCGAAATCGACGTCAACTTCGGCCGCTACGCTTTCCAGCACGCGCCCAAGCCCGAGCGCGGCTTTGCTCCTCTCGAACATCCCGACGCCGCGGTGCAGTCATGGATTGGACAGTACATGAATTCGTTCGAGATTTTGAATTTGGTGCACGAGCGCTCCGCCATTCCCGATGCCGTCATTGACCAGGCCCTAGAGAACGAGTTCAGCTCGTCGAACCAGGCCCGCTCGCTGACCTTCGAAGTGTGCGACAACGACTGCAGCAACAGTCAAGGCTACAGCGGCTACGGTGGCTTCGGCGCGGCGATGACGCCGCAACAAGCGCAGCTGCAGAACCTGGTGGCGCAGCGGAGCCGAACCCCCCACGGGCCCGCGCTGCGCACGCTGCAGGAGCAGATCGACCAGCTGCAGTTGCAAATCCGCAACCAAGGCATGAACGTGCTGTCGAAGGACGATCCCTCTGTGGCCAGCCTCATCAAAACGCGCGATGCTCACATCATGTTCCAGTTGTCGGGCAGTGCGGCCGGCACGGAGTTTGTGCTGCGCGAGGTGCGCGTGCGTGCCCGTTCGCACATGATGGGCTCTTTCGGCGGCTTCCCCGGCAACCCAAGCGCCGTCATGGGATTGGTGTTCGTGACCAATAAGAGATTGGAAGGATTTGACTCGCTTGAATGGTGTAACGGATGGACGGCGGCTCACTATAAGGCTTTTGTGCAACGTAAGAAGCGCAGCCTGTCGTCCCCGTCTCAGTCGCTGAGCTTCCTCCCTCACGAGCCCGTGGGCTTCATCGCCTCCGACGGGGACGGCTCCCACGCCGTGTGCCACCTCGAGGCCCCTGTGCGCGGCTGCTACGTCACGCTCAAGCTGACTCTGCCCTCGGCCCAGCTGGAGTTTGTGTCGTTTGTCGCAGCTCATGGGTCCAATCCTCTCGCGTCGGTCATCGGCACGCCCAAGGCCAGCGAAGCCATCGCCAACTATTCCAATCAGCTCAAACAGGCTGCTAGGTTGTGTCAAGATGAGAAAGATCGAGCGTGGCCTCTTGCGATGGATGAAGAGTTGATTGCACTGGTGCAAAGCATCGCCGCTCGGCTGGGTCTGCAGCCCCAAGAGCTCGACGCCATCATGCTCAGCCCCTCGCCCACCGACCTGTCTCGCTTCTCGGCGCTCAGCTCGCGCTTCGCTGTTGCTGATGAGACCGTGGCCGCCTCCTCTTCCTCTTCCTCTTCCTCTTCCTCTTCTTCCCCTTCGTCCTCTGCCTCTTCGCTCCCCGTCACGGCCCTCCAGGCTCGCTTCGCCCTGCTCAAGTTCCTCAACAAGATCGCTGCTCCCCTTTTGCAATACATTGATGTCTCAAGCTCTGACAAGTCCGAGTCGAAGCTGAAGAGCCACAGCGAGTTTGCCCGCCGGGCCAGGCAGATGCTGGCCTCGGCCCCGGTGGAGCTGGCCCTGTCGGCTGCTTCTCTGGAGCACTCCTCGCACTCCGTCACGCAGATCATTCGTCAGCTCAAGGGCCTCTATTTCATGAACACCAAGAAGGGCATTCTCGATGCCATTTTGAGCTCCCTCGTGTCCAACAATAACCCCAACACGGGCGGAGGCTTTTTCGGCGGCGCCCGCTCGAGCGTGCGCATTTCCATCAATCGCATCAAGGCCGCCAAAGCCTTGGAGACGAAAAAACCTTCTGCTTCCTCCTCTGGCTCTTCCTCTTCTTCGAAGCAGCCTGACAGCAAAGACCCTCAGAAGAGTGACGGCAAAAGCCGAGACGTCAGCAAAGACAGCTCCAAGGACCGTGACCCCGATGGCTTGCTGTCGATTTTCGGCCAGATGTTCACGCAGCTGCGCAACCACCGCTACGAGAGCGTGTTCCGCGGCCAGCGGGACGCGCAGCTGTGGAGCGCCGAGTTCGTCGGAGAGGGATCCATTGACGTCGGAGGTCCGTTCCGCGAGTCGATCAGCAACCTCTGCTCCGACCTCATGAGCGACGCCACGCCGCTCTTCATCCGCGTGCCCAACGCCAGAAATTCGGTGGGTCTCAATCGTGAGAAGTGGATTCCGAACCCGAGCGCCGTTTCTGCCTTGCATCTGTCCATGTATGAATTTGTCGGCGCTCTGATGGGCATGTCGCTGTTCATCAAGTTCCCCCTGTCGCTGGACCTTCCGTCGATGGTGTGGAAGCAAGTGCTGGCGTCTCCGGTGGACAAGGCGGATCTGGAAGCCATCGACAAGCTGTGTGTGCAGGCCTTGAACGAGCTCTCGTCCTTGCCTCGCAGCGCCTTCGACAGCTTCAGCGAGAAGTTCACCACGCACCTCAGCGACAACAGCGAGTGCGAGCTGAAGCGGGGCGGGCGCGGCCAGGCGGTCACCTTCGACAACCGCGTCGAGTTCGTGCGTCTGGCCATCGAAAAGCGTCTGGGCGAGAGCAAGCAGCAGATGGAGAGCATTCGTAAGGGTCTCGTGCAGGTCGTGCCGGCTCCCCTGCTGTCGCTGCTGTCGTGGTTCGATTTGGAGGTGATGGTGTGCGGCAACCCGGCCATCGATGTCGACATGCTCAGACGTCATACGCGCTATTCCAGCGGACTGGACTCCAGCTCTGCCGTGGTGAAGTATCTGTTTGATGCTCTCACCAGCTTCACTCAAGAGGAGAGACAGATGTTCTTACGCTTTGTTTGGGGCCGAAGTCGTCTTCCCACCAGTGACAGCGACTGGACCACCAGCTTCACCATCAACCTTCTCAGCAACGCCAAGGATGAATCACTGCCCATTTCGCATACGTGCTTCTTCTCGATCGACCTCCCGCCCTATTCATCCTACGAGATTCTCCGCGCCAAGCTTCTTTATGCCATCTACAACTGCACAGCTATCGACGTGGATTTCTCACCGAACAATGCCAGCAATTTGACGGCCTGGGTTGACTAAAGGTAAAGGCTCGATCATGAGCCTCAGAGGTGATGGATGCTTGCCCGTAAGTTGACGTCTTGAAGATCTCTTGATTATGCCTTTGGTTTTTGAGGTCACGGTATCTTGCTTTCGCT
>Ga0256875_1000413_pt1 | contig 14389 bp, 10 predicted proteins | sample MC6MC0418MT_FD_186354 | JGI IMG/M metagenome (GOLD analysis project Ga0256875, IMG submission 186354) | Metatranscriptome of enriched soil aggregate microbial communities from Iowa State University, Ames, United States - MC6-MC0418-MT... | ecosystem: Environmental > Terrestrial > Soil >... | reverse complement strand
TTAAATACGATATAGATGAACTTTTCAATAAAAAAATATACGGTTATAGCAGCGTCCTTGTTGTTCTTAGGAGGTTGCAAGTCAGATTTTTTGGATCGAACCAATCCTAATTTACCTATTGAGGAAACCTATTGGAGACTTGAATCCGATGCTCAATCTGCCATGGCTACTATTTATTCGCCAATTCGCTCACAAATGTCAGGCTATTACGGAGCATATGGTGGTTATCAAACGATGAATAGGGCGGATGATATGTGGTTTCTCAGCGGTGAAGAAGCATTTACCTGGGAATATATCAATTTTCTCAATTCGGCAGGTACACCAGAGAGCGATTTCGGTAGCTTATATAATGGGATAAACAGAGCGAATGTATTTTTGAAAAATATTCCACGTGTTTCGATGGATGAAAATAGGAAGAAGGAATTGATCGGGGAAGCGAGCTTTTTAAGAGGAATGTATTATTTCCTGCTGGCCGCAAATTATGGTGATGTGCCTTTGAGATTGTTGCCAACAGATGATGATCCAGATGGTGCGAGCAAGCCTTCCGCTGCAGAAGCCGAAGTATGGAAACAGGTCATTGCAGATTTTAAAATAGCGAAGGACAATCTACCGCTAACACGATCTGCAGCCGAAGCTGGGCGAATTACAAAGGGGGCAGCGATTGCCTATCTAGGTAAGGCGCTTGTATACACCAAGCAGTATGCTGAGGCCGAAGCAGAACTGAAAACCTTATTGACAGCACCCTATACTTACGATTTGACGGCTAATTTTGAAGATAATTTCAAGGAAACAACCAAGCTTAATAAAGAGTCAGTTTGGGAAATAGTCTACGACAGCAAATTTGGAGGAGATGGAAATTGGGGTGTAGATTGTGCTTCTTGTGCAATGGGGTTTGTTCTACCTAATTTTGCTGGACCAGATGGTACAGGTGCTTGGTTTAAATTAATGCCGGGGGCAGCTGTCGTTCGTGATTTTATTTCTGAAGAGCGTCCTGTGGGCTCTGATACGCGCTTTGATAAAAGGATGTATACAAGTTTCTTTTGGAAATACTCTGATTATGAAACAGGGCTTACTGACGGTGCCTGGTTTGGTAATCAATCTTTCGACCTTATGTGGAGCAATGCTGGACCTAAACGTCAACGCGGCGAGCCTACTTTTTCCGCAATTGATGGTAAAGCTGGTCGTTTCCTGATTAAGAAATATACTAACTTTTATAGAAATATATCCGGAGCGAATAGCATGTATGACGCCGCTAACCGGAATAATAACCTTCGCGTATTCCGTTTTGCTGAGGTTTTGTTATTGCATGCCGAAGCCTGCACAAAAAATGGAAATACAGTGGGAGCTGCATCTAGTTTGAAGCGTGTTCGTGATCGTGCGGGTTTAGCAAATAAAACCTGGGCCAATGCCGATGAGCTGATGAAGGAGGTGGTCAAACAAAATGAGCTGGAATTTTTCTTTGAAGGACATCGCTTTTTCGATCTAAAACGCTGGTATACACCAGCACAAATGAAACAGATCTTTGTCGATAATAAAAAGCAGGGCGCTAATAATTTCCAGCCTAAGCATTACTATTTGCCGATTCCAGAAGCTGAAATCAATACGAATTCAAAAATTCAGCAGCATCCATTGTGGCGATAGATGTGAGATAATCTATAGCTTCGGTTGACATTGAACAGGGTAAGTTATCTAATTAAAATTCCCCCCAAAACGCAGTAATTGATAGTACAATACTGCTTACATAAACCTAAATTTTTCTCCAGCAGCAGTATTCCTGCTGCTGGAATATTAGAAAAGCTCGAATTTAACGAAATAAACGTATGATAGCAACGAAAAAAATAGGTAGTACTTTTGCAGGTTTGCTCTTTTATGGAGCAACCTTACTGTTGCTGTTTGTTTCTTGTAAGAAAGATCGGGAAACGGCAGTAGAATCAACAGCTAAGCTTTCCCTGGATGTAAAAGTTAAGGATGGCGAATTGCTACTGGACGTCACTAAGAAAGTGGATGAGTATATCTTCAATTTTGAAAAAGGAAGTGTATACATTCCGTTGGCGGATATTTCAAAAATAGAACCTGAACTGGCACGCTGGCGGACTGATCTGACGTTTAGTGACGGTTCCAAATTGGTCGTTCCGACGAAAGGCACATCACTCGATTATATTATTGAAAAGATCAAGCTCAACCCCTCCGGGTATAATCCGTTGGCGGCGATGGTCGATGTGTGGTTACCTACTTATGGTCGTGTGAAGGTGACCGTGAAAGGAAAAAATGGAGCTGCGGGTGCAATTACACATTTGTGCCATACCGATATTCCGCGACAAAGTGTGCCTGTGCTGGGCTTATATCCTGATCACGATAATGTTGTCGATCTGATTTTTACCGATCGGGAAGGCAATGAAAGAGGGAAAACGACCATACATATCCAGACTGCGGCATTGAGTCTGCAGGACTTCCCAAGGTGGAAGATTGTAAAAGCCCAAGCCGGTAAGATGGAGCCAGGGGTCAATTTGGTTCATTATCCAGGTCAGAGCGAAGCCGATGTTTCACTTCCTTATATAATCGATCAGGAAGGGGAATTGCGCTGGCTTCTGCAGCTCAAATCATCTCCTGAACTAAAGCGACTCTCTTATTCCATTGGCCTCAAGCGTACTAAAAGCGGAACTTTTATTGCGGGTGACCAGGCGCAGCAAAGGATAGTGGAAATTGATATGTTCGGTAATCTGAAGCGGGAATGGGATCTTGCTAAACTAGGATTTGGATTTCATCATGAGATTACAGAAGCTGCCAACGGAAATTTTTTAATAACTGTCACAAAAACAGCTGCACGTCTGGTTAATGGTGAGCCCCGTATCAATGACTTTATCGTTGAATTGAATCCCCAAACAGGGAGTTTAGTCAATGAATGGGATCTGGCGGCGCAGCTGGATACTACCCGTTACGTAAAACCTGACGGTATTACCCCACCTGCATTTTCGCAGACAGCAAATAACTGGGCACACAACAACTCCATTGCCGAAATAGGAAATGACTTATTGGCGACCTTACGTTATCAGGGTATTGTGCGTTTTAACCACGCAGGACAGACTCAATGGATGATTTCACCACATAAATTTTGGGGTGCCAATTATCAATCGTTGTTGCTGAAACCTATTGCCGAAGATGGTACAGTTATTACCGATCCTGCTGTCATCAATGGTGATGCAAGCATCGCGGGATTTGACTGGTCCTGGGGCCCTCATACACCAGTGGCACTTTCCGAAGATCGTATTTTAGTCTTTGATAATGGCTATAACCGAAGCTGGATCCCCAATTTTGGAACGGGTGTAAACAATTATAGCCGAGTGGTCGAATATAAAATTGATGCGGCTAAGAAAACAGTGCAACAACTTTGGTCTTATGGTAAAGAAAGAGGGGCAAATGCATTTTCTCAAGCTTTATCGGGGGTACAATACCTGCCACAGACTGGTAATATTCTATTCTTTCCAGGTATGGGGGTGAAAACAAGCATAGGGACCGGAGGCCGTGTGATGGAAATCGATCCGAAGACAAAGGAAGTTTTGTTTGAACTTGAAATAGCTACTGGCAGCGGAACAGCATTTCACCGGGTAACACGTATACCACTCTATCCAACGAATTTATAAATAACTATTTTTTGAACTTACGTAATTTTATGTCCGAATCCTTTGAGCGTCAGCAAGCTTATATTATCGAAACACAACGTTTATTATTAGAAAAAGCAAACGTTGGATTATCCAGTCCTGGAAAAATTGTCACGCGTTATTTTAATCCTGTTGTCACCAAAGAACATATTCCGCTTACCTGGCGCTACGATTTCAATCCATTGACAAATCCTCATTTTTTGGAACGAATTGCCTTCAACTCAACCATGAATGCTGGAGCAATCTATTGGAAAGGAAAGTACCTGCTATTCGTTCGTGTGGAGGGAGTAGACCGAAAGTCTTTCTTTGCAATTGCCGAAAGTGACAATGGAATAGATCAATTTCGCTTCTGGGATCATCCAGTCTCACTTCCGGATTCGGAATCTGATGAAACCAATGTCTATGATCTTCGGCTTACGGCACATGACGACGGCTGGGTCTATGGAATTTTCTGCAGTGAACGCCGTGCGTCTGATGCTGCTCCAGGCGATCTTTCTAGTGCCGTCGCTTCTGCCGGGATCATTCGGTCAAAAGATCTGATACATTGGGAACGTCTCCCTAATTTAAAGGCTGGCAGTCAGCAACGTAATGTGGTGCTGCATCCTGAGTTTGTGCAAGGAAAATACGCGTTTTATACACGCCCCCAGGACGATTTTATTCTGGCAAAAAGTGGTGGTGGCATTGGATGGGCCTTGGTGGAGGATATCACCAAAGCTGTTATCCAGGAGGAAAAGATTATTAATAAACGTTCTTATCATACGATAAAGGAGCTTAAAAATGGGGAGGGACCGGCGCCACTACGGACGGAGAAAGGCTGGTTGCACCTTGCACACGGAGTTAGGGGTACTGCAGCGGGCTTACGTTATGTATTATACCTCTATCTCACGAGCCTAGAGGATCCAAGTGAATTAATTGCAGAGCCTGCGGGTTATCTCATGGCTCCCGAAGGTGAGGAAAGGGTGGGGGATGTTTCCAATGTGCTTTTTTCTAACGGTTGGATTATGGATGCAGATGGTACCGTGTATATTTATTACGCCTCCAGCGATACGCGGACACATGTTGCAGTTTCTTCTGTGACGAAATTGCTGGATTATTGCCTGAATACACCAGCGGACGGACTCCGCTCAGCGGAATCATTACGCAAGGTGATTAATCTGATTGATCATAATATCCACTATATAAATAATAAAAGCCGGGGAGAGCTTGGCCATCTTTCACAATAGTGTTCGATCTGGAAGAAATACAAAGTGTACCTGACCCTCAGTAAATGATCGTAAATCGTATGCCGAAAATAGTGTGCTTAGCACACGGTTAAGCAACAGGGCAATAAAATGTACGAATAAAAAAATGTGCGACGAAAAAAACAATGCTATGTTAAAGAATGTTTGTGTTCAAATTCTCGCTTTGATCAGTCTTTGCAGTTTAGCGTTTTCTGTGCGGGCTCAAGAATCGGAGAGCTTAAAAATTATCTCCTATAATATCTGGAATGGTTTTGAGAAGCAACAGGATCGAAAGGATAAATTTAGTGATTGGATGCGAAAAGAGCAGCCTGATATTGTGGCATTGCAGGAACTGGTCGATTTTAAGCAAACAGATCTCGCGCAATTGGCTAAAACATATGGACATACTTACACGGTTTTGTTAAAAGAGCAAGGTTACCCTGTCGGTATTTCCTCACGTTATCCGATCAGACTTATAAAAGCACAAGTAGATCAGTTTTGGCATGGGATGCTTCATGTGAAGATCAACCGCTTAGATCTTATCGTAACACATCTAAGCCCTTTTTCCTGGAAATACCGGCTGGGAGAGGCGAGACAAATTGTAGAATATGTAAAGAATAATCGCTTGGACAGCTGTATTATTATGGGAGATCTGAATGCCTACTCCCCGCTAGATGCCATTTGGTTGGAAACGCAGTCTGTATTGAAGACAAATTTAGCGAAATGGGATCAGGAACATCCGCAGTATGGCAATATGAACGGAAGTAGGTTTGATTATCGTGTATTATCAACTTTTCTGGCTGCCGGTTTTGACGATTGTATCGGACGGTATGTATTTCCTGAAATCAAACGTGCCAGCTATCCCGCAGCGACGCTTTACAATTGGAAATGGGGAGACTCCCGGCTGGCCACTGTTTCTGAACGTCTCGATTATATTTTGTTGTCTGAACCTTTAGCATCTCAAGTGAAACAGGTGGAAGTGTATAATGGTCCTGCACTTGAGGGGATATCTGATCACTACCCTGTTTCGGTCGTGATTGATCAATTGGAGAAATAGAAATATAATTGTAGATTGCGGATGACCACGAAAAGAATATTCATGGAAATTTCCGCAATAGATATAGTTATCATCGTCAGTTATTTGCTTGCGATGATTGTCATCGGTTTGATCCTTAAAAAGCGAGCCGCCAAGAATCTTGATTCCTATTTTTTAGGTGGAAAAACGCTACCCTATTATATGCTCGGTATTTCTGATGCATCGGGCATGTTCGACATCTCGGGAACTATGTGGATGGTCTACCTTGCTTTTGTATATGGCTTAAAAAGCATGTGGATCCCTTGGTTATGGCCTGTTTTCAATCAGATTTTTTTGATGGTCTATTTGTCGGTCTGGTTGCGGCGATCCAATGTCCTTACCGGAGCAGAATGGATCCGTACTCGTTTTGGTCATGGTCGGGGAGCTGATGGAGCCTATACCATCGTCATTCTATATGCCATTGTTGCGGTAATGGGTTTTTTGTGTTACGGCTTTATCGGTATAGGGAAATTCATGGAAGTTTTTTTTCCATGGGAACAGGTATCCCGCTTTATTCCATTGACGATTGATCCAGCGATGGCTCCTCAATTGTATGGTATTTTCTTTACAGCGATTACGACTTTTTACGTCATGCTTGGTGGGATGCACAGTATTGTGTGGGCAGATATGGTCAAGTTTGCTATTATGATTATTTCGGGGATTGCCATCGCTGTAATAGCCATGCAGCAGGTTAGCCCTGAACTATTGGCGGCAAACACACCGGAAGGCTGGGACTCACCCTTTTTCGGCTGGCAATTGGATTTGGACTGGAGTACTTTGCTCCCCTCGATAATGGATCGGATCGCCGATGATCAATATAATCTTTTCACGGTATTTGTCATGATGATGCTATTTAAAGGGATATTTATGAGCATGGCAGGACCGGCTGCCAACTATGACATGCAGAAGATATTAGCCTGTAGATCCCCTAAAGAGGCGGCTTTAATGAGTGGTTCAGTGTCGGTCATCCTACTTATCCCCCGTTACCTGATGATCATGGGGTTCACGGTATTAGCGCTTGTGTTTTTTCGGGATGAATTTGCACAGATGGGCAATCAGATGGATTTTGAAATTATTCTGCCTAAAGCTATCAGCCGTTTCGGCAAGGTTGGGTTGACTGGGCTATTGTTGGCAGGGCTATTGGCGGCATTCATGTCTTCATTTGCTTCGACGATAAATGCTGCTCAGGCTTATCTTGTAAATGACGTTTTGTTGAAGTTTATGTACCGATCTGCTTCACCTAAAAAGCAGATCCGTCTGAGTTATGCTGTTTCAATCGCTGTGGTCGTCTGTAGTACTATTATTGGCTTATATGTGCAGAATATAAACTCCGTTTTACAATGGATTGTCTCGGCGTTATATGGCGGTTATATCGCAGCAAATGTATTGAAATGGCACTGGTGGCGTTTTAATGGTGCCGGATTTTTCTGGGGAATGCTGGCGGGTATAGTTGGGGCGATCATCTTACCACAGGTTTTTCCGGATACACTGCCGCTATATTTTTTTCCTTTTTTGTTTGTCCTATCTTTGTTTGGCTGTTTTGCAGGGACATGGTTATCCAGGCCTACGGAAGAGGAAGTGCTGGTAGACTTTTATGTGCGTGTACGCCCTTGGGGTTTTTGGGGACCGATTCATCAAAAAGCACTGGAGAAATACCCGGATCTCAAGAAGAATGATCATTTTAAGCGGGATATGGTCAATGTGGCTGTCGGTATAGTATGGCAATGTTGTCTGACCTTGGTGCCCATGTATATTGTGATCAAACAGGGACAGGGCTTGCTCACAACAATCTTGACATTGGGTATTACTACACTTATCCTGAAAAAAAACTGGTATGATAAGATGAATCGTGATGAGGAGGAATATAATGCCTTTATGGTAAAGTACGGGTTGAATAAAACAGACAAGACCGTCACTGAAAAGACGATTATTGACTAAGCATACGAACTGCTTTTAGACTATATAAAAGCTTTTCGATTATACAAAATAGGCCACCAGTCGTACTTTGACCAGTAGCCTATTTTTATAAAACGGACTTATGGGATCAGCTAGTTACTTGCTTTGACCTTAAAAGGAATGACATACTCTCCCCATTCCAGTGAAACATTACCTTCCGGAGTCGCATTTATTTTGAACTGCTCCTGACTGTTATCCGACTTATCATTACTGACCGAAACGCGTAGCGCATCGTCTTTGGCGTCATATTTTGTTCCCCATTGGTTCCACACTTTGCTGAACATAAGGGTTGTTTCGTGTTCTCCAGGGATACTATAAAGACCATATTTCCCTGCGGCTAGTTTTTTGCCTTCAACCAATACATCTTTATTGAATTCGATTGTAGTGGCTTCATTGGCGCCTGTACGCCAAACTACACCTACAGGAACAATATCAACACCGAGTTTGCGACCCTTTAGTGAAGGACGGCTGTAATTGATGTCGATGGTAACACCATCGGTTGTTGTTACCTTAGTGTTGTCTGGAGGACTTGGACGTTTGCTTTTGTCTGTCTGGGCGAAGCTAAGTTGACCGATTAGGGTCAAAATCGTTAAAATTAGTACTCTCATCTGTGCTTATTTTTGATTAAACACTTAAATATAAGATTTTTATATGATGAAAATGGCATTAATTTTTAGCAGATATAATTAATCGAGCAAATTGCTCATACCTATTCGTGATGCTACTGAAAAGAGAAATACAGTTCCAGCTTCCTGGTATTGCCCAAGCTAGTCTATTAAAAAAATAGAGAGTTTATCTTTAAAAGTATGTTTGCTCATAACAATACACCCCAAAAGTTTTTTGTCTAACTTTTGGGGTGTAGTTCATTATCTAAACTTGGCTGTGTTTCTTTTTTTACAGCATTTAAATCGCAGGTCTTTATTTTTTATACCAGATATTCAAATAATGTTTGATCTTTATTGATTTCAATGACATCGAATTTGTATTCTTTCATCCGTGCGATGAGTGTCTCGTAATCTTCAGGCTTGTTAAGTTCAATGCCGACTAAGGCTGGCCCCCTTTCCCGCTCAGTTTTTTTGATAAACTCAAATCTCGTAATATCGTCTTTAGGACCGAGAACTTCGGATACGAAAAGTTTTAATGCGCCGGGACGCTGGGGAAAACGAACGATAAAATAGTGCTTGTATCCTTCATAAAGTAGCGACAGTTCTTTGATCTCACTCATGCGGTCAATATCATTATTGCCACCTGAAATAATACAGACTACTTTCTTCCCTTTAATTTCATCTTTGTGGAACTCCAATGCGGCAACAGAAAGTGCTCCTGCGGGTTCAACGACGATTGCGTCTTTATTGTATAACTCCAAAATACAAGTACAGATTTTACCTTCAGGAATAGAGCGTGTATCATCGAGCAGTTGCTTAGCAATGGCAAACGTCGTAGCACCTATTTTTTTTACAGCAGCTCCATCCACAAACTTGTTGATATGCTCTAATTCAAAGGGTGCGCCGTTTTCAAGTGCGGCCTGCATCGATGGTGCACCTTCAGGTTCTACACCGTAGCACTTGATCGCTTTGTTTTTGCTTTTCAGGTAATAGCTTGCTCCAGCAGCTAGTCCACCGCCACCGATCGGAATAAATATGGCATCCATATCAGGAAGATCCTGCAATGCTTCAACGGCTACAGTACCTTGTCCTTCCACAACTTTGAGATCATCAAATGGCGGAATGAAAGTCATACCATGTTCTTCCGTGTACGCTAGAGCGGCTTTTTGACAGTCATCAAATGTATCTCCGGTCAATACAATTTCAACATTGCCATTACCCCACATTTCGGTCTGTGAGATTTTTTGACGAGGTGTCGGTCCAGGCATAAATATAACACCCTTAATGTCTAATTTGTTGCATGAGAAGGCTACACCTTGAGCATGATTGCCTGCACTTGCACAGACCACACCACGTTGTCTTTCTTCATCTGTCAACGAAATAATTTTATTGTAGGCACCACGCAATTTATAAGAACGTACAACTTGCAAATCTTCTCTTTTGAGATAGACTTCGGCGTCATATTTTTCGGATAAATGCCGATTATATTGTAGCGGTGTACGATTGACCACAGATTTGATGCGCTCAAGTGTAGCTTCGGAATCGATGTTTAGGGTTGATAGATCCATAGTTAGATGATATGTCTAATGAAGGTAGTAAAGAAAACGGGGATATCCGCCGCTATGTTAGAGATTCTACCTATACTGTGTTTAAAAGTTGATTTAAATTTAGTTGATTTTTATGAAAAAGACCACGAGTGTATAGAACAAAAAAGTTTATACATATGATTGTGGAATCCTCTTAAAAAATATGTTCTTGATGAAAAAAGGCTGCATCAGCAGCCTTTCCTTTTTTTATATCTTTTCTTGGATGAGGCTTTTTAGGTCATCATCACAAATATTTTTCTTTTCGTCGGCCAAAACCAAAAAGCGTTGATAGCAATCCGAAAGATCATCTTTTTCAAGATGGAAACCCAAGCGCTCTAAATGGTGTTTAAGTGCATGTCTTCCTGAACGGGCAGTTAAGATGATATCTGCTTCGTCAAGACCCACATCTTCGGGTCTGATAATTTCATAATTCTCGCGGTGTTTCAAGAAGCCATCTTGGTGGATACCTGAACTATGAGCAAAGGCATTCCGGCCAACAATCGCTTTATTGGGTTGCACAGGCATGTTCATCATTTCACTCACTTTACGTGATAGATAAGTAAACATACGGCTATCAATATTTGAAGTTAAGCTGCCGAAAGATTGGTTGTGTACTTTAAGGATCATCGCAACTTCTTCCAATGAGGTATTACCTGCACGTTCACCGATACCATTGATGGTACATTCTACCTGACGGGCACCGTTTTGTATCGCAGCAATGGAGTTGGCTGTAGCTAGCCCCAAATCATTGTGACAGTGTGCAGAGATGATTGCTTGATCAATATTACGTACATTCTCCTTTAGATACTTGATTTTAGCACCATATTGATCTGGTAAGCAATAGCCGTTGGTGTCTGGAATATTCACCACTGTCGCACCAGCAGCAATAACTGATTCAATCATTTTAGCTAAAAATTCCAGATCTGCACGGCCCGCATCCTCTGCATAAAACTCAACATCTTCCACATAGGATTTAGCATGTTTTACAGCCGCTACAGCACGCTCTAAAATTTCTTCACGTGTACTATTGAATTTATATTTGATATGCATATCTGAAGAACCAATGCCGGTATGGATACGTGGACGCTTGGCATATTTCAATGCTTCGGCAGCTACGTCAATATCGTTTTGATTAGCACGGGTTAATGCACATATAATAACATCATTCACCGCCTGGGATAACGCTACTACAGATTGAAAATCTCCGGGGCTGGAAACAGGAAAACCGGCTTCGATAATATCGACACCTAGTTTTTCTAAGTCCTTCGCGATCTCAATTTTCTCTGGAGTAGTTAATTGGCATCCTGGAACCTGCTCGCCATCACGTAATGTGGTGTCGAAGATGTAAAGATGATTAGGATCGTGTAACATAATTTCTTAATTCAAAAGATTTATAAAAAAACGTAAGAAGTAAAACTCCCTACCCATATCTTATTACTATTTAATAAACGCTAATACTTTTTCACCCATTTCTTGCGTACCTAGGACTTTAGATGCTTCGGTGTGGGCATTGGCGATATCTCCCGTTCTCCAACCTGCTTTTAGTGTTTCAGCAACAGCATTGGTAACTGCTTTTGCCTCTTCTTGAAGACCAAAGCTAATGTCAAGCATTAATGCCGCAGATAAAATTGAGGCAAGTGGATTCGCTTTATTTTGGCCTGCGATATCATGCGCCGAACCGTGGATAGGCTCAAAGAAACCTGTACCATCACCGACTGAAGCTGAGGCTAACATACCCATTGATCCTGCGATCTGAGATGCTTCATCTGTTAAGATATCACCAAAAAGATTCGCTGTTAATACGACATCAAATTTCTTTGGATTCTTAACCAATTGCATTGCTGCATTGTCGATAAACATGTGTTCTGTTTCAACATCAGGGTATTCTTTCGCAATTTCTTGAACAACTTCTCTCCACAAACGGGAAGTTTCCAATACATTGGCTTTATCAACTGAGCATAATCTCTTGTTACGGGTACGGGCAGCATCATAAGCTTTACGCGCGATACGCTCTACTTCATAACGGTGATAGTTCATTAAATCCGAAGCGAAGGTATTATCCTCATTACGGTTTTTCTCCCCGAAATAAACGTCACCCGTCAACTCGCGGAAGAAAAGAATATCTGTTCCTTGCAGGATCTCAGGCTTTAAACTCGATGCATCTAATAGTTCATCAAATAAAAGGATAGGACGAAGATTAGCATACAAACCTAATTCTTTACGGATCTTCAGTAAGCCTTGCTCAGGTCGTACTTTAGCCGATGGATCATTGTCGTATTTGATATGTCCGATTGCGCCGAAAAGGATTGCATCTGATGCTTTTGCTTTCGCTAGTGTTTCATCCGGAAGCGGATTACCCGTAACCTCAATCGCTGTGTGTCCCATGATCGCTTCATCAAAACTGAATTCATGACCATAATTTTCACCAATCTTTTCTAAAACTTTTTTACCCCATGTTGTTACTTCTTGGCCAATGCCATCTCCAGGGATGATTAATATATTTTTTTTCATTGTTTTATTAGTATTGCGTATAGAGCTATGAGTATGGAGATGCTATTTTATAAAATTTGAATATCCATCTGCTCATGTCCATTGTTTAATATCTATTATCTATCGTCTAAATATCTATTGTTAATTATCGTTTTCCACAATTTCTATGTTGATAAAGCCTCTTTTTTGTGGATAACTCGTTCTACGGATTTAATTTCACCCTTTTCCAGTACCATCTTGTTATCTATACAGGTTGGTAATTGGCTTTGGAAATGACCGACATAAATAAGGGTTTGGCCATTCTTGCTCAGGTCATCGATCACATCATTGAAATATTGCGATTGTTCCTTGTCTAATCCCTGACATGGTTCATCTAATATAAGCAATTCGGGATGTTTTACAATGGTGCGGGCTAGCAAGGTTAATCGTTGTTGACCTAAGGGTAAAGATCCTAATGTTTTATGCTTCACTTCTTTGAGATCAAAAAAATGAAGCACCTGATCCAGCTTCTGTTGTTGCTCATACCCCAATTTCTGATAGAGGCTCATCGAGTCGAAGAACCCTGAAGCGATTGTTTGTCCTACATTGGCATTCATATCGTAATACCAATGTAATTCGGGAGAAATGATACCAAGGTGTTCTTTAATTTCCCAGATACTTTCTCCGGATCCTCTTTTTTTACCAAAAAGGTGGATATCATTTGCATAGGCCTGCGGATGGTCCCCATTGATCAGACTTAATAAGGTCGATTTTCCAGAACCATTATGTCCTTGCAATAACCATTTTTCACCTGCCTTAACTTCCCAATCAATGTTTTTTAAGACTTGCTTCTCACCATAGGAAATATGAATCTGTTTCATCTTTACCATGATGGGAGCGGAGACTTTAGGCGATTGTTGCAAGAAATAAGGTAATTCCTTTCGCTTTCGTGGTATTCCTTTTGAAATTTCGCCACCCTTTTGACGAATGACTATTTTCCCTTCCTGTATTTCAGCAAAACGATTTATGCAATCAGGCTGCTCGTCATCATTACTGATAAGCAGGAGTGTTACACCCTTTTCTGCTAGTTGATCAAAGACCTGATTCAGATCTTTTCTGGACTGCACATCCAACCCGGTATAAGGCTGATCGATAATCAATAGCTGGGGTTGAAGCCATAGCGCTTTGACCAACTGTAGCCTTTTATGTTCGCCACTGGAAAGTTCGATCAACTGTTGATCTTTGAAATTTTCAAATCCAAAGATGGAGAGGTAAGGTGCAACATCTTCAAAGGATAGCTGTTGTTCTTTTGCAAAATGTTTTAATTCCGCAAAAACCGTCAGTGTATTGTTTTTTGAAAATTTATTGTAGCGTTGTTGGTAATAGAAATTGCGATCACCCTCCAGATTGGTAAATTGAAACCAATTAGAAACGTAATGCACAAGAGCTGGCAAGGGACTATCCATATCCAAATGAAAGGATAGGGTACCCTCATATTTTAGTTGTCCCGCAATTGCTTTCGCAAGCGTTGTTTTTCCAGTGCCGCTCGGACCACCTAAGATCCATTGTTCACCAGGGAAAATTTGCCAATTTAAATCTTGCAGCACGGTGTCTTTACCATGCTGAATAGTTAAATTGGCAATATGGACGACTGGGTCTACCATTTTCTTGTTGTTTCGAATGATTCAATTAGATCTTTTTGATTAAGGATGAAATCGATATCATCGTATCCATTAATCAAGCATGATTTTTTGTATGGATTGATTTCAAATTCAAATTGATCGCCAGTCTCTGTTAACATAACTGTTTGTTTTTCGAG
>Ga0256875_1000410_pt1 | contig 14437 bp, 1 predicted proteins | sample MC6MC0418MT_FD_186354 | JGI IMG/M metagenome (GOLD analysis project Ga0256875, IMG submission 186354) | Metatranscriptome of enriched soil aggregate microbial communities from Iowa State University, Ames, United States - MC6-MC0418-MT... | ecosystem: Environmental > Terrestrial > Soil >... | reverse complement strand
TGCAGCCCTGCTGCTTCGCACCCGCGAACCCACACAGCGAACTCCACCGATCGGTGTGGCGCTTGACCCTGCGTGTGAACAGACGCGCAGAGAGAGGCCCCGCTCCTGTCGTTGCGAGGATCGTTTGCAACACTTGCCTGGACGACGCGTGTAGTGTACGCTCGTCGCTAAACACCGCTTGCTGAGTAAGCTCGCGTGTGCGTTTCCCTTCCGTCGCTGCTGCTGCGGGTGTCCGTTGCGCCCTGTCGCTTGGCCCCTGCGTTTCCCCCCCGCGCGCGTGAAGGCACCAATCCGCCATGTCGTCCGCTCAGGCTGTGAATGCCGTGCTGGATGTGGTGATGGACCGCGTGGCTGCGTCGCTGCCGGGCAAGGGTGGCCCGCGCTCGGAGAAGCTGACGCGCCAGTTCAACGAGGAGCCGGCCCGCTCCGTGCTGGAGGAGTTCATCCGTGAGCCTGAGGTGCAGACCGTGTACATCTTCTTCGAGGCCGGCGAGAAGCTCGGCGTGTCGCTCACGCCTGCCATGAAGAAGAAGGGTGTGTTCCTGCTCAAGTCTCCTCGCATCCAGGACGTGCTCAAGCTGGACGACTTCAAGCAGGATGTCATCTGCTGCGAGATCACCGAGCAGACCCTCAGCAACATGTCGCTCACGGCGCATGAGATCTACTTCCCGCTGTTGTCCAACCCGGCGAACCGCGCAGGATGGTCCGGACCGACGGCCAAGGACGTCATGCTCAAGATGAGCGCATTCCTTTCACAGTGCACGATGACTGTGGGACAGGCGAAGGGACAGACGCTGCTGCCCAGCCCGCCGCCCGAGGCGTTCGACGAGGACAACCTCGTGGAGAAGGAGCGCGTGCACTTGCTGGAGACCGCTGTGGTGCAGTGGGCCAACAAGATCCAGGCGGTGCTGGCCACCGATCCCGAGCAGGCCATCAAGCAGGGCGCGCACCCTGGTCCCTTCCAGGAGATGGATTTCTGGACCGCGAAGGCCGCTGATCTGTCCAGCCTGTCTGAGCAGCTTGCGTCTGAGCGCATGCGCGCGGTGCTGGAGACGCTGCAGGAGATGAAGTCTCCCTTCGGCGCTCAGTTCGAGAAGCTGAGCGGCGAGGTGCGCGCTGCGAAGGAGGAGGCGCTCGAGAACGCGCGCTTCCTGCGCACGCTGAAGCCCTACTTCACGCGCCTGACCGACGACGGCGACTTCACGCGCATTGAGCCCGTGTTCCTGCCGATGCTGCACTGCATCCTGCTGATCTTCAAGCACAGCAACACGTACAACACCAAGCTCCGTCTGTCGTGCCTGATTCAGGAGATCTGCAATGCCCTCGTGTCCCAGGGTGCTCGCGCCGTGTCCGGCGAGCTGCTGTTCCGCACCATTGAGGAGGACAATCCCTCCGAGGGCGTGCAGCACCTCAAGGCGACCATGAACGTGATCCACGCGTTCAAGAAGGCGTTCTTCCGCTACCAGGCGAAGGCTATGCGCGAGCTCACCGAGCCTGCGTGGGACACGCAGCAGGAAATCCTGTTCGCGAGGCTCGACCTGTTCCTCGAGCGATGCGCAGACCTGAGCGAGTTCCTCAAGATCGTGCTCGAGTTCAGCAAGCTGGGCAAGATCTTCCTCGGTGGCACTAAGGGCAAGGCTCTCACGGCCGCCCTGCGCCACATCCACGACGACTTCACCAAGGCTGTCGAGTCATTCAAGCAGGTGCCCTACGATGTGATGGACATCAACGCGTCGCGCTTCGACGACGACTTCTACCGCTACCGCTGCGAGGTGAAGGAGCTCGACCGCCGCCTGGCCGCCGTGCTCGTGCAGGGATTCGACGATGCCGCCACGCTGTCCGCGCGCTTCAAGCTGCTCGAGTCGTTCGAGGGCCTGCTTGAGCGCCCGATCATCAAGGATGAGCTCGACAAGAAGCAGGCCGTGCTGATGGACTCTTACGTGGCCGATCTGCGCCATGTGCAGGAGTTCTTCCACGCGCACAAGGCCAACCCGCGCATCGACCAGAACATGCCGCCGGTGGCCGGAGCGCTGGCCTGGTGCCGCTCGCTCACCACGCGCGTGGAGGAGCCGCTGGAGAAGTTCAAGCAGTACACCACTGGCCCGGGCGGCGTGGAGCGCGAGGAGGTGAAGGAGATCGAGCGCGTGCAGCGCAGCATCCTGCAGCAGCTGCACGACTACGAGGCCAAGAAGATCCTGGACTGGTCCAAGGAGATCGACCAGACCTCGCAGGACAAGCTGCGCCAGCCGCTGCTGCGTCGCGACCGCGACTCGCGCCTGCTGCACGTCAACTTCGACGACGCGCTGGTGCGCCTGCTGCGTGAGGTGAAGTACTTCCTGCTCCTGCGCATCCAGGTGCCCGCCCCCGCTCTGACCATCTTCGAGAAGGCCGAGACGTACCGTCAGCAGATCGGCAACCTCGACGCCATCGTCAACATGTACAACGAGATGATGCTCACGCTGCACCAGGTGGAGCGCCCCCTGGTCGAGAAGGACGTGACGCACATCGACGAGGTCATCGAGCCGGGCATGTCCATCCTCAACTGGCAGTCGCTCAACGTAAACCCCTTCATCCAGGAGGCCATGGACACCGTCAGCGCCGTGTACAAGCAGGTCAAGGTCATGAAGGACAACCTGGCCGCCATCAAGAAGATGATGGCGGACTACGCGGCGCAGCCGCTGGCTGACCGCAAGAACAAGCCGCTGTCGCCCGCGGACTTCGAGGAGAACCTGCGCAAGCTGTGGCTCTCCCGTCATTCGCTCATCGCCGAGCACCAGGAGACTGTTACCAAGCTGCTGCTGGAGACCAACCAGGCGCTCAACGTCAACAAGGGCTCGCCTATCTGGCGCGCCTACGTCGAGTACGTGCAGGACAGCGTGCGCGACGGACTGGCCAACACGATCATCAACTCCATTCGCTTCCTCGCGGAGCAGCTCGACCCCGCAAACATCGAGAAGAGTGGACTTGCGCCGCTGCTCGAGATCAAGCTCGGCTTGTACGCGAACGACGTGCTCTTCAACGCGGAGGATGGATCGTCTGCCGCGCAGCAGGCTGCTGCCGCTGCGGCCAACGCCGCCGGTGGCAACTCTCTGAGCCTTCTGCAGTCTGGCAGCGCGCTGGATGGCGTGGGTGTCGTTGCGCGCAAGTCTCGCCGCGACGTGTGGCAGATTGTGAACGACTGGTGCGAGGGCTTCTTCGAGATCGGCAACATCATGACCCGCGCCGACGGCTCCCACTACGTGTCCGACCTCAAGAAGAACGACGGCATCGTGCGCTTCATCAACCTGCTCAAGAAGCACCTGGACTGGAACCAGAAGGAGTGCGAGAGCTACAGGCAGGAGTACATCAAGTTCGAGTTCCTGTGGAAGACGGACAGGAACGCCGAGTTCACCAAGTTCCTGCAGGCAGCCATGGCCGAGCAGAAGGCGGCCAACCCCAACGCTGCTGCCTCCGCTCCCAAGGACGGCGATGATGCCCCGAAGGATGACGGCGACGACGACGACTCGGACAAGGACGCGTCCGCCGAGGACCAAATCGGCGAGGTGCTCCCGCTGGAGAAGTTCGAGGAGAAGATCCTGTACTACCGCGAGATTGCAGCGGAGATCGGCGAGAAGAAGAGCCCCGTGGAGATCGGCTGGCTCAAGGTCAACGCGCAGCCGATCAAGGTTGCGCTCACCACCTGGGTGCAGCGCTGGATCCACACCTACACCTCGTTCCTGTACAACGACGTGACGCGCAAGCTGTCTCAGCTCGAGGCGCTGATGAAGGAGGTCAACACCGGCCTGCTGGCCGAGGTGTCCCCCGGTGACAGCGCCACGCTGAAGAAGGTGTTGGGCTACATCCACGCCGTGCGCAGCAAGGAGAAGAGCACGCTGAAGCTGTTCGGACCGCTGCGCGACTCCGTGTCGCTGCTGAAGAAGTACGGCAAGGCGCTCGACGAGTACGAGCTGAAGCTGCTGTCCGATGCGCCGATGAAGTGGGACTCCACCGTCAACAATGTGTACAAGACGAAGGAGAAGGTGAACAACCTTCAGAACGTCGAGGTCGACAAGATCAAGGCGAAGGTCGAGGCGTTCGAGCACGAGCTCAAGGAGTTCCGCCGGGAGTTCAAGGAGAACGCTCCGTTCTCCTTCGACCACGACCCGCCCGAGGCGTACGATCTCATCTACGAGTTCCACAAGAAGATCAACGCCATGGAGGAGAAGGCCGCGAAGCTGACGGATCTGGAGAAGGTGTTCGAGCTCAACGTGAGCAAGCACCGACAGATCAAGAAGAACCGTCAGGAGAACAAGCTGCTCAAGGGCGTGTGGGATCTCATCAGCGTCGTCACCCACCAGTTCGACGACTGGAAGAAGACGCTGTGGGACCGTATCGACACGGACTCGCTGCTGATGCAGTGCAAGAAGCTGCAGCGCCAGATCATGCAGATGCCGGTCGAGGTCCAGTCGTGGGACTGCTACACCGGACTGGTGGGTGAGGTGAAGAACCTGCTCACCGTGCTGCCGCTCGTCAACCTGCTGCACTCCCCCTGCATGGAGGACCGCCACTGGCGCGAGCTCAAGATCGCCACTGGAAAGCATTTCAGCAAGGGCCCGGACTTCTGCCTCAGCCACCTGCTGGACCTCGAGCTGCACAAGTACGTCAGCGAGGTGGAGTACATCGTCGAGCTCGCCACCAAGGAGAGCAAGATTGCAGGACAGCTGAAGCGTATCGAGTCGCAGTGGAGCGGACTGGAGCTGCAGTTCGGCACCTCGGCCAAGGGAGACGTCGGCGTCATCCAGCGCCCCGACGACATTCTGGCCACGCTCGAGGAGAACATGGCGGCGCTGCAGGGCATGCAGGGTCAGGGCAAGTACGTGGAGCACTTCATCACCGAGGTGAACAAGTGGCAGCGTCTGCTGAACCAGGCGGAGACTGTGCTGTACGACTGGCTGGAGGTGCAGTCCAAGTGGTCCAGCCTGGAGGCGATCTTCATGGGCTCCAAGGATATTCGCGTGCAGCTGCCGGAGGATAGCGAGCGCTTCGATGAGATCGACCGCGACTGGCGCGCGCTCATGGCCAACGCGAAGAACACGCCCAACGTGATCGAGGCGTGCTCGACCGACAACCGCTCCGAGCGCCTGCAGGCGCTCAACACGGGACTCAGCATGTGCGAGAAGTCGCTCTTCCAGTACCTGGAGACTAAGCGCAAGAGCTTCCCGCGCTTCTACTTCCTCTCCAACGCAGCTCTGCTCGACTTGCTGTCCTTCGGACACGACCCCCAGGCCGTGCAGAAGCATCTCGGAGACTGCTTCGACAACATCGCGAAGCTCGAGTTCACGACTGAGCCGCACCCGACCGACGCGTCTCTGCCCCCCGTTCCGACCAAGACCGCCATCGGCATGTACAGCAAGGAGGGTGAGGAGTACGTTCCTCTGGCCAGCGACTTCGCGTGCCAGGGCGCCGTGGAGGAGTGGCTGAACCGCTTGGTGACTGCGATGAAGAGCACGCTGATGGAGATTCTGTCCAAGGCGAAGTTCACCGCGGACCACTGGGAGGTCGACAAGCCGCGCCAGCGATGGCTGTTCGACTACCCCGCGCAGATCGCGCTGACCGCTTCGCAGATCATCTGGACGGAGGAGGTGAACTCTCAGTTCGAGGCGTTCGGCGACGGAAACGAGCAGGCCATGAAGGAGTACAGCAAGACGCTGGCGGCCCGCCTCGAGGCGCTGATCTCGCTCGTCCTCGGCGAGCTGAACGCGCGCGACCGCATCAAGATCATCACGCTCATCACGGTCGATGTGCACAACCGCGATGTCGTGCAGAAGCTCATCGACACCAAGACGCAGGACTACTCTGCGTTCGCGTGGCAGTCGCAGATGCGCATGAAGTGGCGCGCGGACACCAAGCAGTGCGCCATCAAGGTCGCTGATGCGTCGTTCAACTACTCGTACGAGTATGTCGGCAACACCGGTCGCCTCGTCATCACCCCGCTGACGGATCGCTGCTACATCACGCTGACTCAGGCTCTGCGTCTGATTATGGGAGGTGCGCCTGCTGGTCCGGCCGGTACGGGCAAGACCGAGACGACGAAGGATCTTGGCCGCGCCATGGGACTTCCTGTCTATGTCTTCAACTGCTCCGAGCAGATGAACGTGCAGTCGCTCGGCTCGATCTTCAAGGGTCTGTGTCAGACCGGCGCGTGGGGATGCTTCGACGAGTTCAACCGTATCCCCATTGAGGTGTTGTCCGTCGTGTCCACGCAGGTGTCTTGCATCCTCAACGCCATTCGCGAGAAGCGCGCGGAGTTCGATTTCATGGGAGAGATCGTCAAGCTCATCCCGGCTGTCGGTGTGTTCATCACGATGAACCCTGGCTACGCAGGCCGTACCGAGCTGCCCGAGAACTTGAAGACCCTGTTCCGCTCGTGCGCCATGGTGACGCCGGACATGGATCTCATCTGCGAAAACATGCTTATGAGCGAAGGTTTCCTGCAAGCGCACCGCCTGTCGAAGAAGTTCACCACGCTGTACTCGCTGTCCAGCGAGCTGCTGTCCAAGCAGCGTCACTACGACTGGGGTCTGCGTGCCACCAAGGCAGTGCTGCGTGTGGCCGGATCGCTCAAGCGCGCGGAGCCCAGGGTCGACGAGGATCGCATTTTGATGAGGGCTCTGAGAGATTTCAATTTGCCCAAGCTCGTCGACGAGGACAAGCCGATCTTCCGCGAGCTGATCGGCGATCTGTTCCCCGGACTGGGCAACACCGAGCGCAAGTTCGACCAGAAGCTGCAGGAGGCGATCGTCTCCGTCGCGGGCCAGCGCGGTCTGCAGGCCGACGAGACGTTCGTGCTGAAGGCCGTTGAGCTGGCTGAGCTGCTGGCCATCCGTCACTCCGTGTTCGTGATCGGTCCCGCCGGCTGCGGCAAGTCCGAGATCTGGAAGACGCTGCTGGGCGCCTTCCGCCTGCAGGGCATCAAGTGCGCGTTCGAGGTGATCAACCCGAAGGCCATCCGCAATAACGAGCTGTACGGTTGGCTGTCCAAGACCGACTGGCATGATGGTGTTCTGTCCACCGTGATGCGCAACATGTCCCGCAACCGCCCGCCGTTCACCGAGGAGCAGAAGGTCAAGTGGCTGGTCCTGGATGGAGACATTGATCCCAACTGGATTGAGTCGCTCAACACGGTGATGGACGATAACAAGATGCTCACGCTGGTGTCCAACGAGCGTATCCCGCTCACGCCCTCGATGCGCATGATGTTCGAGATTTCGAACCTCGACAATGCCACTCCCGCCACGGTGTCCCGCGCCGGTATCCTGTTCATCAACGCGAAGGACGTTGGCTCCAAGCCGTTCCTGGACAGCTGGATCGAGCGTCGCGAGAACGACAAGGAGAAGAGCTCGCTGCTTGCGCTGTTCAACAAGTACACCACGCCGGAGTTCCTGCACGAGATGCTGCAGTTCGCGCGCATCATCCCTGTCAGCGAGGTCAACATGATCCGCACCTTGTGCTACCTGCTCGAGGGACTGCTCGGACGCATCAGCGACGCGAAGAAGAAGAAGGTTGGCGCGCCGCACGCAGCCGGAGCCCCTGCCGACGCCGTTGCAGGTGCCGCGGATCTGTCTCCTGCCGTTGAGAAGGAGCTGTTCGAGGCCAACTTCGTGTACGCGTGCATCTGGGCGTTCGGTGGCGCTACGCTGGTCGACAAGGCCGCTGACCACCGCAAGGAGTTCAGCGACTGGTGGCGCCGCGTGTTCACCACCATCAAGTTCCCCAAGGAGGGACACGTGTTCGACTACTTCCCCGATCCCAAGACGGGCAAGATGGTGCCGTGGGCGGGCGTGCTGCCGCAGTGGCACGCGCCGGACGATGCTTACCTGGTGACCAAGGTGTTCGTGCCGACGCTCGAGACCGTGCGTCAGCACTCTCTGCTGGATCTGATGGTGGAGCGCCGCCGTCAGGTTCTGCTCGTTGGCAGCGCCGGCACGGGCAAGACCGTGCAGGTGGACCAGTACCTGCACTCGATGAACGAGAACATGCTGTACTGCACAATCAACCTCAACTTCTACACCGACGCCAAGGCGCTCCAGCACATCATGGAGGGTCCGATCGACAAGCGCAGCGGCCGCATCTTCGGACCGCCGGGAACCAAGCGCCTCGTCTACTTCATCGACGACCTCAACATGCCGCAGGTCGACATCTACAACACGCAGAGCCCCTCGTGCTTGCTCAAGCAGCACATGGACTACGGTTCGTGGTACGACACGAGCAAGCTCGAGAAGAAGGAGGTGCAGGACGTGCAGTACCTCGCGGCCATGAACCCCACGGCTGGTTCCTTCACCGTCGACCCGCGTCTGCAGGGACTGTTCGCCACCTTCGCCTGCCTGCTGCCGTCGAAGAAGACGCTGTCGTACATCTACACCGAGGTGCTTCAGCACCACTTCACACCGTTCGGTGCCGCCATCGGCGAGCTCGTGCCCAAGCTCATCAAGGCGACCATCGAGCTGCACGACAGCGTCGCGCTCAAGTTCATCCCCTCCACGCGCAAGTTCCACTACAACTTCAACCTGCGCGATCTGTCCGCCGTGTTCCAGGGCCTCTGCCTCGCGCAGTCGGGCGAGGGATACACGCCCAAGATGGTTGCGCAGCTGTGGCAGCACGAGGTGACGCGCGTGTTCAGCGACCGCCTGGTGTCGCCCGCCGACGAGCAGGTGTTCGAGCAGCTGCTGGAGAGCAAGCTCAAGCAGTACTTCAAGGACCAACTGCTTGTGAAGAAGTCCGTGACCGAGGGCGAGGGCGGCGCGTCTGCTGGCGACAAGAAGGGTGATGAGTCTCCGCTGATCTTCACGTCGTTCATGGCGGGCGCCACTCCGGTGTACCTGCCCGCAGAGAACATGGCGGAGCTGAAGCAGGTGCTGGAGGACAAGCTGTCGATCTACAACGACAGCAACCCTGTCATGAACCTGGAGATGTTCAACGTCGCCATCCAGCACGTGTGCCGCATCGCGCGCATCATCGAGAACCCCCGCGGCAATGCGCTGCTGGTCGGTGTCGGCGGCAGCGGCAAGCAGTCGCTGGCCAAGCTCGCCTCGTTCATCTGCGGATACGACGTGTTCCAGATCAGCGTGACGCAGTCGTACGGCCTGCAGGACCTGCGCGTCGATCTGCAGAACCTCTACCTCAAGGCCGGAACCAAGGGCGTTCCGATCTCCTTCCTGCTGACCGACACGCAGATCGTCGACGACGCTTGGCTGGTGTACATCAACGATTTCCTGTCCAGCGGTAACATCCCCGACCTGTTCAACGCAGAGGACAAGGACATGATTCTCTCGTCGATCCGCAACGAGGCCAAGGCGGCCGGCGTGCCGGACAGCCGCGAGGCACTCTACGAGTTCTTCATCAACAGCGTGCGCACCAACCTGCACATGATTCTGTGCTTCTCGCCTGTCGGCGAGAAGTTCCGCGTGCGTTGCCGCAAGTTCCCTGCGCTCATCAACTGCAGCGTGCTGGACTGGTTCCACCCTTGGTCGTTCGACTCGCTGGTGGCCGTGGCCCGCCGCTTCCTGTCCGACCTGGACACCACGATGGGCAAGGCGCCGCAGGGCGCCGACCAGGTGGCCGTGCAGCAGAGCCTCGCCGAGCACATGGCGCAGGTGCACTTGTCGGTCAACGATGCGAGCGAGCAGTACCGCCTGCTTGAGCGTCGCTACAACTACACGACGCCCAAGTCGTTCCTCGAGCTGATCGCCTTCTACAAGACGCTGCTGAACAAGAAGCGCGCCGAGCTGGCCAAGCAGACGCACCGCCTGGAGAAGGGTATCGAGACGCTCAAGCAGACGCACGTGCAGGTGGCTGGCCTGAAGGAGGATCTGACCAAGACGCTCGTGCGCGTGGGCGAGAAGGCCGAGGCCGCCGCTGTGCTCATCAGCAAGATGGGCGTCGAGCGCAAGAAGGTCGAGGAGCAGCAGGGCCTTGCCGCCATCGAGGCCGCGAAGGCCAAGACTGTCAGCGAGGTGGCCAACAAGATCAGCGAGGAGTGCCGCGAGGATCTCGAGAAGGCGCTTCCGATTCTCGAGCGCGCCAAGAATGCCGTCGACTGTCTGTCCAAGGCATCGCTCACGACGCTCAAGTCCTTCGCACAGCCCCCCGGAAACGTCATCTATGTTTCCAACGCTGTGATGATTCTGAAGAACATTCCCGGCAAGCGCGACTGGGCCGGCGCGAAGAAGATGATGAAGGACATCTCGCGCTTCCTCGACGAGCTCAAGTCGTTCGACGCGACGTCCATCGACGAGGCCACGCTCAAGAAGCTGCAGCCCATCCTCGAGAAGGACTTCTTCAACGAGAAGGAGATGAAGTCGGCGTCGGAGGCAGCGGCGAACTTGTGCTCGTGGGTCGTCAACGTAGTCGAGTACAGCAACGTGTACAAGAACGTGGCGCCCAAGATCGCCGCGCAGAAGAAGGCAGCGGAGGAGTTCGACATGGCGCAGGCAAAGCTCAAGGTGGTCGAGGAGCGCGTCGCAGCCATGCAGGCGAAGCTCAAGAGCGTCACCGATGCGCTCAAGGATGCGACCGACGAGAAGAACGCCGTGGAGGCCGAGGCGCAGTCGTGCCAGGATCGTCTGGGCCTGGCCAAGCGTCTCGTCGAGGGTCTGGCCGACGAGAACATCCGCTGGACCAAGTCTATCGCTTCCTTCCAGGAGCGTGAGATGACTCTCGTGGGTGACAGCATGCTCGCCGCCGCGTTCGTGTCCTACATCGGCGCGTTCAACCAGAAGTTCCGCCTCGGCCTCTGGAAGGACCTCTGGATCCCCGACCTCACCAACCGCAACATCCCGCTCACCGCGCAGGTGGACCCGCTCATGGTGCTGGCGAGCGACAGCGATTTTGCGAAGTGGAAGAACGAGGGACTGGCGGCGGACCGCGCGTCGCTCGAGAACGGTGCCATCATCACGTCCGCATCGCGCTGGCCGCTGCTCATCGACCCGCAGCTCGTCGGTGTCAAGTGGATCCGTCAGCGCCTGGCGAAGGATCTCAAGGTGATTCAGTTCAGCCACAAGCGTTGGTTGCAGACGCTGCTGAACGCCGTGTCGTCCGGCGAGCCCGTTCTGCTGGAGAGCGTTGGCGAGGAGCTCGACGCCACGATCGACCCGATCATGTCCCGCTCGGTGATCCAGCGCAGCAGCGGTGCCAAGATCATCAAGATCGGCTCGGACGAGGTGTCGTTCAACGACAACTTCCGCCTCTACCTGCAGACCAAGCTCACCAACCCGCACTACCGACCGGAGATTGCCGCGCAGACGTCGCTGGTCAACTTCATCGTGACGGAGGAGGGACTCGAGGACCAGCTACTGGCGCTCGTCGTCAACAAGGAGAAGCCCGAGCTCGAGGAGCGACGCACCGGACTCGTGCGCGCCATCAACGACTACATGGTGTCGCTCACCGACCTCGAGAACGAGCTGCTCGAGCGCCTCAGCAGCGCCGACGCCGACAACATCTTGCGCGACACGGCGCTGGTCGAGGGACTGGAGAAGACCAAGCAGGCCTCCACTGAGATCGAGCAGAAGGTTGAGCTTGCCAAGAAGCAGGAGCTGAGCATCAACACCGCTCGTAACGAGTTCCGCCTCGTGTCGAGCGAGGGCGCGTGGCTCTACTTCCTGCTGATCCAGCTGGTGCTGATCGACCACATGTACCAGTTCTCCCTGCAGGCATTCGTGTCCTTCTTCATGAAGGCCATGGGACGCGCGCGCGCAGCAGACACCACCAAGGAGCGCGTGGTGGCACTGCGCGAGTCCATCCGCATCACGGTGTTCACCTGGACCTCGCGCGGTCTGTTCGAGCGCCACAAACTGATCTTCAGCTCGCAGCTCTGCTTCAAGCTGCAGCAGAAGGGTGCCCTGCGCGATCTGTTCAAGTGGGACGCCGCTCAGTATGACTACCTCATCCGCGGCAGCAAGAAGCTCGGCGTCGAGAAGCACTCGCAGCTCGACTGGCTGCCGCTCAACGCGTGGTACGGGATTCAGAAGCTTATTGAATTGCCCGGCTTCGAGAAGCTCGCAGCCGACATGCTGGCGTCGCCCAATCGATTCAAGGAGTGGTTCAACAAGCCCCGCCCTGAGTCCACCCCTCTCCCCCTGGAGTGGCGCAAGCTGGACGAGCAGTCCCCCTTCATGAAGCTGCTCGTTGTGCGCGCCATGCGTCCTGACCGCATGACGATCGCCATGGAGAACTACGTGAAGGACGCGCTGCCCAACGGCACGGCCTACATCGAGTGCGACGCGGGCAAGTCCTTCATGGACGTACTGACCATGTCGCTCGACGACTCCTCCCCTGTCACGCCCATCTTCTTCGTGCTGTCGCCGGGCTCGGACCCCGTGCACTCGGTGGAGATCCTCGCCAAGCGCAACGGCGTCCTGTCCGACAAGCTGCACCGCGTGGCGCTGGGACAGGGCCAGGACGTGGTGGCCATGTCGCGTCTGGAGATCGCGCACAAGGAGGGAGGATGGGTGGTGCTGGAGAACATTCACCTGATGCCGCTGTGGAACGTGGAGCTGGAGAAGAAGCTCGACGAGTTCGCCGCGGCCGGATCGCACCCAGACTTCCGCCTGTTCATCTCGGCCGAGCCCAGCGAGGGCATCCCCAACGGCATCCTCGAGCGCTCCATCAAGCTCACCAACGAGCCGCCGCAGGGACTCAAGCAGAACCTCAAGCGCGCGTTCGCGTCGTTCGAGAAGGACGAGTTTGAGTTCAAGGATCCCAAGGTGAAGAGCATCATCTTCGGCCTGTGCCACTTCCATTCCGTCATCATCGAGCGCACGAAGTACGGTGCGAAGGGGTGGAACAAGTCGTACCCGTTCAACATCGGCGACCTGATGTGCTCGGCGGTGGTGCTGGCGAACTACCTGGAGGCCGGCTCCTCTGCGGACAAGGTTCCGTGGTCCGACCTGCGCTACATCTTCGGCGACATTCTGTACGGTGGTCACATCACCGACAACTTCGACCGTCTGCTGTGCTCCGAGTACCTTTCGTTCTTCATGCGCGAGGATCTGCTGGACGAGATGGAAATGTTCCCGTTCAACGAGTCGTTCCCCGAGGAGCGCTTCCGCTCGCCGCCCGTCCTGCCCTACGACCAGTACTTCGAGTACATCGACCAGGAGATGAAGGCGGAGTCGCCGGTGGCGTTCGGACTGCACCCCAACGCGGAAATCGCAGTCAAGACCAAGCAGGCTTCCGAGCTGTTCACTTATATCCTGGACCTGCAGCCGCGATCGTCCTCGGCGGCAGTGGGAGACTCGGTCGCAAGCCCGCAGGCAGTGGTGCAGATGCTGATCCAGCAGGTGCTGAACGACAAGGCGAAGGGTATCGACGGCATCGGCTTCAACCTGGAGGATATCGCCGCCGCCGTGGTGGACGAGCGCGGCCCGTACCAGAACGTGTTCCTGCTCGAGTGCGAGCGCATGAACATTCTGTGCCGCGAGATGCGCCGTTCGCTCAAGGAGCTCGACCTTGGACTCAGCGGTGAGCTGCAGATGTCCGAGCGCATGGAGGACCTGTTCAACTCGCTCTACCTCGGACGCGTGCCGGCCAGCTGGACCAAGCTGGCCTACCCCTCGCAACGCTCGCTGTCGTCCTGGATGGACAATCTGATCGCCCGCGCCGGTCAGCTTCAGAGCTGGGTGGAGGAGCCTGCCAGCATCCCGCTGGTTGTGCAGATCACTTACATGTTCAACCCGCAGAGTTTCCTCACGGCCATCATGCAGAAGACCGCGCAGAAGCAGAAGCTCGAGCTCGACAAGCTGGTCATCCAGACGGACGTCACGCGCAAGACGGTCGAGCAGACCGATGCGCGCGCGCGCGACGGAGCGTACATCTACGGACTCTACATGGAGGGCGCACGATGGAACTGGAACTCGGGCCTGATGGAGGAGTCGCTTCCCCGCGAGATGGCCTGCGCGCTGCCGGTCATCTGCGCGCGCGCCGTGCTCGTGGACAAGCAGGAGAAGAATGGAGTCTTCCGATGCCCCGTGTACAAGACGCAGCGTCGCGGCGACTCGTACGTGTTCACGGCTGGCCTGCGCACGAAGGCGCCGTCGACCAAGTGGACGCTGGCAGGCGTCGTGCTTGTTATGGAGGTGGAGGAATAAACGAGCGCGCCGCCGAGAGCATGCAGCCTGCATGTTTGTTTGTACTTCCCTTTATGTTCGCTGCTGCCGCGCTTGGACCCACGATGCTTGCGTGCTGTTTCCACGCATACACTGTCGGCCCAACGTGCCAGTTTAACCCTTCGTGGGCGGATGGGCTAAAATTTTAGCCGTCCGTCGTTTCGACAAACGCACGAAGCCGTGGGATTGCGCATGGCGCTGATCAACGGCTCGCAGGTTTCCCTGCCGTTGACCTTCGGCGCGCTGGGTGCGGTCATCGGCGTTGCCCCATTGTTCTGGGCTTATTCGCTGGCCCT
>Ga0256875_1000405_pt1 | contig 14500 bp, 1 predicted proteins | sample MC6MC0418MT_FD_186354 | JGI IMG/M metagenome (GOLD analysis project Ga0256875, IMG submission 186354) | Metatranscriptome of enriched soil aggregate microbial communities from Iowa State University, Ames, United States - MC6-MC0418-MT... | ecosystem: Environmental > Terrestrial > Soil >... | reverse complement strand
GGCGTCGTCGCTGGGTGCCGAGAACAGTCGACACAACAGCTGCAACAACGGTAGGGGAGAACAGTCCTCTGTCCGCATCGGCCACCGCGCGCCGCACCGGAACGGCCCGCTTACCGCCCGCCTTCCCACCCAACGGCCGCGCGTTTCGCCTCTTCAATTTTCGCCGCCTTGCTCGTCGCGTGCAGGGCGCGCTCGCTTGCTCGTAGCGTCCTCGCGTCGCCATGGCGTCGGACGTACCCGCTGGGGGGATGGGTGCCTACGAGGAGAAGCAGCAGCACTATGCGCAGGAGCCGCGCGGCGAGTCCCTGCTGCTGGAGTGGCTGAAGGAGCGCGTGCAGTTGCCGGGCTTCCATCCGTCCATGTGGCGCGAGGAGCACGACCTCGTTGCCAGCGACTTCCTGCTCAATGCGAGCGTGTCGCGCATGCTAGTGCTCATCGATGCAGACCTGGGACTGCGCCTGTTCACCGTCAACCTGGCGGGACTGAAGGCGGCCGCGGGACGCAGTGGCAGCGTGCAGTACTTCCTCAAGCAGAGCGACGATCCCGTCGTCATCAGCGAGCGCAACATCCATGCCGTGTTGCAGTACGGTGTGATGGCCGGCACCGGCATGGACAGCCTGCTAAAGCTGATGCAGAGCGTGTACCTGCCGACCTACCTCTCCAACGACACGTGGCCTGACAGCGTCAAGCGCGAGTTCAGCGGACAGCTGCACAAGTTCATGGCAAGCCTCACGGAGACGACGCATCAGGTACAGGGGCACACGGTGCTCTATCTGCCCGATGAGGACCTGGAGCGTGCCAGCGGAGCCGAGCAGAAGCAGCGCATCGAGGAGGCCGCGCAAGACAAGGACCTGGTGCAGCGCCTGGAGAGCACGCTGATCCACTGGACGCGCCAGATCAAGGAGGTTGTGTCCAACCAGGAGACGAGCCACCACGTGGACAACAGCGGTCCGCTGGAGGAGATCGCGTTCTGGCGCTCGCGCACCATCGATCTGTCGGGCATCAAGACGCAGCTTGACCGGCAGGGCGTCAAGCTCATCGTGGCCGTGCTGACCGCAGCGAACAGCAGCTACCTCACGCCGTTTATCTCGCTCAGCAAGACCATCGAGAGCGGCAGCATCGAGGCCAACAACAACCTGCGCTTCCTGGCCACGCTGCAGGGTCCCTGCGAGCGCTTGGCTGCTGCGACGCCCAGCGAGATCCCCGCGATCCTGCCGGACATCCTCAACCTGATCCGCATCATCTGGTCCGCTTCCCAGTTCTACAACACGGACGAGCGTCTGACTGGCTTGCTGCGTAAGGTGAGCAACCAGATCATCGTGCAGTGCTCCAAGCAGATTTCGCTGCAGGAGATTTTCGACGGAGATGTGGAGGCGAGCATGGAGCAGCTCAGACAGAGCATCCATTGCGGCAAGGCGTGGCATGCGGCGTACGACCGCTGCGTGGCCGCCATCGCGAAGGATCCCAACACGCCCGCCAAGCACAAGTGGGACTTCGACGCCTCGACGCACGGGATCTTCGCGCAGATCGACGCGTTCGTCCAGCGCTGCCACAACCTCTACGAGCTGTGCGAAGGGCAGATGCAGTTCGCACGCAAGGGAAACCTGGCTGCCAATGCGCTGCTTGAGGCGGCTGCCTTGGAGCAGAAGGACAAGGACGAGAAGGAAGGAGCCGGCAAGGAGAAGGACTTGGACCCTTCCGCTCCTGCGCCTGCAAAGCGCCGCACGGGCCTCAAGGCCGACCTGCCTGCATTCGGCGGTTCGCGCGGCAGCGAGATCCAGAAGTCCCTGTATGAGATCGAGGATGCGTTCGAGAAGCACATCGCTCGTCTGCGCGGCTTGGACTATGACATCCTGAACGTGAAGGCGACGGGCTGGCACTCGGACTACAATTTCTTCAAGTCCGGCTTGAAGGACCTGGAGCGCATGATGACCAACGTCATCAGCTCGGCGTGGGAGGGAGTGGCCACCGTGGCTGCTGGCGTCGAGCTGCTTGAGACGTTCTATGGCCTGGCCGTGCGCCACGACATGAAGCAGAGCGTGGAGCGCAAGGTTGCGGAGGTGTACGCACTGTTCGCGCTGGAGCTGCGCAAGGTCAAGTCTGAGTTTGACAAGCACAAGAAGGACCCGCCGCTGCCGACGGGACAGCCGCGCTACGCTGGAGCAGCTCTGTGGGCCAAGTCGCTGCTGTCGCGCATCCAGACCGACTACAACGCGCTGACCGGCGCGGCTTACCTGTGCAGCAACCAGCACGACCTCGAGGACGCCGCGAACAACTTCCAGCAGCTCAACTCCGTGCTGGACGCCTACATTCGTCAGGCGCACGTGGACTGGCTCGACAGCATGACGCAGGCCACGGCGCAGCAGAGCAATGCGGACCGCCTCAACCGTCCGCTGATGACCAAGGGCGAGGAGGTGATTGGCACGCGCAAGGGCGGTCAGTCCCTCGTTGCGCGCAAGTCTACGGGCCACTTGGAGAGCAACTTCGACAAGCACTTGCTGCGTCTCTTCAACGAGGTTCGCTACTGGCAGAAGTTCCACGGCGACTACCCGATCCCCTACATCGCGCAGGAGATGTACCTGCAGCAGGACGCGCTGCGCGTGCTGCGCGAGAGTGTCATGCTGGTGGTGCGCGACTACAACAGCATCGTGGACGAGCTCAACGACGACGAGCGCCGCCTTTTCGCGGAGCACATGAAGATGGTGGACCGCAAGATCGCACCGGGGTTGAGCAAGCTCAACTGGGCGGAGAAGTCGGTGAAGGAGTGGTTCGTGCGCACGTGCCGTCAGAAGTGCCAGGAAGTGTACGACCTCGTGCTTCTGTTCCACGAGAACAATGAGCGCATCAACTTGCAGTGCCACCGCATCGCCGACTGTCTGCTCGTGGACATCGAGAAGAACGTCGTGTACGAGGACATGGCCTTCGCCGAGCGCCAGCTGCGACACCAGGCGCACGTCAAGCGCGAACTCGAGGCCGCGCACCAGGACATCATCGAGACCATGAAGAACAGTTTCGAGTTCTTCGTGGATCACCCCTCGGATATCCAGAGGGAGTGGACGCGCTACGTGAAGAAGATCGATCAGAAGATTGAAGACGCGCTGCGCACCACGGTGCGCCGCAGCTTGCAGGAGCTGTCGCGTGCCATCAACGGCGACAACAAGAGCGAGCCGCACGCTCTGTTCAAGGTCAACATGGTGCTTGAGGATGGTAAGGGCAAGGTGGAGTTCCGGCCGACCATGACGGATCTCAGCAGCATGATCAAGCAGATGAGCCGACAGTCCATCACCACCATTCAGGTCGTGCCCAGGCTCATCGACACCGATCTCACCAGGCCGCCACCGGTCGACGAGAAGAAGGAGGCAGCGGCAGCGGAGGAGGCAGCTGCAGCCGCAGCTGCTGCTGCGGCGGAGGCTGCGAAGCCGTCCAAGCCCTTGAGCTGGAACGAGAAGCAGGCGCTCAAGAAGGCTGAGGACGAGAAGCGTGCGCGCGAGGCCGCTGAGGCCGAGGAGAAGGCTCGTGTCCAGGCCGCTTCCGACGCCGCCGCTGCCGCTCGTGCCGCCTCTGCTCGCTCCTTCTACGACGTGATTTCCAATGACGAAGACATCCTCAAGATCCTCGTCAACATCATGCACGGCACCACCAATGTCGCCGCGGATCTTGGCAAGATCATCTCGCACTACGATCGCTACAGTCCGATCTGGAACACGGATAAGGCGGCGTTCATCAGGCGCTACGCAAACACCAAGCGACCGCTCGCATCGTTCGACATGGACATCACGCGCTACAAGAACAACCAGCAGGATATTCAGGCTGAGGAGGGCTCGCACACGGTCAACTTCATCCGCGTTGACTGCTCGCTGCTCAAGAGCGCGCTCGTGTCGCACTGCCAGCAGTGGCAGTCCAAGTTGACCAATCTGCTGCACCACAACGCCAACAGCGAGCTGCAGTCGCTGCACGAGTATTTCGTCAGCAACACCGCGAAGCTGCAGCAGAAGCCCGAAGTCCTGGACAAGCTGGCCGAGGGCATCAAGTTGCTGCAGAAGCTGCAGGCCGAGGCACCCACGGTCGATGCGCGCTTCGAGCCGCTGGAGGACACCTACCAGTGCCTGGACAAGTTCGACGTGCACATCCACGACGAGGAGAAGGATCTTCTCGAGCAGCTGCGCGTGGAGAGCGCTGCGTTCAGCGCTACGATGAACGAGGCCGACGCGATGCTCAAGCTCAAGATGGTGGACATGAAGAAGGAGCTCGAGGACAACCTCGTGTCCTACAACCAGCACGTGCAGGACACGCGCACAGAGTTCAAGGAGCATGGACCGTTCAGCGCGCCGGGACCCGACGAGGGGGAGCCGGACATCGACGGCGCATTCGACTTCATCAACGACTTCAAGCGTCGCATTGCGGACAACCGCGCGCGCGCCGAGGCCATGAAGCGCGGCATGGAGATCTTTGCCATCGAGCAGCCGGACTACAAGGAGACCGATGAGACCGAGAAGGACCTGCTGCAGCTTGAGAAGGTATGGGTGCTGATGCGCGACTGGCTGAGCAAGTGGAACGAGTGGCGCACGGGCGTGTTCTCCTCCTTGGTGGTCAAGGAGCTCGATCTGGAGGCCGAGACCTACCAGAAGAACATGAGCAAGCTCGGGCGCGCCGTGCGTCAGTGGAAGGTCTGGCAGAGCTTGGCCAAGATCATCCAGCGCTTCAGACAGACCATGCCGCTCATCATCAACCTGCGCTCGCCGGCCATGCGTGCGCGTCACTGGGAGCAGCTGCGCGACGAAATCCAGCAGCAGTTCGATCCCAACAGCGAGAGCTTCACCCTGGACGCCGTGTTCGCGCTCAACCTGCACTTGCACAGCGATGTGATCGCCGCCATCGCAAACACGGCGCAGCGCGAACTTAACATTGAGAACGCGCTCAAGGACATCGCGAACTACTGGAGCAACGCGCAGCTCGACTTGGTGCCCTTCAAGTCCAAGTACTTCGTGTTGCGCACGGTGGACGAGCTGAACGACCAGCTGGAGACGCACCAGATGTCCCTGGCCACCATGAAGAACTCCCCCTACTACCTGACGTTCTCCTCCTCGATCAACGAGTGGGCCTCTCTGCTGAACGATCTGGTGGAGACCATCGACATGTTGACGCAGGTGCAGCGCCAGTGGAAGTACCTGTCGGCCATCTTCATGGAGTCGGCGGACATTCGCAAGCAGCTCCCCGCTGAGTCCGCACAGTTCGAGACGGTGGACAGCGCGTGGGGCGACATCATGGCCAAGCTGGCCAAGACGCGCCGCGCGCTCGACCTCACGCAGGACGAGCTGCTCTCGCGTCTGGCGCATATGAACCAGGTGCTGGACAAGATCAACCACTCGCTCGACCAGTATCTGGAGAAGAAGCGACAGCTGTTCCCGCGTCTCTACTTCCTGTCCAACGACGACACGCTGTCCATCCTGGGTAACTCGCGCGACCCTACGGAGCTGCAGCAGCACGCGCGCAAGATGTTCGCCGGCATCGACAAGTTCGAGCTGCTTGCGCCGTCCAAGAGCGGTAACAAGCTGTACGAGCTGCTCGGCATGATCTCCGCCGACGGCGAGGAGGTGCGCTTCAACGCGCCCGTCGTCGTCGAGGGCGAGGTGGAGCAGTGGCTCAACGAGGCGGAGCGCGCCATGCAGGACACGCTGCAGAAGCTGCTGTACATCGCCATCACGCACGTGCAGAAGGCGTCGCACAAGAAGAGCGCGCTCGAGAACTGGGTGCGATCCAGCGCTGGTCAGCTGCTCATCGTCAGCGGCCAGATTGGCTGGACGGCCAAGTGCGCCGCCGCTCTGAGCGACGCCCAGAAGAACAAGCGCGCCATGCGTCGTCTGAAGACCGAGTGGCACGAGTATCTGAACAAGCTCGCGCGCTACGTGCGCATGGACATCGATCCTATCGAGCGCCTCAAGCTCTGCGCGCTGATCACCATCGAGGTGCACGCGCGCGACGTCATCGACCGACTCAAGGCGGCGAGCAAGACGAAGGTGGGGGTCAACTCGTTCGAGTGGACGAGCCAGCTCAGGTTCTACTTCGACAGGCCCCAGGGCGACTTTGGCAAGTGCGTCGTGAAGCAGACCAATACTTCGTTCAACTACGGCTACGAGTACATCGCGGGCGGAAGGCTCGTCGTCACGCCGCTTACGGATCGATGCTACATGACCCTGACGAGCGCGCTCAACCTGTGCCGTGGAGGATCACCGCAGGGACCGGCCGGAACGGGCAAGACCGAGACCGTGAAGGATCTGGGCAAGGGTCTGGGCAAGTTCGTCGTTGTGTTCAACTGCAGCGACTCCATGGGCGTGGATTCGCTGAGCCGCAACTTCAGCGGTCTGGCGCAGACCGGTGCATGGGGCTGCTTCGACGAGTTCAACCGCATCCTGATCGAGGTGCTCAGTGTCGTCGCGCTGCAGGTCACGGCTATCCTGGACGCGTGCAGGCAGGGAGTCGACACGTTCACGCTGGACGGACGACAGATCAAGATCGATCGCACGTGCGGTGTGTTCATCACGATGAACCCTGGCTACGCAGGCCGTACTGAGCTGCCCGACAACCTCAAGTCCCTGTTCCGCCCCGTGGCCATGATGGTGCCGGAGTCCGAAATGATCTCGGAGATCATTCTGCAGTCCGAGGGATTCAAGGAGGCGCAGGTGCTCGCGAAGAAGATCACGACCATCTACTCGCTCATCGACAAGCAGCTCAGCAAGCAGCCTCACTACGCCTACGGACTGCGCGCGATCAAGTCTGTCCTGTCCCGCGCGGGCCAGCTGAACCGCAGCAAGGGCCTCGATCTCAGCGAGGAGCTTATCCTGTACCGCGCAATGGTGGACATGAACAGCTCGAAGCTGATTCCCGAGGATGTGGTGCTGTTCAACTCGCTGCTGGCCGACGTGTTCCCCTCGGTCGAACTGCCCGTGCTGGACTACACCGTGCTCAAGGGGGAGATCGAGAGGCAGCTGCAGAAGGAAGGACTGCAGGTGCACCACCCGCTCATCGACAAGATCATCCAACTGTACGAGAGCAAGGGTACCCGTCACGGCAACATGCTCGTCGGCGGCACGCTGAGCGGCAAGACGACCGCGTGGCAGATGCTGCAGCGTGCGCTCACGGCGCTGCACGAGAACAAGGTGGCCGGCTTCGAGGCTGTGCAAGTGGATGTGCTCAACCCCAAATCCATCGACACGGACGAGTTGTTCGGAAATTACGATCCTTCCACGAAGGAATGGAGCGACGGCATCCTGTCCAATTTGCTCCGCCGCGCGTGCGTGTCCGAGACGTCCAGCGAGAAGTGGCTGATGCTCGATGGTCCCGTGGACACCTTGTGGATCGAGAACATGAACACTCTGCTGGACGACAACAAGGTGCTCACGCTGATCAACGGCGACCGTATCACCATGCCGCCCCAGGTCACCATGTTCTTCGAGGTAGAGGATCTGCTGCAGGCGTCGCCGGCAACGGTCAGCCGATGCGGTATCGTCTACATGGAGGAGAGCGTCGTGGGATGGAGGCCGTTTGCGCAGAGCTGGATCGCAAAGAAGGCCGCCACCGTGCAGGTCAAGAAGCCCGCCGCTGCTGCCAACCAGCTGGCCGAGGGCGACGACGCCGCGGCCGTGGCGGCTGCAGCTGCGGCTGCTGCGAAGGACCTCGCTCCTGCTGTCCCTGCTGGCAGCACTGTGTGGACGAAAGAGAGCGTGGACTTGCTGACGCGCCTGATGGACAAGTACGTGACGCCGCTGCTGCAGTTCAAGAGCAACAGCGAGTGCCGCGAGCTGATCCCGATCACGGACTTCAATGCGGTGCGCTCGATGACGCACCTGTTTGACTCGATGGCCACGCCGGAGAACGGATGCGACGTGAGCGACGACGCAAACTACTTGCGCATGCTCGAAATGTGGTTCACGTTTTCGTGCGTGTGGTCGCTGGGCGGTGCGCTGGACGACGCGTCGCGCGGCAAGTTCGACGTGTTCCTGCGCGATCTGGAGGCACAGTTCCCCCCGCTGCAGACGTGCTTCGAGTATGTCGTGGATGGCAGCAAGAAGGAGTGGGTGCTGTTCGACGAGCGTCTGAACAACAACTGGCGTCCCAGCCCGGCCACGCCCTTCTTCAAGATCCTCGTGCCGACGCTGGACACCGTGCGCTACCAGTTCCTGCTGTCGGCGCTCATTAAGCAGCGCCACAACGCGCTGGTGGTCGGCGTGACGGGCACGGGCAAGACGGCCGTCATCGAGTCGCTGCTGGACCAGCTGGACGTCGCGACGACGCTCAGCCTCACGCTCAACTTCTCGTCGGCCACCTCGAGCGAGGGCGTGCAGGAGGCCGTGGAATCGCGTCTCGAGAAGCGCCAGCGCAACAACTACGGTCCGCTGGGCGCGCGATCTCGCCTCATCCTGTTCGTCGACGATCTCAACATGCCACGCCGCTCCAAGTACGGCATCAGCCCGCCGCTCGAGTTCCTGCGACAGGCCATCGAGTCGAACTTCTGGTTCGACAGAGTGAAACAATTCAAAAAGACCGTGCTGGACATGCAGCTGGTTGCGGCGATGGGTCCTCCGGGCGGCGCGCGCTCCGAGATCTCGTCTCGTCTGCAGAGCAAGTTCAACCTGTTGCACTTCGCGTTCCCGCACGACGACCAGGTGAAGCGCATCTACCGCACCCTGATCGTCAACCATCTCGCGGAGTTCGACGAGGTCATCAAGCCGCTCGGACCGCTGCTCACGCAGGCCACGCTTGAACTGTTCAAGCAGGTCACGCACGAGTTCCTGCCCACGCCGGCGTGCTGCCACTACTTGTTCAACATGCGCGATATTTCCAAGGTGTTCCAGGGCTTGCTCCGCGGCGATCCCAAGTACTATGACACGAAGGAGAGCATGATTCGCCTGTGGGTGCACGAGGTGCAGCGCGTGTTCGCCGACCGTCTGATCACCGACGACGACAAGGACAAGCTGGTGGACATCGTCAACACGAAGCTCAACGCGCTGTTCGACTCAAACTGGAAGAAGCTGTTCAAGGAGAGCAAGGTGCCGTGCATGTTCGCGGACTTCCTCGACGAGGAGGCCGCGGCGCCCGTGGCCGGATCGGCCGCGCCGGCCCCCGCTGCCTCGTCCTCTGGCGGCGATGACGGCGAGGACCGGCCGCCCTACCAGGAGGTGACGCACAAGATGGGCAAGGTGAAGGCGTTCATGGAGGAGAAGTTGAACTCGTTCAACCTGGATCCGGACCACGTGTCCCAGGACCTCGTGCTGTTCGATGCGGCGGTCGAGCATGTCGCGCGCATCTACCGCATCATCACGCAGCCGCGCGGATCGGCGCTGCTCATCGGAGTGGGTGGCTCGGGCCGCCAGTCCCTCGCGCGCCTCGCTGCGCACATCGCCGGCATGGGCCTGTTCAGCATCCAGCCCACGCAGCGCTACCGTCCCTCCGACTTCCGCGAGGACCTGAAGACGCTGTACCGCCGCACGGGCGTGCGCTGCGAGCCCACGGTGTTCCTGCTGTCGGACACCCAGTTTGTGCACGAGTCGATGCTCGAGGACATCAACTCCATCCTCAACAGCGGTGACGTCGCGAAGCTGTTCCCTCCGGACGAGCTGATCCCGCTGCTGGAGGAGCTGCGCAACGACGCGACCAAGCAGGGTCGCAGCACGGCGAGCGATGCGCTGTTTTCGTTCTTCATCTCGCGCGTGCGCGACAACCTGCACGTCGTTCTGTGCATGTCGCCCGTGGGCGCTGCGTTCCGCAACCGCATCCGCATGTTCCCCTCCCTGTGCAACAACTGCACCATCAACACGTTCCAGCGCTGGCCGCTGGTGGCACTGACTGATGTGGCCGCGCGCTTCCTCAAGGACCTCGATGTGGGTGGACCCAAGGTCAAGGACGCCTTGTCGCAGACCTTCTGCGCCATGCACACCGCTGCGATCGACAGCAGCACGCGCATGCTGCTGCAGCTCAAGAGGCACAACTACATCACTCCGACGAAGTATTTGGACCTCGTCAAGATCTACCGTTTCCTTCTTGCGGACAAGCGCGCGCGCATCACCCTCGATGCCGACAAGCTGAAGAACGGCTTGGACAAGCTCGACAACTCCTCCAGTGAGGTGCAGGCGATGAGTGGGCAGTTGGAGGAGAAGAAGAAGGTGGTGGCGCAGAAGAAGATCTCCTGCGACAAGCTGCTGGTCGAGATTGTGCAGAAGCAGCGCGCAGCCGACGAGCAGAAGAAGCAGGTCGAGCTCGACAAGGCGCGCGCCGAGGGCGAGGCCAAGGAGTGCGAGGCGATCAAGCTTGAGGCACAGGGCGAGCTGGACAAGGTGACCCCCGCCCTGGACAAGGCTATCAAGGCTTTGGAGAAGCTGTCCAAGGCCGCTGTGACCGAGGTGAAGTCCTACCCCAAGCCGCCCAAGCCCGTGGAGACCGTGATGCGCGCCGTGATGACCATCCTCGACAAGGAGCCCTCCTGGGCCCAGGCGAAGAAGGAGCTGAACGATCCCAACTTCCTCAACATGCTCAAGAACTTTGACAAGGACAACATCAGCAACGCGACGCTCAAGGCCATTGGAAAGTACACCAAGAGCAAGGACTTCAACCCTGAAGACATCAGCAACGTGTCTTACGCTGCTGGTGCGCTCTGCGAGTGGGTAATCGCTATGGAGCTTTACGCTAAAGTATTCCGCGACGTGGAGCCCCGCCGTATCGCCCTGCGCAAGGCCGAGGTGTCGCTGAAGAAGAAGGCGGACGAGCTGGCCGAGGCCGAGGAGACGCTGCGCGAGGTGGTCAGCAAGGTGGCCAAGCTGCAGGAAGTGTTCCAGCAGAGCGAACTCGAGCAGACCACGCTGAGCAAGGAGGCGGGACTGCTGGAGGCGAAGCTCGCAGGAGCGGCAAAGCTCGTGGAAGGCCTGAGCGGGGAGAAGGTGCGCTGGGAGGCGTCGATCAAGGGTTACCAGAACGATCTGAAGAACCTGGTGGGCGACTGCGCCATCGCCGCCGCGTTCCTCTCCTACGCCGCTCCGTTCCCCTCTGCGTACCGCGAGGACCTGCTGCGCAAGACTTGGCTGCCCGTTGTGCGCAAGCTGAATCTCCCGTGCTCTCCCTCGTTCGAGCTGCAGTCCTTCCTGTCGGCCCCCACGGACGTCATGGACTGGAACATTCAGGGACTGCCCACGGACCCGACCAGCATCGAGAACGCAGTGATCATCAAACAGTGCCAGCGCTGGACCCTGTCGATCGACCCGCAGGGGCAGGCCAACATGTTCATCAAGGCGCATGAGGGCAAGCAGCTCAGGGTGATCGACTTCCAGACGCCCAACTACGCGCTGCACATCGAGAACGCCATGGTGTACGGTCTCCCTCTGCTGATCCAGGACGTGGGCGAGGACCTCGACCCCTCCCTGGACGCCGTGTTCCGCATGACCGGTCTGGACCAGGACAAGAAGGCTATGATCCTGTTCGGCGACAAGGAGCTGTCGTACAACCACCAGTTCCGCCTGTACCTCACCACGAAGCTGCAGAACCCGCATTACAAACCCGAGGTCAGCATCAAGTGCAACGTGGTCAACTTCGCAGTCAAGGAGAAGGGACTGCAGGACCAGCTGCTCGGTATCGTCGTGCGCATGGAGGAGCCCAAGCTGGAGAACGACAAGGCAGATCTCGTGCGCACCGTCGCGGCCGCCAAGCGCAAGCTGCAGGAGCTGGAGGACAGCATCCTCACGCTGCTCAAGGAGGCTGGCGGCGAGAACAACGCGAACTACTCGCTCGTGGACGACTTGGACCTGATCAACGCGCTGCAGCTCAGTAAGACCACCTCCGAGGATGTCAAGATCAAGCTTGAGGCCGCGCAGCAGACAGAGATGCGCATCGACGCCGCGCGCGAGGGGTACCGTTCCTGCGCCGTGCGAGCGGCCATGTGCTTCTTCGTGATCAACGATCTGTCGCTGGTCGATCCCATGTACCAGTTCAGCCTCAAGGCGTACGTGGAGCTGTTCAAGAACAGCATCAGCGCATCGCGCGAGGACAGCAAGGCGGATGGGAGTGGCGGCCAGGGTGGCAGCGTCGACCTGGTGGACCGCTGCGCGACGCTCAACGAGTACCACACGGAGGCTGTGTACAAGTACACGTCGCGTGCGCTGTTCGAGAAGCACAAATTGATTTTCGCGTTCCAGCTGACCGTGCAGAAACTTCAGCAGGAGGGCAAGATCGACCCCGCGGAGTTCGACTTCTTCCTGCGCGGAGGACAGATCCTCGACAGATCCACTCGCCCGCCCAACCCCTGCCCGGAATGGCTCAGCGAGCAGGCGTGGGACAATGTAACCGAGCTGGACAAGCTGCCGCTGTTCAAGAGCCTTGCGCACTCGTTCGAGCAGAACGCCAGCGAGTGGCGCAGCTGGTACCGCAGCGACGAGCCGCCGCCGGAGAAGCTGCAGCCGCCGGGAGACTGGCAGAGCAACGGCAAGCGCGACCTGTTCCAGCAGATGCTCGTGCTGCGATGCTTGCGTCCGGACCGCGTGGTGTTCGCCGCGCGCGCCTTCATCGCCGCGAATCTCGGCCCGCAGTACGTTGAGTCTCCGCCGTTCGACCTGCTGGACATCTACAAGACCAGCTCGGCCGTGACGCCGCTGATCTTCGTGCTGTCGCCCGGAGTTGACCCGCTGCCGATGCTGCAGCAGCTGGCCAAGCAGATGGGCAACCACCCGCTGTTCCAGATCTCCCTCGGTCAGGGACAGGCGCCCATTGCGGCGGAGCTCATCGAGCAGGGCATCAAGCACGGACACTGGGTGTTCCTGGCCAACACGCACTTGTCGATCAAGTGGCTGCCTGAGCTGGACAAGATTGTGGAGCGCATCGCGCTGCTGCCCGCCAACGCGCGCCACCCGAACTTCCGCCTGTGGATGTCCGCGGACCCGACGCCGCAGTTCCCCATCTCCCTGCTCCAGAGCTCCGTGAAGATGACCACGGAGCCTCCGAAGGGACTGCGCGCCAACATGCAGCGCCTGTACGCCAACATCACCGAGGAGCAGTTCAACCGATGCCGCAAGCCGGACAAGTACCGCAAGCTCCTGTTCGCGCTGTGCTGGTTCCACTCGCTGCTGGTCGAGCGCAAGAAGTTCAAGTTCCTCGGACTGAACGTGCCCTACGACTTCAACGACTCGGACTTCGCCGTGTGCGAGAACCTCCTGTCCATCTACTTGGACGAGTTCGATGACACGCCGTTCGACGCGCTGCGATACCTGATCGCGCAGGCCAACTACGGAGGACGCGTGACGGACGCGATCGACCGACGTCTGCTCGATGTGTACTCTCTGCAGCTGTTCACTGAGGGAGCGCTCAGCGTTCCGAAGTTCCCCCTGTCCTCTCTGGACACGTACTACATCCCCGACGACGGTCCGCTGGAGTCGTACCGGCGCTACATTTCCTCGCTGCCCAAGGCGGACGCCGACCCTCCGGAGGCGTTCGGTCAGCACCCCAACGCCGATATCGCGTCGCAGATGGACGAGACGAAGACGCTTCTGTCCACCATCTTGTCTCTGCAGCCGCGCACCGTGGTGGAGGGCGCCAAGTCGCGCGAGGAGACTGTGCTGGAGCTGATCGCGCAGCTGCTGGAGCAGATCCCTCCGTCGTTCGACATCAAGGCGGTCCGCCAGTCCCGCGCGCACGAGGGCGACCGCAGTCCCTTGACGATCGTGCTCCTGCAGGAGATGGACCGCTACAACCAGCTGCTGAGCCTTGTGCTGCGCTCCCTGCGCGACCTGCAGAAGGGCATCAAGGGTCTGGTGGTGATCAGCCCGGAGCTGGAGGAGATGCTTGAGTGCCTGTTCGCGGCGCAGGTGCCGCCGGCGTGGCACGTAGCCTACCCGTCCATGAAGCCGCTGGGACCGTGGACGCGCGACCTCGGCCAGCGCATCGCGCAGCTCACGCAGTGGGCCGCCAGTGAGCCGCCGAAGGTGTTCTGGCTGAGCGGCTTCACGTTCCCCGTGGGCTTCCTGACCGCTCTGCTGCAGCTGTCTGCGCGCAAGAACGGCGTGTCGATCGAGTCTCTGACGTGGGACTTCGTGGTGCTGAGCGGCAGTGAGCAGTCCCTGCACATGCGGCCCAAGGAGGGAGCGTACGTCAAGGGACTGTTCCTCGAGGGAGCCCGGTGGGACGCGGACAACGCGTGCCTCGCCGAGCCGTACCCCATGGAGCTCACCACACCCATGCCCATCATACACTTCAAGCCGGTCGAACAGAGGAAGAAGAGCAGCAAGGGACTGCACGCGTGCCCCACTTACATCTACCCGAACAGGAACGGTACGCCGCAGCAGCCATCCTTCCTGTGCGAGGTCGACCTCAAGTCTGGACCGCGCGACTCGGCGTTCTGGACCAAGCGCGGAGTGGCGCTGCTCCTCACGCCGCAAGAGGCGTAAGAGACGGCAAAGCAGGGGCGCTCGTGCCCGGGTGGCGCTTTTTGCTTCTTGTGTGTTTTCCACTCAACCATTTCAGTGCG
>Ga0256875_1000382_pt1 | contig 14826 bp, 12 predicted proteins | sample MC6MC0418MT_FD_186354 | JGI IMG/M metagenome (GOLD analysis project Ga0256875, IMG submission 186354) | Metatranscriptome of enriched soil aggregate microbial communities from Iowa State University, Ames, United States - MC6-MC0418-MT... | ecosystem: Environmental > Terrestrial > Soil >... | reverse complement strand
GATGTCTTCCAGCATGGCCTTGCGGCGGTCGCCGAAGCCCGGAGCCTTGACGGCGGTGGTCTTCAGGATGCCACGGATGTTGTTCACAACCAGGGTGGCCAGCGCTTCGCCTTCGACGTCTTCTGCGATGATCAGCAGCGGACGGCTCGACTTGGCAACTTGCTCCAGCACGGGCAGCAGGTCACGGATGTTGCTGATCTTCTTGTCGAAAATAAGGACAAACGGATCTTCCAGCACGGCAACTTGCTTTTCCGGGCTGTTGATGAAGTAGGGCGACAGGTAGCCGCGGTCGAATTGCATACCTTCGACGACGTCCAGCTCGTTTTCCAGCGACTTGCCGTCTTCGACGGTGATGACGCCTTCCTTGCCAACCTTGTCCATCGCGTCAGCGATGATCTGGCCGATGGAGGAATCGCTGTTGGCCGAGATCGAGCCGACTTGAGCGATTTCCTTGCTGGTCGTGACCGGCTTGGATTGCTTCTTCAGTTCGGCGACGGCGGCGGCGACAGCCTTGTCGATACCGCGCTTCAGGTCGATCGGGTTGAAACCGGCGGCAACGTACTTCAGGCCTTCCATGACGATGGCTTGAGCCAGCACGGTGGCGGTCGTGGTGCCGTCACCGGCGTTGTCGGAGGTCTTGGAAGCAACGTCCTTGACCAATTGTGCGCCGATGTTCTCGAACTTGTCCTTCAGTTCGATTTCCTTGGCGACGGACACGCCGTCCTTGGTCACGGTCGGGGCGCCGAACGAGCGCTCCAGCACGACGTTGCGACCCTTGGGGCCCAGGGTGGTCTTAACAGCGTTGGCGAGAACATTCACGCCACGGACGATGCGCACGCGGGCGTCGTCACCGAACAATACTTGCTTGGCAGCCATTTCTTAGCTTCCTTCGAAAATTCGTTTGAGGCGGGGTTTACTGAACCACGGCGAGGATTTCGTCCTCGCGGATGACGAGCAGTTCTTCGCCATCAACCTTCACGGACTGGCCGGCGTACTTGCCGAACAGAACCTTGTCGCCAGCCTTCAGGTCGACCGGCAGAATCTTGCCGTCTTCGGTCTTCTTGCCGGGGCCGACGGCCACGACTTCGCCTTGATCAGGCTTTTCTGCGGCGCTGTCGGGGATGACGATGCCCGAGGCAGTCTTGCGCTCGTTTTCGAGGCGTTTGACGATCACGCGATCGCCCAGGGGACGCAAGGCCATGAGGAACTCCTGTTTGCTTAAAAAGTGAATGATCAGTTAGCCCCGGGAGGGCTGTTAGCACTCACCGGTGTCGAGTGCTAATTATAGGGATGATGTTCCGGGGTTCAAGGGGGGGAGGCTGCGCTGTTACATATTTGGCTGGGTGGGCCGATAACGGCGTATTGTCGAATTCCATTGAGTTTGGAATTTGTGTCATCCAGTTTGGAACTTTCGCATCGTCTGTGATGAGCGCACACCACAATAACAGCGCCGTTGGCGTCTACGTCCCCAAATACGAATATGTATTAATTTAACGCAAGCCGTTGAAAAATAAGGACTTATTGCGCAAGAAGAGTTGGTTGGGATAGAGTTCAAACATCCCAACCCTGCACTTTTTTCGCCATGCTCTATGAGACCTTCGGATCCAAGCTTCGTCGGATGCGAGCTGCACGAGGCCTGACGACCAAACGGCTAGCCGACCTGGCAGGCGTGACCCCGTCCTACCTAACGCAGATCCAGAAAGGCAATCGGGAGCCCCCGGATGACTTGGTCGCACGCTTGGCGCGGGTGATGGACTTAGAGAGCCAAGAGGCGTCTGAGCTCGCACGCGTGCTCACAAAGGAACGAATCCTCCGAGCGATTAACAGATCTGGTAACGAGACGGCGGCGGTCATGCTTGCCGCTGAGATTCTGAAGACCGACGACGGCGTGTGCTCCGAGTCTGAGTATGAAGCATTGCGCGTGATCTGTTCCTTATACCTGGCAAGGACTAGGAGTTACGCCGGGCGGGACACGCAGTCGCCGCCGAAGCCAGATGACAGGAGAGTTGCCATGTAGAAAAGACAACGCCGATCCACATAGAGATAGACCGGCGTTGTGCTTCGGTTTGGAAACCAAAGACTGGCATCCCAAGTTTCCTTCCGCAGTGCAACCCAGTCAAGCAATTTTTCGATGAGCGACCGCTCGTCGGGGGCAAGTGTTGCCTTCAGGAGGAAAAGCATGCTGCTAGAACGCGGTAGGAAAGTGGTCACCAGATCACCACACCGTAGAGTGGGGTACATCTCTTGCCCATGGCTTCAAGAAGATCAGGTGGAATATGAAAGCCTGCTGGAGCTGAACTTTGCGCGTATTGCGTTGCTCTGCCCTGGGTTAGTGTCGATTCGATCCCAGCCCTTTGTCATCGAATTGCCCGGTGGCGCTATGTACACGCCCGACTTTCGCCTGGACTTCGCCAGCAAGCTTGCTGTCATCGTCGAGGTGAAGCCGTCAAAGTTCGTTCGTCAGCATCAGGAAAAGTTGGACGCCGCGGCTGAACTGCTGCGAAGCCACGGATTCACTTACCTGATCGCGACCGAGGAGCAAATCTACAAAGACGGTCGCGATGCGAGGGCGTCCGTCTACATCCGCTACGCCAGGTCTCACTACGCCGACGATGTCGTGAGAGGTGCATTGGTCAAACTCCAGGCGCAAGTTTCTCCTGGTTCGCTTGACAAGCTAGCCCAATGCGTCGGCTGCCCACGAGAGCTCGTCTTGCATCTGATTGGGGTTCGGCGATTGACGGTCGGTCCGTCGCTGCTGCCCGATCGGATCTCCTTTCCCTCTGATCTTGAGGAGCTTCGCAATGGCGACTTTTGCCCTGCAAGTTGGCTTAACAATTAGGAAGGGCGGTCGGTGCTGGACGTTTGTTCGGGACTTGGGTGACAACACTATCCAGTTCGAGGACATTCATACTCGGGCTGTGACTACGTTCCAGGCGGCAGACCTCGTACGCGACATTATCGACGGCAAGTATGAGGTCTTGAGCCCCGCCCCATTTGCTCCAGCGCTCACGCATGAGCGCGCGTCAACGGGGTCAGGTGACGCGCTGGCTTCGCTAATCGGTAGGTTGACCGGCAGGCAAGGCCGAGAGATAGAACGACGTGAAAGATACGTTCGGGCCGTCACAAAAAGCGGTATCAAGCCTGCAGCACGGTTGGAAATCTCGAGCGTAGTGGCGTCGGTGGTGCAGAGATTCCCAGACGAAAATCCACCCTCTGCTTCGACGGTGATCCGGTGGCTGCGCTGCTTCAACAATTCCGAGGGGAACGTGCTGAGTCTTTTGTCTGGAAACGTTCGCCGGGCCAAAGCAATCCGATTAGACGAGATTACAAGAGAGATCGCATGGGAGGTACTGCGCCAGAGCTATTTTGTCTTTCGTGGAAAGGGAGTAACGGCGGCGTATACGAGGTACCTGGCGAGACTCACGCAAATTGAGCAGCAACGGGGGTGTCGCCAGATTGAGCCAATGAGTTTGTCGTCCTTTCGCCGGCTCGTTCAATCGGTGCCCCGCTACGAGGCAGACAGAGTTCGGATGGGTGCAACCGCAGCAAACAATAGGTGGCGCCACGCGGTTGGCGGAGTCTACGCCACGCGCCCATTAGAGCGCGTGGAGATGGACCACACTCTCCTTGACCTCTACGTGATTGATGATAGGCGAGGCATTCCATTGGGACGGCCGACATTGACGCTGGTCATAGACTCATTCTCGAAGTACATCTTGTCGGTGTTCATCAGCTTCGAGGGCGAGTCTCTTGGCAGGGTGTGCCAAAGCTTGAAGCTAGCTCTGAGACCGAAGGATGATCTTGTCCGCGCGGTAGGGGCAGAGCGCGAGTGGCTCACCCCAGGCCTGCCGGAAACTATCCTTGTGGACAATGGTCTGGCATTTCATTCACAGCAGTTTCGGCAAATTGCATGGGCATTGCGATGCGATCTTGAATTCGCAGCAGTCAGAAAGCCGTGGTTCAAACCTAACGTCGAACGTGCGTTGGGGACGATGATGAACACGCTGCCCATCGAAGGAATGCCAGAGAAAATCCGCGGCCTCGCGAAAAGAACGGATCCAAAAATTACGGCTTGCGTCATGTTCTCCGATCTATGCCAATGTCTTGTTCGTTGGGCAGTCGACGTCTATCCGGTCGCAATACCAGAGCGTTCGTTGCTTAGGCCGTACGACACCCTGTCCGAATCGATGCAGACCATGCCGCCACCGCAGTTCGCCGGCGGACTGGAGCATCTCGATCTGCTCACCGGTCTCTCTCGTGATCTGACGGTCGCACACCACGGGGTGGAAATGTTCCACATCAGCTACCGCAGTCCGGATCTCGCAGAAATGGCGCGATCTCAGCGCACCCCAAGGTTCAAAACCGAAATCAAGTTTGATCCGAATGACCTTGGCAGCATCTGGGTAAGAAATCCCGCCTCAAGAAGCTGGCTAAAGGTGCCCAGCATGATCCCCGACTATGCAGACGGCCTTACCCTCAGCCAGCACCGTCTAATTAGGCATTACGCAAAGGAAAAATTGCGGGGGGAGGGCGCATATGTCGAATGGCAAAGGGTGCAGCAGGAGTTTGAGGATATGGTGGATAACGCCGTCAAGCGTGGCAAGCGCTTGATCCGCGACATGCGCAAGTACGCGCTGCTCCAGGGCCTTTCTTCGGTGAAGCCTCTTGCGGAACAGAAGATGAATGTTTCGCCGCTGCCACAAGAGAAAGAGATTGCGCTTCAGATCTTCACCGACGAGGAAATAAGGGTACTTCCAGAGGAAATACCGATCTTCAAGGGTTTCATGCCGGATGAGTTCAACCTTGGGGGTGTCCGATGAATAGATACGGAGCTGCCGCGATCAGTGCGGGCAACGCACTTTCGGAAGTCATCGTCCCACATCCTGCTTTTGAGAACGTTTTGCAGTATGTGCTGAATGCGATCGAAATTGGAAATCAGGTTGGCGTCTTCACCGGAGTGAGAGTGACCGCTCCATCAGGCGCCGGGAAAACGCTATTGATGTCCCATCTTTCTGACATATTGCGCCAGGGGATTAGTGACAGTAGCAGCGTTCCGTTGATCAGCGCGAGCCTAAAAGAAGAGCCCTCTGTTTCCCAGGTACAAACGGGATTGCTCAATAATTTCTCGTACGCCATGGCCAGTTCTATGCAGCGAGATAGAGGGCGCGCCAACAACAATGATGTCAACCAAATTCTCGTGAGCGCCATCAGGCATCAAGGTGTCAGGGTGATAGTGCTCGACGAGTTCCAGCATGTCTACCACACATCGGGCACAAAGGTCTTCACATCCATCATAGATTGGCTAAAGCGGCTCATCGACGCGACAGAGGTTCCAGTTGTGCTGCTGGGCACTGAGATGATGGATAACTTGGCGACGATCGATCCTCAATTGACCTCAAGGATTCCGGTGGCTGTCAAGCTGGCGCATTTTCGACTAGGTGCGGAGTGGCTCGGATTTCTGAAGGGACTGGCAGATACATGCAAGGCAACGGACCTTACTTCGTTGTACAAGAACAAGGAATGGGCAGGAGCAATCTTCCGGGTTACGTCCGGATCTCCTCGCCTGTTGAAGTTACTTCTTGTACAAGCGATTCTCCTTGCCGTCGAGCGAGAAGAACTGCACTTGTCAGTGGGAACTTTGCGTCAAGCCTATTCGCTCCAGACGGGGGCTTCGGACGAGGAGAATCCTTTTGCTTCTCTTTGACCACATACTTGGCCGGCCCTTGCCTGTCCAAGACGAAATAGGCGACAACGAGTCTGGCAACGGATATGCCCTGCGAATGCTGACCGTGAACGGATTGCAGTTCTCGGATTTGGCGAGGGCCGCCGCTTCTGTTGGCCATACCTATATGCCGGCTACAGCGGCGCCCTATTTATCCTATGCATTCGGCGCGTCACTGAGTCGGCTTCAAAGGGCAATCCCCAGAAGCTACTCGTTGAAGGGACGGCGCAGATCGGCCTTCCTTGGGCACGACTTCAGTCGGACCTATCAATTGCGCTACACGCGGCCTCAGGTGTGCCCCTCGTGCCTGGCAAGGCCTGGTGCCCGGCTACAAGCTATCTGGGAGATTTCCCTCTATACATCATGCGTTGAGCACGAGTGCCTGCTGCTTGATTTGTGCGTCTGCGGCAGGGGCATTTCATGGAGGAGGGCAGGCCCATTTGAATGCTCCTGCGGCGCGGATCTGCGAGCGCTATGTTGTGAAAGTGCAGGTCCCGGCTCTCTAGCGATTTCAACCTTGATTGCGGCGCGTGTAATGCGCGGAGTACCTGAGCAAATGAGTGCTGGTCGGCGAGGGCTTCTGAACGCCCTCAGTTTGGACACATTGCTTCGACTTGTGAGGGCACTGGGGATCTCTGAGAGCGCATCAGGCGATGACCTTGTACCAGGGCGATTGACACGCCTTTTGAGTGCTTCCGAGGCGGTTTCCGTGGTGAGAAGAGCGTGGGACCGTCTCGCCGATAAAAAAGCGCTCGTCTTCACTCAGCTCCCACCGGCATGGCAGTTAGAAGAGCTGTTCGGAGGCGCGAATTCAAGCGATTTGCGGGTGTTGCAGGCGTTACTTGGTGAAGAGGAGCCGACGGTCAGTCGTTGGCTCAAGCAGCATCGATGGGTTCAACTGGATCTGCTCGAGAGAGACGTTAATGGCTGATCAAATCCCTTCGCTTTTGTTCTTGCCGCAGCCAGAATTGTATGAATCGACCTCCTCATGGCTGGCGAGAGTTGCGTGTATGCATGGAGCGCCAGTATCGAAAATTCTTGATGACCTTGACTTGTCGCGCAATCGAGATTGGGACATAGGCATCGGCTCAAGGAGCGCCGCTCGGATGGCGCAAGGCACCAACTTACCGCCGGCAACGCTTGAAGGCTTTGTCTCGCGCTTTGACGCATTTCGGCGGAATCGCTGGCTTAGGAGATGGTTGCGTTTGAGTGAGCGGGGGGCTGCCCGCAGCGGATTCTGCCCCAACTGCTTGCGCCAGGATGTGGTGCCATACCTTCGGTTTGAATGGCGAATGCGCTACTGGATGATATGTCCAACGCACGGAAACCGTATCCTCACTATTTGCCCAGCGTGTCAATTCAGCGACCCTGTCGCTGTGGATGGTCTACACAATGCTCTCCCTTTTGCAGGGTGCGGAAGGTGTGGTGTTGACCTCCGCTTTATGGGGCTCGCGCCGTTGGGATGCGATACGACAGTGCAACTTGCGCAGCTGCAAGTGGCTGTGACTGCCGCGATCTTGCAAGAGGGATTTTCCTTGGTAGGGATTGAGGAGTGGATCCCACTCGCGATGCTCCCCAGCCTGTTGGCGGCAGGGATTGAACCTAGGGATCGAAATGAGACCCAGCCCTTGAGTCGTGTTGATCCTCGGCTCCTGGACGACGTTAGACGAAGCATCTGTCAGGTCAATGCGCTTGGCAGGCTTTACGCGTCAGTAGATTTTGTTGCCTCCCGAGGCAACACCCGGGGACGGCGTGTTTGGAAGGGAGATATCGGGAGGCTGTGCGAGATCGCGTTGAAGCAACGCTTTCGATGGCCATTGGCCGTGGCTGAGCTTGATGCTCAACCGCGGCAGTAGGAGGTTGGGTTCTGCTGTGGAGCAGCAGTCTGGGAAGTGCCGCCTTCACCATACCTGCGACCGTCTGCGCGCGGGGCATGACGTATGGACGTTGGGCGTAGCGTGAACAGGCAGAAGGGCCTATTCATAATGGGAAATGCGAAAGCCCCAATAATGGGGCTCCGTAGTCTGGAAGTCATTACGCGCTCCGGGCGGAACCACTCTCGTGGGGCTACGCTATTGCCTTGTCGAAGGCGCACCAGCTATTGCGTGTGGGCAATTATCTCGTGAAAGTGCCTTAACAAGCAAACGCAAAAAGGCCGACAAGAAAATTTGCGGAAAGACCACTCCGACGTGCTAGGCGCCGCCGATTTGGCACAAGCGGCCGTTTTTGACAAGAGCCGACATATAGGGCGTTTTCGACATCAATTGCCGCTCCCGGTCGCCATCTTCAGCGCGTAACGCAGGAACGCCTTGCAGCCCTCTGCCGTGGCATCTTCACCCGGTTCGTCAACGGGGACGTTCACGCCCTGCTTCAAGTCATCCGGCCCCTCTACGAGGAACAGTACCGCCTCGACCGCTTCGAGCTGGGCGAAGAACAGCCGCTGCGCCCGGTCGGGTGAGCGCCACAGCTCCAGCAATTTCCGCGTTACCCTGGTCGCCCTAGCGTAGTCGCGTGCCCGCCAGTCCTTCAGCCGATGGCGAATGAGGTTCGCCAGGTCCAGCAGATATTCCTCGCCCTTCGAAGCGTCGTCCAGCAGGGACTGCTGGCACTTCGCCTTGCGCCCGCGCGCTCAGGCACTCGGAAGAAGTAGGAGGCCAAGCGTCGGCCAAGCCGCTCTTCAGGCTGCTTCGCGACCTCGCTGTGCCAGTGGTTGGCCGGCTCGTCGAGCGTACTCGGCGTTGAAGGAGAACTCGAAGACGCGCTCCGAAAAGCCTGGTCGAAGGACAGACATCAGTCGCCACCCACTCCTGGTGCAACCTCAGCACCGACGGCCGCAATGCGCTCCATCAGCGGCACCGTCACATCCCCTCGCTCGGAAACCAGGCGCCACCCAGCACCGAAGCCTTCGGGCCTGAGGTCAAAGATGCGTGGACGGGTCAGCGCCTCGCAGACCACGCATACGCGAAACCCGGTGCTGTGCTCCTTCAGCTTGGCGTATTCGTTCGGGGTCAGCTCGAAGTAGATAGCAGTGCCCGCCGTGCCCTTGACCTCCAGCCGCAACGTCTGCCGCCCCTTGGTCGCCTCAAGGTCCCAGCCCACACACTCGGTCTCGACAGTTCTCAGCGTGTAGCCGTCGGCCGCGTAGCGCGCCCATACGGCTTTCACTGCGGCCCCTTCCACCATCGCGTTCTGCGCATGGTCCGGCGCGCTCGCGCGGCCCTTCTTGCCCCCGCCCTTGCGCTCTGGCGCCTCATCGTCGGGCAGCTCAGCGCCAGGCGTGGCGTCGATGTACTTGGTCAGCTTGCGGATGAAGGCGGTCACGCCCGGCTGCTCAGTGTGGTGGCCGGGATACCAGACGTTCGATTGCCCCGGGAAGCCCTTGAAGCCTGCCGGTGCGTAGGGCACGTCAAATGTGCGCTCGTCCTCCGGCAGCAGCCGCACGTCGTCGGCATCGGCAACGCACAGGAACCGGCGAACGGCCTCTTTCATGCCGGGGATGGAGCCACGCCGGACGCGGTACTGCCGATGGAACACCGTCGCATTGCGATACCAGCCCACCACGACCTGGCCCACGCCGGGCCGGCGGGCGATGAATACCACATCAACGCCCCCCAGTTCGTCACCCTCGCGCCAAGCTTGCGAGTCGTCGATGAAGCGCAGATTCAGGCCGGCAAAGTGTCGGCTCATTGCGTAGCCATAGCACCGCCCCCTGCTGGGCTTGAAGTTGAAGACCTCTCCCCCGACACCGTTCGCGGCGATGTAGGCGCCGCCGCCGGTGATGGTGTCCGGCCCGTCGTAACGCTCCATGTAACCGACACGGAGAACCAGAAGCCGCGAGGTCATGCCTTCACCTCCAACACGTGCATCAGCTCATTACCGCGCTCGTCGATGACCTTCACGGCAACGCGCTGCTTCGGCCCCACCGTGAACGGCTCGCTGACCGTGCCGGCCAGGTGTGCCCACACGGAGGCGGCGAACTCGGCCTTCAAGGACTTCTGCAGGTTGTCCCATGCTGCGGTCTTGGGGAAAGTGGCGTAGAAGCTCAGGCCGTCGTAGTCGGTGTCCAGCAGCCAGGCCGGCATGTTCTGGCCCTCGCTGGCCTCTTGCTCCATCGTCGCCGGGTTGAAGATGTCCAGCCCCAACAGCTCGACCTCGTACAGCGCAGCACCGTCCTCGTTCTTCTTGCCGGCCTTGGGCCGCACGGCGTCAGGCAGGCCAGTAACGGAAAAGGTTTCGCTGGCTAGGCTCGTCTTCAGCAGGTCCGCTGCCGCCTTTAACGACTGCACCTGCACCCCGCCTCCGGCCCAGACCTTGGGCGCTGCGAAGAACACTGCCTCGCCCTCGGTAGCGCAGCGCCGCACCAAGCCAATCGGCCACTCGGCCAAGTCGCAGTCACGGTTCTCGTTCCAATTCAGCGACGGGTCCAATCTGCTGTCGAAGCGGTAGGTCCGCGGCGGCTTCTTTATCGTGAAATGGTCCGGAACGCCAACGTCGGGGCGCTGTGTAGCCTCATGGTTGTGCTGGTAGTTTGTCGTGTGTTGGCTCTTCGACATCTGGTTCTCTTGTGCTTTTTCGGGGTGCGCCGTTTGCGCCAGTCAGCGTCTTGCTTCGGAAGCTGCCTCGGGACTTGCTTGCGTCGACGGCAATGAAATTCCTTGCTGCTCGCAGTACTGCAGGACCAGCACTTCAAGCATGTTCGACAGCGTCCGATGCTCCCTGTCCGCGGCCAGGCGCAGGAGTTCCTTGACATCCGGCGCCATCCGGAGATTGACCGCCTCGGTTTTTCTCGCGTTCGTCATGTGGGCCCCTCTGTCTTTGCAATGTCTTTACAACGACTGTAAACCCTGGAACACTCGCTGTAAACGTGCTTCGGCGAGGTCATCGGTGCTGACCCCGCCACGAGGGCGAGGAGACGACATGAGCAGTACAAGATGGTGGAAGTGCGACCTGCAGGTTGCCACTCCGGCATGGAACTTCCGATTTCCCGAGGGCCCTGGGTATCGGCTTGGCGAACCGGAGGAGCGTCAACGGTTCCTCGACGACTACATGGCCGCCACACGGGCCGCCGGCATCGACGTCATCGCTCTTGCCGACCACAACACTGGAAGCTGGATTGATGATGCAAAGGCAGCAGGGGCTCGGCACGGTGTTGTCGTTTTCCCTGGGTGCGAAATCACCACGCACACCGGTGCCGATGGAGTACACCTCATCATTCTCGGCGACCTGAACAAGACGAGCCAGGACTTTGACCGACTCATCTTCGGGGCGCTCGGTTTCAATCACGAGCACCCGCCCTTCATTGAGCAAGGCAACCAACGTCAACCAGGAAGCTCATCAAAAACCCTGACTCAAATCCTCGATAGCCTTCCAGATGGGTATCTCGCCATCGCTCCACATGCGTTGAACGACAATGGCATCGCATCCGGAAACACAGTTCAGGGCGACTTGAGGTGGAGAGCTATCCATCACGAGCGACTCGTCGCTTTGGACCCTGGCGACTGCTCCAACATTGCCGGAAATAACTTCAACGCGAAGTTTCGCCGGCGCGAGCTGGATTCGTTTCCGCGTTTGCGTGAGTTGGCGTTTGTCTCCACTTCAGATGCCTATGCTTTCGACCAGATCGGAAGCCGCTACACGTGGTTGCGCATGGGTTCAGTGGGCATCGAAGCGCTGCGGCAGGCGTTTCTCGACCATGAGTCACGAGTTCTTTGCGACTGGGCGCCGGCGCTCGCCTCGTTTCCTGAGCGCAATCCGAATAATGTGCGCCACGCCTGGATTTCGGGGGTCACGCTGGATGGCACGCTGACAAATTCCGCAGTCGCGATTTCGGTTCCTTTTCACCCAAACCTCAATGTCATCATCGGTGGCCGTGGGAGCGGTAAGTCTTCCGTGGTGGCGGCGCTGCGTCAGTTGTACTCAAGCACTGATTCGCTACCTAAGCGGTTGAAGGACGAAGCCGACTCGTTTGTCGACACCGTTTTCGGTGCGGCGCAACTCAAAGGGACCCATCGAGTTCAAGAATCTCAGGAAGAGCAGCAGTCAACTTGGAGTAAAGCGACCGGCAGCCTGACGACAGTCGGAACAGTAGAGGGCCGGACCAGCTTTCCGGTCACCGTCATCAGTCAGAAGGAACTTTTTGAACGTGCAGCCGGCGACAAGAACGACCCGTACCTGTCGTCCAGGAGCCTCTTGGCTCTCGTTGACACGAGCATCGGCTACAGCAGCACCGACTTGAAGAGTGTCGATGCTTTTGGCCGCCGTTTTGATGACGCTCGGACTGAATGGTCGACTACGGTTCGCTCTATGGTCCTGATGCAGAGTGACTTGGCCCAGCTGCCGAGCCTGAAGCAGCAGGCCGCCACCCTTCAGGGGCAGGTCGACGCATTTTCATCTCCAGAGGTGAAGCTTCGATTGGCGCGAATCGAGAGTCGCCGCAAAGAAGAGGAGCTACTGGACACCTGCAAGAGCCGGGTTCGCGATGCAGTCTCCGAGGCTCGCCAGCTAGTTGCAAGGCTTGGCCAGCAGGCCCCTCCAGACCTCCATGCGACCGAGCCATTCGTGGATGAGTTTGCTGCTCTCGTTGCTCGAGTCAACGAGATTTCTGGCCAGTTCGCCTCTGCACTCGAGCAGGCTGCTGGCGTGACTGACCAAGTCCTCGAGGCATTCGACAAGGGGCTCGAACACAGTGCCTGGCGCAAAGATACCGTGGAAGCAAGGCGTGACTTTGATGCATACAGGCAAGAGCTCGATGCCAAGGGACTGTCGACGTCCGAGTTCAGCCGATTGCAGGAAGAGCTTGGTCGGGTCAAAGACAAGATTCGACGTCTTGAGGAGAAGGAGCCTCAACTGACCTCGGTGGTTGAACGGGCCGATGCCGCTTGGCAGAGCGTCCTGGGGCTGCTGGATGGTCGCCGAGCAGCGCGCAGCGCCCTTCTTGCCGACGTGCAGCAGCGAAGTGGAAGACTTCGATTTGCGTCAAAGCCGCTCGGTGATACTGCCCCATGGGTCGAGGCATTTCGGTCCATCGCCGGACTCCGTGCCGATGCATTCCTAGAGGACGTCCCCACACTGGCATCTTGGCTGTGGTCAGGGGCGGCCGAGGGCTTGGATGAGCGTTGGAGTAGTTGGCGCACCGCGTTATCCACAGGAGATGTCGTCGCAGTACAACGGGCCGCGCGGTTGAGGGCAACTTTCAGCGACAGGCTTGCCGGACTGGAAGAGACCGTCAGATTGCGGCTTGCCACGCTGGTGCCCGACGACGTCGTGATGATGGAGTTTCTGCGCGAGAACGGGAATCCGGCTCGCGAGGAAGATTGGCAATCCATTACCCAGGGTTCTCCGGGGCAACGGACAGCGGCGATGCTCGCATTCGTCCTGCACCATGGTCGAGAGCCACTGGTCCTTGACCAGCCCGAAGACGACCTCGACTCCGAGTGGATTTCGAAGCTGGTGGTCAAGGAGCTTCGCCAGAGTCGTTGGCATCGACAACTCATCGTCGTCTCGCATAACGCGAACATTCCAGTCCTCGGCGACGCGGAACAAGTAGTAGTCCTGGAGAACAAGGGAGGCCTGCTGGCAGTACGGCGCACTGAGGTCCAAGGACCTGACAACGCCACGCACACAGTGCTACATGTGGGGCCGGTGGAGAACGCGTATGTTCGGAACGATGTACAGGCCATCATGGAGGGTGGCGTCGCAGCCTTCGTGCGTCGGGAGCAGAAGTACAACAACGAGACTCGTAGCTTGAAGAACTCTGTTTAGTCGAACTTTTTTGCAGCGCAAGTCGATGAACTGCAAGAGCTTTCCAGACGGTTGGCAGATTGAACGAGGCCGGAGGCAGCAGCCGCGGTGTGGAGCGTGGAATACCGACTCTCGGGTTCAGCAGCCCTCGCTGATCGCAGCGCACCAACGTCTGCTTTTGTTTATATAGCGTGAAGTCGCCAAGGCGCGACTAGCGGCGGCTTTAGATCGAACAGAGTCATTCACGACCAAGCTCTCGAATGACAGCGGCTATCGCAGGCCCATACTTTGCAGCAGAACGGCGCTCGCTGAGTTAGCTGCATGTCCATCTGGTGCTTGACGCTCCGGTTGACGCTGAAGCCGTCCCCTTGATTCATGTTGGCACCAACTATCCAACTCCAATTCCATGGCCCCGAAAAAACCAAAGAAGCCGAACCTTTCCACCCCCGCAGCTCCTGCAACGGCCCCGGCGGAAGGCGAACGCCGAGCACTCCGTGGATATATCGGCCAGTATGAGCGAGCGGGCGCTGCCATCTACGCAGCGCTCGAGCGCGACGAGCTGCGCTGGATCGGCGTCGCCGACCGCAACGCGGGTATCGCTGACGACCTAGTACTCGGTTTCGATGGATTGGTGGTCGGCCACCAGTTCAAGACGTCCAAGTTTCCGGGAACTTTCACAGTTGAGACGCTGTTTACTGGCGCCAGTGGCCTCTGGAAGCCCCTGGTTCATGCATGGCAGTCCCTGCGCAAGGACAACCTGGGAAGCCGCGTCGAGATTCGCTTGGTCGTTAACGACTTTCCGTCGACCACTGATAAGCCAGGCGACGGCGCGCCCGCCCACAGCGCGGCATTCCTTGAAGAGTTCCGGCAGCATGCAAATCGGTCGCTAGCGGATTGGTTCATGTCGGAATGGAGCCGACTGATCGATCTCCTGCGCCGGGAAGCTGGCCTTAGTGATGGTGACTTCGAACGGTTCTTGCAGAGCCTCCGTGTGGTGTGCGGAGCTGCGGCGGACTTCGTCCAGTCGCACAAGCTGAACGCCGAACAGGCGAGACAGGCATCTGAGATTGCCGGCGTACTGCCCAAGCTGGTCGTCGACGCACGGGACAAGGACAGGTGGACGCGTGACGAGCTGCTTCGTGAGCTTGGCTGGCGCGATCCCGCCAAGACGTTGCTCATCCATCGGTTCCCAGTCGGCGCCTATGTCCAACGCAACCGCGACACTGAGGTCAAGCTGCTGGCCGCGCTGCGAGCCACCAGCCAGGGCTATGTCTCACTCATAGGTCCGCCTGGCTCCGGGAAATCCACCCTCCTACAGGTGGCGCTGGCCACTGAAGCAAATACCCGGCTCGTCCGCTACCTGG
>Ga0256875_1000376_pt1 | contig 14893 bp, 14 predicted proteins | sample MC6MC0418MT_FD_186354 | JGI IMG/M metagenome (GOLD analysis project Ga0256875, IMG submission 186354) | Metatranscriptome of enriched soil aggregate microbial communities from Iowa State University, Ames, United States - MC6-MC0418-MT... | ecosystem: Environmental > Terrestrial > Soil >... | reverse complement strand
TGTACCGAGAACCTTACTGGCAATCATTGTGTTCTCTTTTGTTGTCTATATGGTCCCTGGTCTATGGGGCGCACCATTGAAATCTATCTCCGCTTTCTTACCCCCTTCTGCGACACAGGACTTCGACCTTTCGGCTGGAGTAGCAAGCGCACCTGCTCACAGTGATGGTAAAGTAAAAAAATATGCTGAAATCTTCCATGAGCGCGGTACTCCAAAAGGATTTGATCCATACTACGATTATGATCAAGCATTGGAAGCTGCAAAAGAGCTGAACAAACCTGTATTAATAGATTTTACAGGATGGAACTGTGTCAACTGTCGAAAAATGGAAGCAAATGTATGGACTGATCCCGCTGTTGCAAAGTTATTAAAAGAAGAATTTGTTATGGCCGAACTATTTGTTGATGATAAAACAGAATTGCCTCCAAACGAACAATCCATTTCAAAGTATAGCGGCAAGAAAATTAAAACAATCGGTAATAAGAACAGTGATTTTCAGGCATCGACGTTCAATAGCAACTCGCAGCCTTTATATGTCATTGTCGACGCCTCTGGCAAGGTATTAGTGCCACAAACTGGTGCTAACTATAATATTGAACAATACAAGGCTTTTTTACAAAGCGGAATTGACGCTTTTAAAGCTAAGAAATAAGTCTGCTGATATAACAACCGTAAAAATAGCTCCCTTAGTATGTAAAAGGCTATTATAAAGTTTACATGAAGTTTGCTACTCGCTTAGATTAATTGCACAGCATAAGACAATTATTTAAGCACTTTTAAGCGATTCAGAACTTTTTATAACAGAAATATAATTGTATATAAACACAAAAATAGCTAAGTTTGAGTACGTATGAGTAACATTAAAAAAATTGCTGTTTTGACATCTGGAGGAGATGCTCCAGGAATGAATGCCGGTATTCGCGCGGTAGTGAGAGCGGGTATCTTTAACAATCTTGAGGTATTTGGTGTACGCAGGGGCTATGATGGTTTGGTAAATGGAGAAATTTTCCCCATGGATGCCAAATCTGTGGCCAATATCATACAACGTGGCGGCACAATCCTAAAAACTGCGCGCAGTGAGGCTTTCAAGACCATAGAAGGCCGTAAACAAGCTTATGATAACTTACGTAGCCATGAAATTGACGCTATGGTCGTCATCGGTGGTGACGGAACATTTACAGGTGCTTCAAAATTCATTGACGAGTTTGACTTTCCAATTATCGGTCTACCGGGAACAATCGACAATGATCTGGCCGGAACTGATTTCACAATTGGCTATGATACAGCAATAAACACTGTTATTCAGGCGGTAGATAAGATCCGTGACACTGCTGAGTCTCATGATCGTGTTTTTATTATTGAGGTTATGGGACGTGACTCTGGCTTGATCGCCATCCGTTCTGGTATAAGTACAGGAGCTGAAGCGGTATTGGTTCCGGAATTTGAGGTAGATTACGATGCAATCATGAAAAGATTGGATAAGAGCCGTAAGAATAAATCTTCGCGTATTATTATCGTTGCTGAAGGGGACAAAGAGGGTGGAATGATTGTTTCGGAAAAAATAAAAGAAAATTTCCCACATTATGATGTAAGGCTTTCTATTTTGGGTCACATCCAACGTGGGGGTAGCCCAACATGTATGGACCGTGTACTGGCAAGCAGACTTGGTGTTGCCGCAGTAGAAGCGCTTGTTGCAGGCCGTAGAGGTGAAATGGCTGGACTAATCTGTAGTGAAATCAGATTCACTCCTTTCAAAAGCGCTATTAAACATAACGTCAAACTTAATGAGGATCTGCTTCGTATCATTGAGATACTTTCGCTATAAAAAGACAGGTTTCCAAATTGGCGTATAAGAAAACGAAGCTGCAAAAAAATAAAAGTACTTCCCCTAGGAACTGAGTATTGGAAAATAAACTGTAGGGGATAAAAATAAAACCAAAGAAAAAACGGTGTGTCCAAGCTGGTTGGACACACCGTTTTTTTATGAATTCTTAGTACTATATCCCTGCCTTAATATTCTTTTTTATCTTCTTTTGAGACCGCTATTTCAGCAAGTTATTTAGATACTCTTCATTGACAACTGGTAGTTGAATGGTCTGTCCAGCCTTAGCCATTGAATCGGCAAAATGATTGGTATTTAAAATAGCCTGCTCATAGGCTTTGACAACCTGATCGGAAATATGCAAGGACTTTGGGTCTTTGATATTAACCTTATACTGGTTGTCCGTTAACGTTACATGATGATAGAAACGATAGGCGGCAGCCTTCAACAAGCCTAGTTCCTGTTGCGATAATTCATCTATCCGTGCATTAGGTGGTAATGTCACATCGATAAACGTTGTTCCTTTAGCCAGTGTGTCAATAGAATGATCCAAAGGAATTGCATTAAGCGATTCTAGGTTAACCACAGGGACGCCAGTTTCTTTCTCCGAATTACAGGCAACAGCACATATAGCCAAAGCCATCACCACAATCAGTTTCTTTCTCATTTTTTTATTTTCTGAGTGTACTACACTCGGTTGATTACTTATGGAAACCCGAGTAGTTGTCCTCGCGGACCAAAATTATGTCCTGCTCGATTTCATCCCTACAAATTACCCTAATTCGATTGTGTGGGGGATATAAATCGACAAAAAATCATCCTTCTTGTTTCTTGCATGATCGGATCCTTCCAAAGCGTCAATACAATCCTCAACCGCTTAAAGGGCGAAACCAAATCAATTTCTTAAACAAAGGTAAAGAAAAGATGTGTAGAACAGCCCCTAACAAAAAGACACTTATTTAAAATCTCTCATACATAAAAGATATTAAATAAGTGTCTTTGTATACCACAGTCTTAGACTGTAAGATCAGCCTATTTCAACAATTCTGCTAATTTAGCTTCCAAAGCTTCTCCTCTTAGATTTGAAGCGACAATTTTGCCTGAAGGATCAATTAAGAAGTTTTGCGGAATTCCACGCACCTCATATAATTTAACAGGAGCAGATTTCCAACCTTGTAAATCGGAGACATGCGGCCATTGCTGCAAATTATCATCATGGATCGCTTTCATCCATGCATCTTTCTTACCGGGATTGTCCAAGGAAACACCAAAAACTGTAAATCCTTTGTCTTTAAATTTATTGAATGCTGCAACCACATTCGGGTTTTCATGACGACAAGGTCCACACCAGCTTGCCCAGAAATCCAACAAAACATATTTTCCTCTCAACGAAGATAAAGAAACATTGTTACCGGTCGTATCAGGCAATGTAAAATCCGGCGCTACAGAGCCGACGGCGACAGCTTTCAATTTTTGAATACGTTCTGCCAGTTCTTTTCCTTTTTCAGAATTTTTTAATTCCGGAGACAGTTTATCAAATGAAACCACATATTCATTCACATTTTCGCCACTTACATTTTCTGCAAGCAGATCCAATGTGTACCAGCTTTTTGGGTTCTTATTGATAAATTCAGCGTCAGCTTTTTCCATCTTTTCAGAAATCTCACCAGCTTGCTTTTGCAATCCCTCAATAAATTTCGGATCTTGTTTTTGAGCTTCAGATGCCGCAAAATACTGTTGATTTAATGCCTCATATGCATCTGTATGAGGTTTTACAAAAGTTTTGTATTGGGTAAAATCATCATTGATTGCTGTACCTGTTACCGAAGCATCTTTAAATCCTTTGGATGCATCAACCTTGATCACACCTTTGGATAAATACAATTGTGCTGTTTCAGGCTGTTTTTGAGCGCCTCTTAAGTCTCCGAAAGAAAGTCCTTCAGGAGAATAAATCATTACACCTTTAGTTGGTGAAGCTACCTGACCATTGAATTTAAACTCACCTTTAACGACAGCTGCTGAATCCAACTGACGTGTGCCATTATTAGGATACTGCAAAAATACTTTGGCTTTGTCAGAAGCTGCATTCACTTTTCCTGTTACCGTATAGCTTTCTTGTGCCATCAATAAGGCTGGTAAAAAGCTTAAACCCATTAATATTCCCTTTTTCATAATTATATACTTCCCATAAATGTAAAACATTTCCTTTGCACTGACATGCTATTTAACATTATTTAGCAAAGTTGTTACCAACGTCCCGAAGCACCACCGCCGCCAAAATCGCCGCCGCCGAATCCACCAAATCCACCTCCAGATCCGCCACCGAATCCACCGTCACCGCCGCGGCCGCCACCACCAAGACCGTTAAGCAAGGTCCACCAGAAAATATCGGACGAGCCACGACCATTCATCACACGACCACCGCCCTTTCCTCCTCCACCTCGATTTGAAAACATCACAACAAGAAATATCACTACAATGATGACAAATATAATTGATCCCGATCCACCACCACTAGGCTGTTTAGGATCAGCTTTATATTCTCCTTTTGCATAGGAAATCAGGGAATTCGTCGCTTTGTCAACTCCACCATAATAATCACCCTGACGAAATGCTGGCTTGATATCATTTTCAATAATACGATAGGCGATTGCATCTGGAACAGCTCCTTCAATCCCGTAACCAGTTTGAATGGTAACAGCCCGGTCGCCCAATGCCGCTAATAATAAGATACCATTATTGTACTTTTTATTACCGACACCCCACTTCTTTGCCAGACGGACCGCATAATCTGAGATATCATACCCCCCGGTAGAGTTCATCACAACAACGGCAATCTGTGTGGAAGTAGAATCTTCAAATGCCAACAGCTTTTGCTCCAATTGCTGTTTTTGACTGGCTGTCAATGTATTTGTATAATCGTTGACAAGTTTATTGGGTGTCTCTGGAAAATCCTGCCCTATTGCAGTCATAAAAGTCAGTGCCCACAGCACCATCGTCATGACTGGAATCCGAACCCGAGAAAATAATTTCGACATAAGTTTTATTTTTTATTGACTAGCGATCACCGAAAACAATATCATTTGGAAGTTCATTGATATCATCATGTTCCCTGGGAAAGAATTTCGCTAATTGTTTGCCCGCATGCTCAATTCCCTTCACGAGACCTTCAACAATCTTATCCATACGGAATTCTTCGACCATAAGATCTTTGGTACAATTCCAAAAGTCGCTTTCCACCCTTTGATTGATACCTTTATCACCAATGATAGAAAATTTATGATCCTCCAATGCGATGTAAATAAGCACGCCATTTTTTAGCATGGTTTTATGCATGCCCAATTTGGAAAAATAGTACGTTGCACGATCGTGAACTTCATCGGGGCAATGATTTTCTATCACAACACGGATTTCTCCCGACGTCTCGTTTTCAGCCACATTGATGGCATGAACGACTCTTTCTTGTTCCTCAGCATTTAAAGCCATAATATATCTTCATTTATGTTCGCGTTAGCGTTCGTCTGCCTGACTAGGCCCGCCGGCAAACACTTACCACCTATAAAACATTCTGTATAAAAAATGGATGAAGGGCCCATACGCAAGCCGCATCATCCATTATATCGTGTATTTCTAATAAAGGTATTATTAGAATGATACGGTCGGCGCTTTGTCTGAGCCTGGAGCAGCAGTAAATGTTCCCTTGGCTTTAAATCCAAACATACCAGCCATTAAATTATTTGGGAAACTACGTACAGTCGTATTAAATTGCTGTACAGCCTCGTTATATGATCTGCGTTCGGTCGAGATACGGTTTTCCGTTCCTTCCAATTGAGCCTGTAATTCCAAGAAGTTTTGATTTGCCTTCAAATCTGGGTATGCCTCTACCGAAGCCAATAGGCGGCTCAAAGAACCACTGAATTGATCTTGAACTTTTTGGAACTTCGCAATATTCTCTTCTGTTAAGTCATCTGCATTAATTGTCACAGATGTTGCCTTAGCTCTCGCTTCAACTACTGCCGTCAATGTGCTCTCCTCGTGTTTTGCTGCACCTTTGACAGTATTTACCAAGTTTGGCACCAAATCAGCGCGGCGCTGGTACGCATTTTCAACCTGTGCCCATTTCCCTTTGACGTTCTCATCTTGAGAAACCATCGTATTGTAACCACATGAGTTTAATGATACTAATGCAAATAAACCGCATAGGGCTACTAAAAATCTTTTCATTTTCATTGTTCAAAGAATTAAATACTATTCAAATTATACGGTTACACTATCAAAGCATATACCAAGCTCTTACTAAGATAAGAATATTTTTATTTCCAAATCGGCAAACAGTCAATATTCCGTAACTTTGTCGCGGTTTTGGGATAAAAACCCAGCCCTTTATCTTATGCAAAAAGAAATTGAGATTGCTATCCTTCCCGAAAAAATCGAAGATGAGCAATATATTCTACAACAAGGCGTAAAAGCCCTACGTCTGAAACCACAACAGGTCAAAGGTCATAAAATCCGTAAACGTTCTATCGATGCCCGTGGTAAACAGGTGGTCTATCGGGCAAGAGTCATTTATTATATCGACGAACTCCCACTACCGGAGATTTATGAAAACCACTTTAAATCTGTCCAGGATGGCAAACCGGTCATTATCGTTGGCGCTGGCCCTGCTGGCTTATTTGCGGCGATTCGCTGTATTGAACGTGGCCTCAGACCGATTGTCATCGAAAGAGGAAAGAAAGTACAGGACCGAAGACGTGACCTTGCGAAACTGAACCGCGAAGGTATTGTTAACCCTGAGTCCAACTACTGTTTTGGAGAAGGTGGCGCAGGAACTTATTCAGACGGGAAGCTCTATACCCGCTCCAATAAACGAGGGGATGTAGACAAAGTTCTTAAACTTTTTGTATCTCATGGAGCGACAACAGACATCTTAGTGAATGCCCGCCCCCATATCGGCACAAACAAGCTTCCTCATATTATTGAGGCGATGCGGGAGAGTGTGATCGAATTTGGCGGTGAATTTCTTTTCGACCAACGTGTAGATGATATATTGGAATCCTTTGGTCAGGTTCGTGGTGTAAAATTAGCCAGTGGGGAGGAAATCAAAGCTGATCATGTTATCGTGGCCACTGGCCACTCCGCAAGGGATATTTTTGAACTGTTTCATCGCAACAACTGGCTAATCGAAGCAAAAGCCTTTGCGCTAGGCGTCCGCATAGAACACCCGCAGGCTATTATTGATCAGGCACAATACCATTGCCAGGTCAGAAGTGAGCATTTACCTCCAGCCTATTATAGTCTGGTCGAACAGATTAATGATCGTGGTGTATTCTCATTCTGTATGTGCCCTGGCGGCGTTATTGCTCCTTGTGCAACAGACCGTGATGAAATCGTCGTCAACGGATGGTCCCCTTCCAAACGTAATAATCCACATGCCAATTCAGGCACCGTTATTCAGATCAACCTCGAAGATGTACCTAATGCCTTAAATGATCCCTTTGCTTTACTTGATTTTCAAAAGCAAATTGAACGCAAAGCTTTCGAGGTTGGTGGAGGAAGTCTTGTTGCCCCCGCACAACGAATGGTTGACTTCGTTGAGGGACGGGTCTCGATGGACCTACCCGAGAATTCATACAAACCAGGGACATCTTCGGCAGACCTAAGAGATGTTTTACCAACTTTTGTGCATGAAGCACTTCGTGGTGCCTTACCAATATTTGGAAAAAAGATGAAAGGGTATTATACAAATGATGCGATTTTGGTCGGTGTAGAATCGAGAACATCTTCACCCATACGTATACCTCGAAACAAAGAAAATCTGCAACACCCTCAGGTCAAAGGACTTTACCCTTGCGGGGAAGGCGCAGGCTATGCAGGGGGTATTATTTCGGCTGCTATAGATGGAATTAATTGTGTTGATGCTATTGATTTAAGTTAAGATTTTTTACTTTTTCTCTTGCAGAATAAGAAGAAATGCCTTACTTTTGTAGCATCAACGCGAAAGTAGCTCAGTTGGTAGAGCACAACCTTGCCAAGGTTGGGGTCGCGAGTTCGAATCTCGTCTTTCGCTCCAAATAAAAAACGCTTCCAAAATTTGGAAGCGTTTTTTATTTGTGCTCAACTTACTTTTCCGTGCGTCCTAAACTCATAATTGATGCATTGAAAAAAGATAGTAGTCCGACCAATACAACAATAAGACCAGCAATAATAAAAGCTGTTGCCACTCCGATTGCGTCTGCGATCAAGCCTGTAAAAAGAAGTCCTATCATACTCGGTAAAATGGCTATGCTAAAATAAAGCGAGAAAACACGCCCCAACATTTCTACTGGAACTTGCTCTTGAATAATTGTCATAAATGATGCCGAGAAGATAGACATTGAGACTCCGCCTACACCTGTCATGAGGACAAATGAAATAAACCAGGTCGAGGGAAACCAACCCGATAGCGCAAAGGTTATCCCCAATACAATATGCATGCTGTTTACTAATACTACTTTTGATAGAGACACTTTTGCGAGTCCCAAGAAACTGCCTCCAACAAGCATACCTATCCCCCAAATAATCTCAATAATACTCATCTCCCACTTTCCACCGCTATAATGACCAATCGTCAACAAGGGAAACATAATGGCAACAGGCATAATACAGAAAGTCGCCACCATGGCATATAGGAACAACACTTTTAGTCCTTTATTATGATAGATAGCACGCATTCCCTGTTTAAGATCATCCAAAACAGCAGCAATAGAAGGTTTCACATCAGAACGGGACAGGTGTGGGATAGTCACAAAGAGTAAAGATGTAATAGCTACTGCGGCACCAATGACATCCAGATACAAGACCCTCGAAATAGGAAAATAGCTAATAGCCAATGTTCCCAATGCTGGACCTGCAATACTGCTTACCGACTGTAACATCTGATTAATACCTGAAACACGTAGTAATTTATCTTCGGGAACGAGAAGTGGCGCAATTGCCTGCATGGCTGGTGAGTGAAATGCCGAACCGATCGAACGACAGGCCATTAACAGATAAATCAGAAACATATTGGTACCATCACTTTTGAGTACAAAGGTCATTCCTAATGTACAGAGCGCGATAAAGCCATCTGCAAAGATCATGACTTTCTTTCTATCCCATCGATCAATATAGACACCAGCAAATGGCCCGATGATCGCTTGCGGTAATAATCCTGCGATAGCAGCAAAAGCCAATATTTCAGCAGACTTGTGCGTCAAACTCAACCATATCATGATCGAAAAGTTGACAGCTGAACTAGACAGCAAAGAGATAAATTGCCCAGTCCATATATAACTATAGGTACGAAACCAGTTATTTTTTTCCATAAAATTTTATATAAAATACAACAGGTGTATGATCAAGAATGACCAACACATTAAAATAAAACGTTTATTACGCATGCCAGACCAACGAAATAAAATAGAAGGAAGTTCTTCCACGAGTATCATATCAGTTAAAGCTGATTTTTTGATATCTCAGTATGAAACAAGCCATTCCTTTCGTGAACAGATGCGTTCTATTAGGATTTTAAAAACGTAAATGAGCTATAAAACCCAAGGTTTATAAGCGTAAGTTGTATATAAAGACATGTACATAGCATTACAAAAGTAAAAGAAAAAGACCGAAAAAGGAATACTTATCAAAAAATAAGGCGTTTACTGAATCAGTAAACGCCTTATCAAGTGTATAGTTTGTGTGATTTAGTTTAGTTCGTTCTTAAACTTTCTTCCACCAATTCTTCCACATATCTCCGAACAACCTCATTCGAAAAACGAGTTGTTACGTCAAATGCGAATGCATGTACGAGAAGAATACGTGCTGACTCCTCACCAATTCCGCGTGCTCTCAAATAAAACAAAGCTTCATTATCAAACTGACCGATCGTACATCCATGTGAACATTTCACATCATCTGCAAAAATCTCCAGTTGGGGCTTTGTATAAACCGCTGAACTATCGGACATCAACATATTATTATTCTGTTGGAAAGCATTGGTTTTTTGTGCATCCTCCTGAACAAAGATTTTTCCGTTGAAAACAGCTGTAGATTTATCTTGAGTAATATTCTTATACCATTCGTAAGACTCACAATGTGGTTTAAGATGGTCCACAACAGTGTGATTATCGACCAATTGATCCCCTGCGGTCAGGTTAATCCCGTACAAATGACTTTCTACATTTTCTGCATCCAAGCGTACATTAATATTGTTACGGATAAAAGATGCACCAGGGAAATTACAGTTGTAGTTATTATAAAGACTGTATTTCTCTTGGTATACTTCTGTATGATTAAAGTAACGGCTTACAGATTGAGCCACTTGAAGATAGTAATGTTGAACTTTAGCATTCTCTCTTACGACAATCTCTGAAACTTTATTATGCACATTGCTTGCAGCACCATCTGCAGTGATAAAGCTTTCGATCAATTCAAGTTCAGCATTAGCTTCAACAACAATCAAATTCCGTGTTTGTGCAAAGAAATCTTCTGTTCCTGTAGCGACGTGAATAATCTGTATAGGTTTATCAAGTACAACACCTTTTTTCAAATGGATGAATATACCATTGGTAAAAGCAGCTGTGTTAAGCGCCACCATGATATTATCGGATTTATCAGCGTACTTCGCAAAATGTGCTTGAAATGCAGGTTCAGCAACAGCGTCATCCATTGGAATAACAACAAGTCCTTTTACCTTTTCCAGCTCGCTCACTGCCAGTACATACTGGCCATTAACCAGAATAATACGGTACGCATCCAAATTAGGAATCTCCCCCGCACTAAAATCCAAGCCCTCGATATCCACATCTACATCAAGCGCATAGGGCTTATTGATAATACTGTGGATGTTTGTATATTTCCATTCTTCATTCTTAACTGTGGGAAAGCCTGCTGCTTCGAAACGTTCGAATGCTTGTTGACGTGCCTCTGTAAAGAAAGCAGGTTCGTCTGAAACACCTTGCTCTTTAAAAGCTCCCAACACTTGTTGAAGTAATGATTCTGAAACTAATGTACTCATGTTATTTTTTAATCAAATCGCCAAAATTCTCTTCCACTCCTATTTTACCGGTGTAAAAGATTAGGCGTTTTGTGTATCATATTCTTTTAACCAATCGTATCCTTTTTCTTCCAGCTCTAAAGCCAATTCTTTAGGGCCTGATTTCACGATACGACCATTGTATAATACGTGAACAAAATCTGGAACGATATAATCCAATAAACGTTGGTAGTGTGTGATGACAATAAAAGCATTGTCTTTAGAACGCAACTCATTCACGCCATTTGCAACAATGCGAAGTGCATCGATATCCAAGCCTGAATCTGTCTCATCCAAAATTGACAATTTAGGATTCAACATCGCCAATTGAAAAATCTCGTTACGTTTTTTCTCACCACCGGAAAATCCTTCATTCAACGAACGGTTAGCTAAGTTGGCTGAAAATTCAACCAGCTTCTGCTTGTCTTTTACCATTTGTAAGAACTCTTTCGCTTCCATCGGAGGCAAACCTTTATATTCACGAATATCATTCACTGCTGTTTTCAGGAAATTGATATTCGATACTCCCGGGATTTCAACAGGGTATTGGAATGCCAGGAACAGACCCTCACGGGCACGGTCTTCTGGAGAAAGATCCAATAGATCTACTCCATCCAATAAAGCAGAACCTTCACTCACTTCGTATGATTCACGTCCAGCCAATACATTACCTAAAGTACTTTTTCCAGCTCCATTAGGTCCCATAATAGCGTGGACTTCCCCTGCTTTAACTTCTAGGTTTAATCCCTTTAATATTTGTTTGTCTTCTACAGACGCATGTAAATTTTTAATGCTTAACATTTTATTCTTATTGAGTATTGAACAATAGGCCAGTATTAGCTAGCTTGCTCAATTATTTTTTATCTATCCTACTGAACCTTCTAAAGAAATCGCCAATAATTTCTGTGCCTCAACAGCAAATTCCATTGGCAGCTGATTTAACACCTCTTTGGCATAGCCATTAACAATTAATCCCACCGCTTTTTCAGAGTCTATACCACGTTGGTTCAGATAAAATACTTGATCTTCACCAATTTTTGATGTAGTTGCTTCGTGCTCTAATTTTGAAGTCTTATTCCGGTTTTCGATATATGGGAAAGTATGTGCACCACATCTATCACCGATCAATAAGGAATCACATTGGGTAAAGTTTCGGGAGTTATCTGCATTCGGTCCGATTTTCACCAAACCTCTGTAACTATTATGGCTTTTTCCAGCAGAAATTCCTTTTGAAACAATCTTAGACTTCGTGTTTTTACCTAAGTGGATCATTTTTGTACCTGTATCAGCAACTTGGTAATTACGGGTCATCGCAACGGAGTAAAATTCACCGATTGAATTATCTCCTTTTAGGATTACCCCCGGATACTTCCAGGTAATTGCAGATCCAGTCTCTACCTGAGTCCACGAAATCTTGCTGTTATCCCCTCTACAAATACCACGTTTCGTCACAAAGTTAAAAATACCACCTTTACCATCTTTGTCACCAGGATACCAATTCTGCACGGTAGAGTATTTAATCTCTGCATCGCGCTCAGCGATCAATTCCACCACAGCAGCGTGTAGTTGATTTTCATCACGCATAGGTGCAGTACAACCTTCCAGATAGGACACATAAGCGCCTTCATCCGCAACGATTAAGGTGCGTTCGAACTGACCTGTATTTTGTGCATTAATACGGAAGTAAGTTGATAACTCCATTGGACAACGCACTCCTTTTGGAATATACACAAATGATCCATCCGAAAAAACAGCAGAGTTTAATGCCGCGTAGATATTATCTGTTTGAGGAACTACTGTTCCCAAGTATTTCTTGACGAGATCAGGATGCTCTTGCACGGCTTCACCAAATGAACAGAAGATTACCCCTTGTTCTTTCAGTTTCTCGCGAAAAGTTGTTTTTACCGATACAGAATCAAAAACAGCATCGACAGCAACCACACCTGCCAAAATCTTTTGCTCATCCAAAGGAATACCCAACTTTTCAAAAGTAGCAATCAATTCAGGATCAACTTCATCCATGGAATTTACTTGTGGTTTTGCTTTAGGGGCAGCATAATAAGATAGATCTTGAAAATCAATCTCTGGAGCTCTGAAATTTTGCCAAGTAGGCATCTTTAACGTCAAGAAATGACGAAAAGCTTTCAATCTCCACTCCAATAACCATTCAGGCTCATTCTTTTTTGCCGAAATAAAACGCACCGTATCCTCTGTAAGGCCTTTGGCTGCAATTTCCATTTCGATATCTGTCGTGAACCCGTATTTATATTCTTCGAGCTCCAGCTCTTTTAATAAATCGTCGTCTTTAGTACTCATATTGCGCTCTCACGGTTTAACTAATTCAGGAGGGGTCTAGCCTCCGCAACTATCGAACTGCAAAGTTACAATTTCAAAGCCAATAAAATACATTTTATGTACCCTCAAACAGGTATTTTTAATAAAAAAATGACATTTATCACTCCATTTCATTGAAATGCGCACATTTCAAACGATTATGACAGTCAAATGATTTTAAATCAATTAAACTTATAATATAGACTTAATCATATAATCAAAATCTATTAATCACCAATAATTTTGTATATTTTTAAATTTCCAAATATAATTTTGTATATTTACAAATACTATTGATTATTAAGACTCTAAGATATGCCGTTTGCACCAGACAAAACAGATTTAAAAATTCTTAAGCTATTACAAGAGAATGGCCGCATTACCAATTTGCAATTAGCATCAAGTATTGGGCTTTCTCCTGCACCAACGTTGGAACGTGTAAGAAAACTTGAAAATTCGGGCTTCATCAAGAGTTATCATGCTTTTGTTGACGAAGAAAAATTAGGACTTGGTATCAAATCCTTTATACAGATCTCATTGGACTTCCATACACACAATGCAATTCCCGAATTTGTTGCTGCCGTAAAAATGATCCCTGAGGTCACTGAATGCCATCACGTCACCGGAAATTGTGACTTTATCCTCAAAGTCTATGTGAAAGACATAAAGGCCTATGAAGGCGTTATCATGGAGAAGATTGCCAAGATTCCATTTGTGAAGACATTCCAGACAATGATGATCATGTCTACCAGTAAAAAGGAACCGATCATCCCATTGGAATACTAAAAGAAATATTTATGAAAACATCATCCGGGTACCAAAGGCCAGAGGTCCTACTCCCTCAAGTTGATGCCACAATGCACTTCAACGAAAAATGGATGATGTTTTCTAAAAAATAATAACAGCCCTAAGACAACCGCCAGTCAATCGGAGCCTTACCATGTTCCACCAAATATTTATTTGCCTTTGAAAAGTGTTTGCTTCCAAAAAAACCCCTATACACAGAAAGTGGTGATGGATGCACCGATGTCAAAACAAGATGCTTCCGGGCATCAATTAACACACTTTTCTTTTGCGCATAACTCCCCCAAAGCAGAAAAACCACATGCTCACACTGTTCCGAAATAGCATGTATGATACTATCAGTGAAAATTTCCCAACCCCTTTTTTGATGTGATCCGGCCAAATGTGCCTGAACAGTCAACGTTGCATTGAGTAACAAGACCCCCTGTTTGGCCCAAGATGTCAGATCTCCAGAGCGAGGTTCTACAAAGCCTTCAATATCGTCTTGTAATTCTTTAAAAATATTTTTTAGCGAGGGAGGTAAAGCAATCCCTTCTGGCACAGAAAAAGACAAACCATGTGCCTGACCATCGTTATGGTATGGATCCTGTCCCAGGATGACGACCTTAACATCTTGGATCGGCGTAAGCTTAAAAGCATTCATCACCAGATCAGCAGGCGGAAACACCTTTGTCCGCTGACGTTCCTCTTGCACAAAGGCAGACAACTGTTTCATATAAGGCTGGCTGAACAAAGGTTTCAGCACCGATGCCCAAGAATCATCATATAGCTTTTCCATAAACCAAACTTAGATAAAGTTGTATGTAATGACAAATTTTTTCACTTGCATCTGTTCACAAAGCATTTATAACGGCAGCATGATCGGCTACCCTAAGGAATCTTTG
>Ga0256875_1000375_pt1 | contig 14909 bp, 1 predicted proteins | sample MC6MC0418MT_FD_186354 | JGI IMG/M metagenome (GOLD analysis project Ga0256875, IMG submission 186354) | Metatranscriptome of enriched soil aggregate microbial communities from Iowa State University, Ames, United States - MC6-MC0418-MT... | ecosystem: Environmental > Terrestrial > Soil >... | reverse complement strand
AGCTCTGGTTCACTATTATTCGATGGCTTAGCTATTCGTTTTGACTTCTTCTTTGCTCCTACTTTTTTATATTCTAATCCTTCTTTTTTTATTTTTTCAGGAACTGCATCTTCAGCATTATAGAATCGATGCGCAAAAATCGAAGAACCGTGGCCAAGTGTTGCTCAGTTGTCCTGTCGCTGGCGCTTCTCCTGCTGCTCGTCGCTGGGATCGCGCTGCGGCGCTGCACCGCCTGCCCCCCCGTCCTTCCGCTCGTCCTCGCGCTCATTGTCGCCGTCCTCATCGCGCTGTTTGCGCTTGTCCCCCGCGCTGGGCGTTGCTGCCGCGGCTGCTCCAGCGGGGCTGGCTAGTCAATGCTTATGCGCGCGGCTGATCCAGTCCGGTACGGCCGCGTCGCCGAGGCGCGCCACGTCGGCGCGTCCGCTGTTCGTGATGACACATCCACCCGCGTCGATGATGATGAGTGCCGGAATGCCCGTGACGGCGTGCTGCTCGCTCAACCGTTTTCGCAGCTCCTCGTCGGAGAACTTCACTGCGAGCCACGGCATCGTACTGAAGTAGCTGTTGAACGCGTCCACATCGCGGTCCGCGGACACGAACACCACCTCGAAGGGATGACCGGCCGCCTGCGCACCACGGTAGATGGAGGACAGCTGCGGCGTAAACTGACGGCATGGACCACACCAGTGTGCGCTGAAGTAGAGAGCCACCACTTTCCCCTTGAGCGACTCCGCGCTGACCGGCACCCCTCCCTTGCCGATCAGCGACGAGCCCAGCACGGCAGCGAGGTCGTTGGCGTCGCCTGCTGCAGGTGCCGGGGCTGCACTGCGAATAGCCTCCCTGTCTGAGCTGCACACGTCGCAGCTCGTCTTGTCGGACGTCACTAAGCGAGTGCACAGAGGGCACGCCCACAGCGACACGATCTTCTTCTGCTTCTGCGACGTGACCTTCGGCTTCTGAGCGTTGCACATAGCGCACGACTTATCGCCCGCGTCATTGTTGTACGAGCAGGTGGCGCACACCCAGAAGGCTGGTCCGGCGCTAGCCGACTCGTCGAGCTCAGATAGCTGCTGCGCTTCGGACTTGCGCTCCTCCTGCGCATCCGGACGCTTGCTCTCGCACACCACGCAGAAATGCGCAGTCGGCTCGTTCTTGAAGGTACACGCGGGACAACTCCACAGCTCCTCTGCTGCCGCAGCCTTGCGTTGCGCCTGGATGAACTCCCAGTCGCGCGCCTGCTGCTCGGCCAGCTGCTGCTGCTCGACCTCGCGTGCCAGTTTATCCGCCAGCGCCATGGCCGCTTCAGCTTCGGCCTGCTCTGCCCTGCGCCTGCGCTCCGCTTCCTCCTCCTCGTACAGCTTCTCATATGCTGGGCTCAGCGTCAGGCGGGTGCTGCTCACAGCACGGCGCAGCGTAAGTGAAGAAGATGATGCGGGCGGCATGTCCGCATCCTCATCTTCTTCGTCGTCATCGCTCATGCGCGGCTGCTCGGTCTCAGCAGCCAGCTGCTGTGCCGACGAGTCCGCGCTGGACTCCGGTTCGCGCAACAGGTCGGTAAACTCGTCGAGCGACAGCAGTCCGTCTGCTTTCTTGTTCGCAAATTCCATGATCTGCTGCACGTCCTGCATGCGCAGCGGCAGGCGCAGGTACTCGAGCAGCGCATAAGCCAGCTCCGTGGTGTTCAGGAAAGTATCGCCCTGCGCATCGAACTTGACGAAGGCGTCCTGCAGCGACAGGCTCAAACCCTTGAGGCAGAAGCGCACGCGCGCGACCTTGGCGCGGTAGCTCAGCAGCTCGTACTCGTCCGCCAGACGGAACAAGGCGCTGAGCGGCGTGTCATTGTGGCGGCGGCGGTCGCGACGGCGACAACGAAGCAAGTTCTCGAAGAAAGCAAGACGCGTCACCGGTTTGTTAGCCTGCAGCGATTTGAGCAGCAGGGACAGCTGCTGGTCGTTGAAGAAGAATTCGTTGTTGATGAAGCGCAGCGACTGCAGCGCCAGCGCCTGCGGACCCGTAGCAGCAGGTGTGTAGCCCGGCGACGCATCGAGCAGCGCACCGCCTAGCAGCCGCAGCCCGATGCTCACCTGGTGCGCACCGCCAGTCGCCACCGCCAGCAGCGGGTGCTGCGTGTGGATGAGGCGGCGCAGCGACTCTGCCTCCTTCAGACTAATGGCAATGAAGCAGCGTCCGCTGCCGCCGCTGCGGTTCGCCGAGCGCGCCTGTACGAACTCTCGGAACTGATCGAAGCTCAGCGTCTGCGCGCCTCCGTCCGCATCGCCGAGCGAGCGCAGGTCGTCCGGGGACAACTCCTCGCCGATCTCGCGGAACATGCGTCGCAGCTGGGCAACCGGGAGAGTCTGAGGAGCCACCGCGTCGGCGCCGGTGCTGTCTGCGTTACTGTCACCACCGCTCGCGTCGTCAGCAGTAGCAAACATTCGGAAAGCAGTGCGCAGCGAGGTCTCCTGTGCCGAGTTCAGCAACGGAGACGAGGACAGCGCGGTAGATGACGAGCTCTCTGGAGGAGGCACCGCGCTGGCGGCAGCCGCTGAGCTGCCAGCCACCGTCGGGCTCACCGCACTCGCTGCTGCCTGTGTCTGCCACTCCAACACGACGACAACGTTCTTGAGCCTTCGCTGCCCCATGGCTGCCCACTCCTTGCGGAACCAGTTGCTGGACAGCATCAGATGCGGCGGCATGGAGATGTCGCGCTCGCGCACGCCGCGCACGCTGAATTCACTGAACGGGTAGAACGGATGCGAGTCCTTCACGGTGGCAGAGGCGCTCAACGAAAGAGAGGAGAGGGCGGCGCTGGCGGAGCGCGGTTGCTGGCCCGAAGCACCCGAAGCAGCGAAGCGTGCCAGCTCGTAGATGGGCCAACTGCGCTGCGTCTCGTCCTCGCGGCTGAACCGAACCTGCGACTGCTCCTCCTGCTCCACTTCCTTCTTCTGTGACTGCTCCTTCTCTTGTTCCTGTACCATTTCCGCCTGCAGAGCGCGCTCGGCCATCTCGGTGCTGTGGCCGACGGATCCCGCGAGTGCCTGGATGTGGCGCACGTCCTGCCACGCTTGCTCATCGCCAAGGATCAGATCCTCATTGGCACTCAGCTCCTCCTGCAGAATAGCCCCGAACGTGCGCGCACTGGTGATGTCGGCCGGCACGCTGAAGTCCAGCTGCTCGCGGAATGTTTGGATGCAGCGTCGCGCGTGCAGCATCTCGGCGGTGTGCACCTCCTGGAAGCGCCAGTGCCGCCTCGAGTCCACTGGACCGTCGCTGTGCAGCGGCACGCTGGTGTCAGCGAGGAGCACGGCGTGCGCTCGCTTTCGCCAGATGTTGCGCAGCGACTGTGACTGCAGCGCCATAAACTGCAGCCGCTCGCTGCGCATGGAGTTGCACGTGAGCCACGCCGCCACGCCGGAGATCAGCGCGGCCTCCTGGTCGCTGCCGCTGATGCGCGCGGCCGCACGGCTCTCCGCCTCGATCAGCCGCTTCACCTCCGGAATGATGTACAGGCAAATCGTCTGTCCTTTGCCGATGCCGCGCATGCGGAACGCGCCTTGTGCAAAGTCGCGCATCGTCATGTCCTTGCCCAGCGTTACCACCGCGACCGCGTTCAGCGCCTGACGGATGTCCATGCCAGTCGTGTGCACCTGGTCATAGAAAGTGAATCGTCTGCTGGGGTCGATGCCGCACTGTGCCAGCGGCAGCACCGTCCACGACGCGCGCAGCAGGATCATCTGGCGGTCGAGTCGGTCGAGGAAGACCACACCGTCCATGTTTTCCAGACCGTGCTCGAGCAGGTAGCGCGCGACTTCCTCGTTGCTGTAACCTGTGATCAGCGCGCCGGTGTCGATCAGCGCGTGCGCCTTCATGCGCGCCACCTCGCTGAGCAACGCGCGCACGCTCCACTCCTCCTTGACCAGCGTGCTGACGATGGCGGGATCGGTCAGCGTGGTCAGGATCTGACCCTCGCTGCCAAGCTCGTAGCCGCACGAGCCGCACTCCAGCGGCAGCAGGTCCGACGGAGTGCCGCTGAATCCGTAGCGTGACTGGAACAGTAGCGATCCACCGAGCTCCTGGCCGGACGCCGACAGCTTGGTCGTCTGGTGCTGCAGCACCGCGGGGAAAATCATCTGGCACAGCGCGTAGTGAATCATGTCAGGCAGGTGGCGCACGCGCGTGTACAGCGCACGCATCTGCTGCCGATCGCTCAGCTGGAAAATGCTCAGCGGAACCACAGGCGTTAGCCGCAGCTTGCGCGACGAGCGGGAAGGGGCGACAGAGGCAGCCGGCGCAGCGGGCGACGGCGACGGCGACGGGGACACCGCATCACTCATCTTGCTGTCCTCGTTGCCGCTCGGCGATGCCAAATTGCGCGCCTCCGCCTCCTCGTCAGCCATCTGCTTCTTGTGCAGCAGTTGCGCAAACGCCTTGCCCTTGTGGCACCACGACTCAAACAGCACCGCCGCCGGTCGCGTGCTGAACGGTCCCACCTGGTTGCGCATCTGTCGCTGCAGCGCCGCCACGACCCGCCGCACATCCGCTCGTCGCATGCCCTCATAGCGGTATGCGAGGATGGTCAGTCCGATCAGCACGTCCATGTGGCTGAACTCAGACGCGTGAGACGGAACGTCCTTGCCCACGAACGGAACGGCCATCAGCTTACGCGACGCAGGCATGTGACGGTCCACAAGCTGCATATCCGCAGCGGTCAGCAAACCAAATGACACACGGTTGATCTTTTGCAGGCAGTGCGGCAGGAAGGAGGTGAGCCAGTCGTGCGAAAGGTGCAGCATCTTGCGCTGAGTGGCAGAGTGCGCCGCACGCACGGCGCTCACGACATCAGGCGGCGCAAACAGCGGGCCCTGCACCAGGAAGGTGAGCAGCGGCGCCTCCTCCACGCGCACCGATACATGCTGCTTGGAGCGCAGCCACAGCAGCAGCCACTGCGCCAGCAGCGGAAGCAGCCGCGCCGCGTAGAAGGCAGGCGACAGCAGCACCAGATGCGGGCTGGACTGGATGGCGTGCTCCGCCACTCCCTCCGCTACCGCCTCCTTGATTTCTTGCAGCACTGCTCTTGCCACTTCGCTCTGTCCGAAGGGCACGGACAGCTGCCCCGTCCCTGCGAAGAACACCGCGTCCAGCAGGTGCACGGCCAGCTCCCAGCGGTCAGGAGACAGGTCCAGAGGAACCTTCTCCAACACGGGGAAATTTAGTTCGCTCTTAAGAGGATGCAAAAGCAGGTCCACCTCGTCGAGGATCAGAGCACCGCGACGCCACAGCTGCAGGATGGAGGACAGCGCGTCCGCCAGAGCGGACCGCAGACGAAGGCGCAGCTGAGCGGGGGCGGACAGCGAAGGCGGTGCGGACTCCATGAGGTGCAGCAGCTCTACATGTCTGAGGAACAGGGCCTTGATGCTCTCCGGCGTGGTGATGACGATTCCCTTGGTCTTGCGCGCGGCGTTGAGTTTGTCGAACAGGCGCGTCACGTGGCGCAACTGGCCCACGGAGCGGTCGAAGCTGAACGTGTGGATGCGCTTGGGAATCAGGTGGCAGAAGCGCGAGCGGAGCACGCTGCGTGAAAACTCCAGCAGCGCAGACGGAACGACTTGCGTCACTAGCCGCTCACCATCACTCAGCAGCAGTGCCAGGAGAGGCCCAATCACCGTCGTCTTTCCCGCGCCCATGATGAGCTGGTTGACGGCCGCATTGTTGTTGGACGTGCGGAACGAGTGTAGCAGACGCACTTGCTGATTGCGCAGCAGAATATTGAACAGATACTCGAACACGCAGTAGCGCGGCTCGAAACAGTCAGTGCCGATAGACGGAGCAGCAGCAGCAGACGAGCCAGCCGCGCCACTGGCAGACGACGCCGACGGCGACAGAATGATAGCGTTGGGCCCGAAGCAGAAGCGGCGTGTCACCAGCGCGGCAGCCAGCGCGCTGCTCTTGAACGTGAGCGACTTGTGTGCGACCACGCGCTCGTTAATGCCCTCCGCACCAGTCTTGTGCAGCGCACTGAGTCCGCGCAGCGCCCCGATCAGCTCGACTGCCATGGCAATGCAGCGGTGCGCGTGTCCCAACCGCGACACGCGGAACAGGAACGCTTGCACGACGTTGACGAGCTTCTCCGATGAGCCTGACGGCAGGAACGGATTGACCTGTCGGATGTCGTGGGCCAGCTGCGTGGACAGCAGGGAGGCGCACAGGTAATCGAGCGTCGTGCTGGGGCGCAGCTCACTGTAGCGGCGCAGCAGGAACTGCATGCGGGACAGTCCCGTGTCCGCGCCCGCATCAGCCATCGGTGCGTCGTCGCCAGCCGCATCATCGGCCGGCTCGTCGTCGAAGGACACTTCGTTGCCCAACAGCTGCACCGCCGCCACACACGCCGGAATCTGCGCCTTGTCCTGCTCGGCCACTGCCTCCAGAGCCGTCACCAGGCCATTGAGCACATCAATGGCGGAAGTGATCTCGGCGGTCAGTGCCGGATCGTTGTGCACGAACGCACCTGCCGCGTGCAGTTGTGTGATGCGCGCCAGCGTGTCGTCCAGCAGACAGCGGATCTTGGGCGTGACGGCCTCGTTGACCTGCTGCGCATAGACCTGCACGTCGTCGTGCGTGCGCTTCAGCAGCGCCTTGGCCACGTGCGACTGCGCGTCCGGATGAGTCGACACGTCGAACGGCACGCTGCTGGACACGTGCGCAGCGGCCGGGGTGCTGACCAGCGCTACGTACTGGTCGAGCGCGATGCAGCTCAGCAGCTGATCGCGGAAGCACGCGCAGTCCGCTTCGCTCAGTTGCACCTCGTGGTCCTCGTAGGCGAACGGGAACAAACGGCGGGAACTGCAGGCGAAGTCGCTGGGCTGCGGCGCAATCAGCAGCGACTCCAGCGGCGGCACGACTACGCGCTCGCTCTCGCTGGCCACATGCACGGCGAACTGCGGGTCGTTAACGCGCTTCGGGTCGCGCACGAACTGCTGCACGAACTGCAGCAATGTCTCGAGGTACCGCCCGGGGGGCGTGATCTCGATCTCCTTGTTGCTGACCGAGGATCCGTTGATGAAATCAGCGCGGTGGTGCTCGAACGGCATCTTGGGCGCCGCGCGGGCAATCGACGCGGGCTGACGCTCCAGCAGCGCAAGCACCACAAACGGAACGAACGAGCGCTCGCGGTACGAGCGGTGGACCGCAAGATCGTTGATGCGCACGCCCATTCCGGTGCACTTGAGGAGCAACAGTCGCGAGAACAGCTTGGCCAGCGACGGCGCGGAGCTCGCGCCGGGGTCGGTCAGGCAGATGTCCACCTGGCGGGTCAGCAGCTCGACGAGGAAGAAAAATCCCATCTTCCTTCCCGCGCCGCAGATGGTGTCCTTCCAAATTCCGTTAAGCGTCTTAATCGCGCCGCCCAGCAGCGTGTTGCTCTGGTCCGGCCGCGCGTACTCGATCTGCGCGTCCCACGTGCGGGAGTTAAAGCTGAAGTCGGCGAAGTAGCGGTCGACCGCGGACTCCACGTCCTGCCACAGATTCTTGCAGCCACGCTGCACAGGCTTCTGCAAAGGAACCTGCTTGCGACCGGACAGCGTGCGCGTCAGCACAGGCAGGGCATTGCGCGCCGCGGCCTCGGCCGTCAGACCGCGCGACTCCTGTTTGTAGCTCTCCTCGTCCTGGACCATCGCTGCGAGCACCGCCAGTCGGTTCGCCAGTGGCGTGTCCAGGTGTCGTGGCGCGGCGTTGAGCTCGCTATCCTCCGCTGCGTCGTCCTGCTCCAGGTCCTCAAACTCCGCGCCGGACTGGAGATGGCGCAGCAGGTAAATCTCCTCGTCAACGCCCAGCCGGCACACAGAAGACACGCTGTTCAGCTTCTCCAAGTAACTGCAGAACTCCTCTTGGACGCGCCAAGGCCAAGGGCAGCTGCTGTGCATCATCACCAGGGAAATCTTAAGGCGGATCGCAGCAGCGTTGGGATGCACGTCGACAGCAGCCTTCTCCAGTTGCTGCAGCACCCACTCCTCACTGCCGCTCAGCTTCATGTCTGCCTCGCACGACAACGCCAGACTGAAGGCCGCGGTGTATTGACGGCACAGCAGGCGCACGAGAATCAGGTACAGTGCCGACGACAGCGTGGGCGTTAGCAGGAAGGTGTGCGACGAGTGCACAGGGTACAAGAAAAATCTGGAGTCCTGTGAGTCCAGCCACTCCTGCGCGCCGCGCTCGGGCACCAGCTCCGAGGAGAACGGCTCAGCCGTGATGTTCGGACGGTGGAGCATGTAGTTCGGTAGCAGCACGGAGAGCTCGCGCTCGTTGTTCTCAAACAGCAGCGCCGTGCTCAGACCGTCCAGCAGCTCGTCCAGCAGCGCGTCGCGCTGGTCGCTGACGAACAGGTTCGCGTGGTCCAGCGAGTACAGGCGCACGCTCTGCTTACCTGCGTGGTCCACGTGCAATCGCGGCTGCAGCTTGAGCTTGAGGCGCGGCAGCTCGATCAGCGACACGGACACCTCGTCGCCGACAGCGGACACGGCACTGTTCGACCAGCACAGAATGTTGCTCAGGTCCTCCACGCGCGACAGCAGCGTGCCCACGCGGTGAAGCAGAGAGCCAGGCTTGGCCTGGAGCAAATTCAGCAGCAGGAGATGCGGGTGCTTGCCCGACGCCGCGCCACCGCCGATGTTGAGCTGAGCGGAGCCTGCAGCCGCGGACGCAGCAGCCGGCGCACCCGACTTAAGCGCCGCCAACTCCGCCGCGTTGGTCTGATCGGCCATCCAAGCTTGCGCAACGGCGAGGTCGTAGTCGAAGCGCTTCAACAGCTGCGTTGCTCCTTCCTCACTGAGTCCTTGTTCCTTGAGCGTGGCCACTTTGCTTGCATTGATGGCTTGCTGCAGCGGGTCGTCTGCGCTGATCTGCTTGCTCATTTCGAACGTGTTGCCCGCTTCTCCGTCCACAGCACGCGGGTCCTCCATGTCCAGCGTGGCCGGGTCGAGCTTGATGCGCGTCACCACGGCCGAGAAGTTCGGCTGCCCGTTGGAATCAGGCAGCGGGAGCAGTCGGATGACAAGCTTGTAGAAGAAGGTGGGATTCTTGCGGTCCTTCGGGAAGGCCACGAGCGAATCGTCGGCGCGCTGCCAGAACAGGAAATGATCGAGCAGCGCGGACGGTAGCAGGCCGTAGAGGAAGCGCGAGGGCACAAAGGTTTCTTCCTCCATCTGGCCGAAGTCATTCCGTCTGTCGCGCGTGATGACGAGCGACGCGTCCCAGAAAGCGGGCACCATGCGGCCGGCCGCGTGACGCACGGCAGGGTGCCAGGGGAAGGCGCGATCCTTCGTGTTCGGATTCAGATAGCGCATGGCATAGCGCGAGTCGCTGCTGTAGTCGAGCGATCGGAACACGCGGCGGCCGTGCTCGAGCAGCGAGTACACTTGCGTCACGCCACGCGCGCGGTGGCAGTGGTACTCGCGGTAAGTGTTCGAGTCGTCCTTGCCTAGCAGGCGCACGTGCTGCGCGTCAGCCGCAGTGAAGGACGACGGCAGATACAGCTCCCACGCCATCTTGCCGCGCCCACCGTAGATGGCCTGCAGCACAGGCTCCACTGCTTCGAATATCCACTTCTCGTGCTGCTGCATCAGCGCCGGCACCGGAACGTACATGCGCGAAAACTGCTCATCCTCGAAGCGGAAGCCATGAGGATTCTTCGGCCGCTCGCGCTTGCCGCACTTGCAGGCCTCAGCTGCAAGCGGGTTTCCTTCGCCGCACAGCCAGCAATGCCACTGCACGTCCGGACGGTTCGGTGCGGCATTGGGCGTGGGCTGGTTGACGCACACGAGCTCTGGCTCGACACGGTCCCACCGCTTGAGCGAGTATGCCTGTCCGACCATGCGCACCCAGTGGCGGTGGTCGTGCGAAGCCACCAGCGCGCAGTGCTTCGGGTTCTTGCCGAACAGCTGCACGTAGTCCGCCGTCTGGCTGATGAAGTTCGGAACGGGCTCCACAGTCGAGTGCTTGAAGTACAGCTCGGCCGTCTGCGCGTTCAGCTCAAGGTCGGCGTTGCTCGATAGCCAGATGCCCGGCGTGGCGCTGATCAGGCGCCAGCCACGCGACACCACGCCTGGGGAGCGGGTCGACGCCGCCAGACAGCCCTGCAGCACGTCGTCCAGATCGTGTCCCTTCGCAGTGGCGAGCCAGCCGACGTAGCCGCGGCGCGTGTACTGCAGCAGCTCGAACAGCTCGGCGTCCGGCAGCTCGAGCACGGGCTTGTCACCAGCCTTATTCTCGCCGGGATTCTTCGCCTTCAGCTCTGCCACAGCAACCTCTTCACCGAGACCAGGCAGCTGCACGTCATCGAGATCCGCGTCGGAATCGCTGTCAGTGGCGGCTTCCTCGCCGGCGGCGCGCACGCGCTTGTCCTCCGCTTTGTCACCGGAGCCATCCGCGCCCTTCTCCTTGTCCTTGCCCTTGCGCTTGCCGGCTGGGCGCGACGACTTGCCGCCCCGTCGACGAGAAGCTACAACACCGCGCTCCTCCTCCTCGTCCTCGCGCGCCTCATCGTCGCCGAGGCCGCGGCCGCCCATCCCGCCGAAGCGACCGCCCATGCCCATGCGACCGAGCATGCCACCGCCACGTCCGCCGAAGCGTCCCATATGGCTCATGCCGTAGCGCGTGGCCATGCCGTGCACGTTGCTGGAGAAGAAGTTATCGCCCGAGTATCCCGCGTCTCCGTAGTGCGTGTCGTCGCTCCCGCCGAGCGACACCCAGGTGCGCAGGAAGGCCGAGTGCTGCAGGATGGCGGACGTCGAGTGCACATCCCACTCGTGCGTACGGGTGCCGCGGTACAGCATGGCCAGGTGCGCGTGGAACGTGCAGCACGCAACCAGATCCTGTGCCAATCCAGCGGCATCCAGCCACTCCAGCATGCAGGTGCGCACCGGTCCGAGCATCAGCGCGCGCATGGCATCACGGCTGTCCTGCAGCTGGCGCAGGTACTCCTCGCTCGGCTGTCGCTGGTTGCGGAACGCCTCGTCGGGGTGATCGAGCACGAAAACGACGTACGCCTCCACGCGCACGAGCAGGCGCACAACGAACAGAATAATGCCACGGGAGGAGCTGGTGTAGTCGCCAGTGTTGAGGTCCAGCGCAAGGCGCGCCATCTGCAGCAGCGAGCTCAGCAGCGTAAAAGGTTGATGAATCAGCTCGTTGAGCAGCAAACCGCGCGGTGCACCGAGCACCGTACGGCTCTGCGCGGGAATGCTCTGCACAGCAGGCGTTTCGTACTCTGAGACCCACGTGCGCGGCTCGAACAGCACGCTCTCCACGCAGTTCTGCACGTCGGCATTCAGCAGCACCGCCACGCGGTCCTTCGTCGAGAAGAACGACAGCACCAGCGGAAGGCGGATGTACGGAGCCGTCAGATACGAGAGCAGCAACTCGCTGTCCTCCTCGCTCAGCACGTCACCGAAGGACGGCAGCGTCAGGCAGTGCAGGCAGTCATCCTCAGTGGGCATGGCGACGTCGGTGATGTAGCTGCTTGCGTCGGCCGCGGACGTGACGGGCAGCGCGTCCATACACACGGCTTCCTCTCCACAGAGTTCGATGTTGATGTCAATCATCGTGCGCGCCTTGTTGACTTCCTTGACGCGCCACTTGAGCGCCACATCCGCCGTCGACCAGCGGTGCACCTTGATGCTGCGACGGTGGTCAGTCTGCGAAACCATGATCTTGTACAGCGCGACGATGTCGCGGTAGACAAACAGCTCAGGTTGGTGCTCGGCGAAGGGGGACTTCGGGTGAGTCAGATACCAAGTCGCCGCTTCGATGAAGCTCACCTGGTCGTCCATGCTCTGATCCTTCTCGTCCTGGTCCGGGTTGAGCTCGTATCCCAGCATCTGACACAGCGTCTTGACCAGCTCGAGCGTGGGAGAATCCTTGCCGAAGTAGGTGGAGCAGTTCATCTTGGTCGGAAGGTTGAAGATCGCCTTGGTGCACACCTCAGACTGAGACGCGAAGTACTCCAGCACCTCGCCGCGCGCCTGCGCAAGGGACGGCTGCGTCAGAAGCAGCTTCTCGCTGAGCTCCACCAGCTCGGCGCCGCGCCCGTTCTGCAGCGACGCGAAGAACACCGGCGCCACGGAACTCGACGCGGCGGCCGCAGCCATCTGGCTCTGCTCCGTCTCCTTGGCCTTCGAAAGCTGCGACAGCGCCTCTGACAGCAGACGCTGCGCCTCAGCCAACTGTGCCTGCGTTGCAGGGTCCAGAGTCGCAGTGCCCGATGCAGCACCCGCAGTAGCACTGATCGAAGCATCAGTGCTCGTGCTCGAGCTGGATCCAGCACTGGCCGACGCATCAGCGCTACTCGACGACGCTGCACTCAACGACGAAGAGGCAGACTCGCCGGTCGCAGGAACTGCGGTCGAAGGCACTGCGGTCGAGCTGGAAGAGCCTGCGACCGTAGAAGCGGCCGGCGCAGTCGATGCAGCAGCACTCGACGACGACGCAGTGCTGCTGCTCGACGACACGATCACTTCGATCGTGGGCATGCCGGGCCGGCTAGGCTGCAGGACGCGAGCACCGCTGCTGGACGCAGCGGCAGGAACTCCCGCCCCCGTGCCAAAGAACCGACCCAGCGTTGCCTGGTGCTGCGCAATGGTCTGGTGCAGTCCACGGCTGGCCAGGTTGTTGTACGGGCTCGCGAACTGCTTGCTCTTCGGCTTCGCGCGGCTCTCGGTTCCGTTGAGGACCAGCGTGACGATCGACGTGTTGTCGCACGCGGGAATGCGCAGCACGGCGTCGGTGACGGCGACGATGGTGGCCATCACGACGGCATGGCTGCTCTCGAATGTGCGGTGGCCGGACACGCTCTTGGCGGACGACACGTAGTGCTTCGAGAGCTCCAGCAGCAGATTCAGCACCTGCAGCTGCGTCTGGTAGTCGATCACGGCAGTGGCATACAGGCACTCAGCAGGTGGAACAGTGTTGCCCGCAGCGTCGACGGTGGACTTGCGCGTGCGGAACGGCGGCAGCGGGCGAGGCAGAATGTGCGTGAAGAAGTCCTGGATGAGCGCAACGCGGTAGAAGTAAGACGCGCTGGTGGACTGCGCGCTGAGTCGTTCGCACAGCGAGTGCGCGCACACCAGCGCCTTGAGCACGTCTCCAAAGTGTTTGATGTCGGACGACTTCGCCGGCAGCGCGAGGAAGTCGATGAGATCGTTGTCCTTTCCCTTCGCCTTGGCGCCGGCGAACGGCTCCACGCTCTCCAGGCGGCGGAACAGGCCGAAGTGCGCGAACGGCTCGAACGTCGCCTTCAGATCCATATCTAACAGCGGGATAGACGGGCGCGCGGCGAGCTTGGCGCTGATCTGAGACTCAGCCCACTGCAGCTGCGCCCACACCTCCTCCATGCCGCTGGCATCCAGACGAGCCGGCACGCTCTCGCTTTCCTTCGTGGCCGCACGCGCCAGCTTCTGGCACGCCAAGCGCAGCAGCTTCGCATCCGCCTCCGTTAGCGTCTCCACCTCGCTGAGGTCGCGCGCCGTGAGGTCGATGAGCTGCGAGCGCATGAGGAACGAGAGGTGCTTGCACTTGGCCGCACTGACGCCCTCCTCACGCAGCAGAAAGCGGAACGCCTCCTTGCTCGACTTGAGCAAATTGATCTCGGAGCGCTGCGCCGTGCGGAACTCCTGGCGCGCGGCCGCTGCCGGATTGCACTTGGCCTCCCGCTCAATGGCCACTCCGACCGCGCAGTCCAGCAGGTGCGGCAGCAGCACGTCGTAGAGTACCTCGCATCGGTGATCGTCGCTCATCGACACGTTCATCTTCATCAGCATGTACCAGAATGCGTCGTCCAGCATCTTATCCGCGCTCAGACCGCTGAAGCGCAGCGACGTCAGGTACTTCGTCTTCGGGTGAGAGGAGACGGAAGACGGGTGATACTGAACACCCTTGCCCGCGTTGTGCACGGAGAAGGCGTACAGTCCCTGCTCGTCGCGCTCCACCACGTGCACTACGCTGTGCCCGCCATCCATGTTGCGCCATCCGCCGAGCAGCAACAGTTTCTCCGTCGGCGCCATGTTGCGCAGCGCGGACTTGAGCTGGAACAGAAACGTTGCAAACTGGTCCGGCGTGTTGACTGCGGCCATGGCTTTGGCCAGCGACACGGCCGTCTGCACGATGCCGATCACCTTGTCGAGCGCGCGACGGTCATCATCCGTGAATCCAACGGCAGCCAGCTGCTCCTGCTTTCCGTCGCGCGTCTGTTCCGCGAGGAAGGCCAGCACCGCCAGCAACGCAGCCATGTCGCCGCCCTTCTTCTGGTCGTGTCCCTGCAGCTCCGTCGAGCTCATGTGCGAGTCACCGATGGCCGCCGCGAAGTATCGGTCCTTCCAAATCGGGCCGGGCATGGGGTCCACATGCTTCAGCGCGTCCAGCACGAAGGAAGGAGTGGCCGCCGCAGACGCACCGCCGTCAGCCATGGCGCAGATCAAGCGTGGGGCAGGCCAGACAAAACCCGATGGTGTTCCGACACGCGTACGATCTGTGCTGTGATCTGTCTGCCTGTGTAATGCGGTGGGCTGAGCGGTCGGTCCTGTCTGTCAGAGCCAAGCAACACGGACGCGGAGCCAGTCGGTCAGTCAGTCAGCCAGCTGGCAGCACAGAGACCGTCGCGCTCCTGACCCTCCTCTTCCAAGTACCCGTTGCAACGAATGTCCTGCAGGCACCGCAACATCGCTGTCGTTGGAAGTGCCCGTCAGTGGCCCTGTGACTCTGTGACCTCCCCGCTGCAGGCAGATCTCCGCTGGGTCCGACCGGGGAGCCCCGCGCAGGGGCCTCCCACTCAGGTCAGGCAACGGGCAGCCACCGCCCAGCACTCAATCGAATTCGGATACACACGCAGAGAAACTGTCAGTGTGCAGTGCCGTCGTATCCGT
>Ga0256875_1000371_pt1 | contig 14944 bp, 1 predicted proteins | sample MC6MC0418MT_FD_186354 | JGI IMG/M metagenome (GOLD analysis project Ga0256875, IMG submission 186354) | Metatranscriptome of enriched soil aggregate microbial communities from Iowa State University, Ames, United States - MC6-MC0418-MT... | ecosystem: Environmental > Terrestrial > Soil >... | reverse complement strand
GGAAAGCCAAGCACGGATTGTTGCTTGTCTCAAATCAAGCACTGTGCTGTTAATTGGCTTTCCCTTGTATTGCATTTGTTTGCTGCGTGGTTTGATTGCCTGTGTCCATGTCGCTCGATCCCGCTTCTGGGGAGCTCGGGGCCCCCTCAAGATCTGAGGCCTTTGCCACCGATGCCAAGGTTTTAGAGCCGCTGAAGCAGTACCTGGGCCGCGCCTGCCCCCCACTGCTGGATTCGGATTCGTCCAGTTTTAATGCAGCGCTCAACAAGCCGGAAACAGAGGACATTTTGAAAATCTTTGCTTCGGATTCGTCGTGTTTCACGCTGGTCATTTACAAGCGCAGCAATCGTGTTGGAGAAGAAGGCAAGGATGCCGGTCACTATTTCTCCTTTGAGCTGCAAGTCAAGCCAGCCAGCTCGGCCAAAACGAGCGAGGCTGGCGCCATCGGTCACGTGGTGCGCTCGGTGGCCGTGTTGCGCTTGCAGCCCTCGATCGAGCCCGAACAGCCCGTGGCGCAGCAGCTGCAGATGTGTCAGATTGATGTCGATGGCGAAAACGGTCTGGACGGCCTGCTCTCGCTGATTCGCCATTGGTACCATCCCTACAGCCGCGCCTTGCTGGTGCAAGCAATGGAAGATCCCGATCGGAAGGACACCGAAATCGGTGTGTTGCGTGGTGTGAGCAGCAAGCTGAGTGAGTTGGAAGTGGAATTGTTGCGGTCGCAACAGAGCATGGACATCCCCCACATCACCCTCGAACTCCACAACACCATTGCTCAGTTTGTCAAACAGCAACGAGCCTTGGGCAAGAGCCCCACGGTGGAGGATTTGGGCTCCGTGGCCTCCGATCCCAACTTCCTCAACGAAATTCAAAAAGGCTTGACGGAGTGGAAGACCGCCATCCTGCGCATCACCAGCAAAACGCGCGACGTGACTTCGGGCACAGTGTTGCAAGAGATCAACTTTTGGCTGTCGATGGAACGAGCCATTGCCCATATCTACGAGCAGAAAGAAAGCCCGGGTGTCGCGCTGAGTTTCCAGATTCTGAAGGAAAACAAGCGGTTTTTGGCCACCACGGGCTTCATGCAGGATGCGGGCCTGTCGGAAGAAGGCAGAGAGAAAGATAAAGTGTACCGCTACAGCAATTTTCTGCGCGATTTCCCCGTCAAGCGGCTGCTGGCGGCGTCGACGGTGGGCGAGCTCAGCGTGGCCGTCGAGGCCATTTTCAAGCACATGACCTTGGTCAAGCGGCGCGAGGTGTATTCGCTGTCGCGAGCAGCGCAGCTGATGCACACCATTTCTCGTGATGTGGCGAACCAGCTGCAAAGTGTGCTGAAGAGCCGCAAGCTCATGGCGCTGGAGGCTCCCGATTTCGCCGAACTCATGAACGACACGCGTCACTTCTTCGAAGACTGGGACAAGGCTGTCAACACGTTCAAGGAGGAGTTGGATCGTGCCAAACGCTCTATGGCCGCCTCAGAAAACATCCATTTTGCTGCGCGATACGAGGCTATGGATGGTTTGATGCGTCGTGTGGATGAATTGGCTCGGATTCGCACTCAGCATGAACAGTTGCGTTCTGTGGTGTGCAGCACGCTACAAAACGACGCGTTTACCATGAGTGGGGCGGTGGCCGAGATCGATGCCGCTTACCAGCTGCTGGTGCAAGTGGATGTGCTGTGTACGTCGAGCGAGGGCGGCGAGTCGTTTGAGCGGGCGTTGCGATCGTACACGCAGCGCATTGATCGCGTCGAGGCCGAGTTGGAAGATTTGGTCCGTCGCTTGCTCTCCGATGCTCGTCACGACGCCAACGAGATGTTCCGTGTGTGTGACAAGTTCAACGCGCTGTTTGTGCGTCCCAGGATCGAAGCGGCCATTCGCGAGTACCAAGAACAGCTGATGATGACGGTGAAGAAGGATATTCAGGCCTTGCAAAACAAATTTGCCAGTCAGAGCAGCAAACTGGAGAGTCATCGTATGGCCAAGGTGCGCGACTTCCCTCCTGTGTCTGCGACCATTATTTGGATTCGTCAGATTGAACGACAGCTGGCCACCTACATGTCCCGAGTGGAAAAAGTCCTGGGCCCCAAGTGGCATCATCACGTGCAAGGCCAAGCGCTGCAGAAGGAGAGTCTCAAGTTCAAAGACAAGCTGGCCTCCAACAGCACGCGTCTGTTCCAGGACTGGCTGGAAGCTAATAACAACACCCAGCAATTGTTCAACATCGAATCGCGCATTTTCAAAATCGTGTCCCATCACAAGAATCTGGCTCTCGAAGTCAATTTTGACGAACGCATGGTGACACTATTCAAAGAAGTCCGCAACCTGTCCCGGCTGGGCTTCAAGTCGCTGATTCACTACGAGCTCAAGGTCTATGCCGACGACGCGCGCCAAAAGTACCCGTTTGCCATGCGTCTGGAGGAGGCCATCCGAATGTATCATCGCACTTCAGCCCGCCTCGACGAGCACAAATCCCTCGTGCCGCTGGGTGCCATCTACAAGCGCAAGGTGCAGGAGACCATCAAGACCGGCATGGGCCTGCAGTGGGACACGGACAAGCTGGCCAACTATGTGGTCAAGCTCGGCATGGAGACCACGGAGTATCAGGATCAGGTGGACGAGTTGATTTCCTATGCTGACCGAGTGTCCAGTGCCCTGTCCAAGCTGAAAACGTGCAAGCCCAACCACACGGCCTTCAAGCTCATCCTGGGCGATATCCAGGGTGTGATCGACCATCTCGACAAGCGCGGCTACTCGAACCTGCGGCAGTGGGTGGACGGTCTGGACGGCGAGGTCGAGAGCGTGTTGCTGCAGCGTCTGGCACGTATTGTGACGCAGTGGATCCAGGCGCTGGATATGGATCGGCCCCATCGCGCTTCGACTTCTGAAGAGGAGCAAAAGGAAGAAAGCAAGCAACCCCCTTCCCCCTCCTCCTCTTCTACCTCTTCTGCTTCTTCTTCTTCCTCTGCTTCTGCTGCTAGTGGTAGTGATGAGGCGGATGGCGATGTGGCCGATTTTGTGATCAAGGAGCCACTGAGGCATGAAATCCTCACGCGCAACCAGGTGTTGTGTCTGGAGCCCTCGCTCGAAATGGCCCGCTTGCGTATCGCGGCCGAGCTGAGCGCGTGGTTGAGCGTCATCTGCGAGTTGCCGCGCTTGCGATGCTTCTGGGCCGAAGAAGACGCGAAGCAAGAAAGCCAGAAAGGCGAGGCCAGTTTCAAGAATACCGTCAATAAGCTGCCGACGCAGTTACTGAAGCAGGTCCTCGAGGCTGTCGAAGAGAAGGTGTCGTCGGCCGAGCGCTATGTGGCCACGTGGTTGGGCTATCAGGCTCTGTGGGACATGGACATCGAGATGGTTCTGCAGGAGCTCGGCACCGATCTCAAGAAATGGGAGCGGCTGCTGCTGGACATGAAGCGCGCGCGAGCCACGTTCGACAATGCCGACACCGAACGGCGCTTTGGCCCCATTCTGATCGAGTACGGCACCGTGCAGGCTCGTGTGAACGACAAGTACGATGCGTGGTTCAAGCTGATTCTGGCGCGGTTCGGGGCGATTTTGGGCGAGCTGATGAGCCAGCTGCACTCGACGCTGGGACGCGCGCGCGGCCAATTGGAGAGCTACAGCTTTGAGTTTGGCTCGACTTCGGAGATTGTGGAAAGCGTGTCTTTGCTTCAGGAGCTTCGCAAGAAGGCTGCCATCTGGCACTCGGACCTCGAAAGCCAAAAGAAGGCCGAGCAGCTGCTGCAGCGCCAACGCTTCCTCTTCCCTTCCATCTGGCTGGAGGCCGATCGCGTGCAAGGCGAGTGGGCCTCGTTCGAGCAGATCCTCAGTCGCAAAGTCGCCAAGCTCACCGAGCACACTTCGGCCATCCAAGCCAAGATCGCGGCCGAAGACATGAGCCTCGATGCCAAGGTCAAGGAGTTTGCGAGCGAGTGGAAGCGCAATCGGCCCATTCAAGGCGATCTGGACCACAAGGCCGCTTCGAACGCCTTGTCGCTGTTCGATACCAGCCTCACGCGCCTCGAAGAAGAAGCGGCGCGTATCGTGTTGGCCAAGCGCGCGATGGACATGGCGGTCAAGGAGGAGTATCGCTTGCAGCCTGTGCGCGAGGAATTGCAAGGTCTCAAGGAGGTGTGGGACCAGCTCTCGGTCCATTGGCGCACGCTCGATCACGTGGGCGACAAGTTCCTGCGCGATATGGTCGGCGATGACGGACCCACCGAACTACGCAAGAAGCTCATGGCGCTGCAAAGCGACGTACAAAAGATGCCCACGCACATGCGAGGCTATGAAGCCTACGAGCACCTGCGCTCTGTCATTCGCGAATGCATCGGCCTCATCCCCAACATCACCGAACTCAGCTCCAGCGTCCTACGCCCCAAGCACCAGAAGCAGATCTTGCAAGAGCTGCGTTGTACCGTGCCCTGGCGTGACTTGACGGTGGCGACGGTCTGGAAGCTGCCACTCAAGGCCCAAGCCAAGAACATCAGCTACATCTTGCAACAAGCTCAAGGCGAGGCCGTGCTCGAGGACGCGTTGTCGACGTTTGCCTTGCAGTGGGACAAGACCCAGTTCGATATGGTCGACTATCGTGGCAAGTGCTTCCTGGTGCGCAACTGGGACGCCTTGTTTGCGCAGATCGCCGACAACCTGTCCACCATTAGCTCCATGAAGAACTCGCCCTTCTACGGGGCCTTTGAGCGCGATGCCGCTCTCTGGGAAGCCAAGCTCAACCAAGCCCAGGCCATCCTCGATGTCTTCATCGATGTGCAACGCCGCTGGGTCTACCTCGAAGGCATCTTCACCAACAGCCAAGACGTGCAAGTGCAACTGGCCTATCAGTACAAGCGCTTCAAGACCTTTGACCGCGACTTTGTGCGCTTGATGCGCGACATGAAGAAAGACAGCGCGCTGGACTACTGGGTGAAAGAAGAGCGTGGTTTGCTAGCCACCATGGAGTCTCATCTCGAGACGCTCAACAACATCCAGAAGGCGCTCGGTGACTATTTGGAAAAGCAACGCGCAGCCTTCCCGCGCTTTTACTTCGTGGGTGACGAAGATCTGCTGGAGATCATTGGTAACGCCAAGGACCCTGTCAAGGTCATTCGCCACCTGTCCAAGATGTTTGCGGGCCTGGAGTCCATCGGCTTCAACGCCGACAAGACCAAGATCGTGTCGATGCTGAGCAAAGAAGGCGAGGAAGTGATTTTCAAGCAGCCCATCGACCTCGCCCAGCACAACACCATTCACGGCTGGCTGAACCAGCTCGAATACCAGATGCGTGCCTCGCTGGCCTATCTGCTCGAACAAGCCATGCAGCAGTCTTCGAGCCTTGTGCGCGCCGACAAGCCCACCCACGTCGACGGCGAGGCCTTCTTCCGATGGGTCGATCAGTTCCCCGCGCAGATCGCCCTGCTGGCCACGCAAGTCATTTGGTCGCAGGCTGTCGATGCGGCCTTGGCTCAAGTCGACTTCCCGGCCCAAGGTCACGTGCTGGACGCCACTCTGGAACGCGTCGATCACACACTGCAAGTGCTGGCGGATCGGGTGCTCGTGTCGGGTCTGCAGTCCGATCAACGCAAGAAGTATGAGCAGCTGGTGACCGAGCTCGTGCATCAGCGTGACGTTTTGCGCGCGCTGATCCGCGATAATGTCCGTTCGGCTTCCAATTTCCAGTGGCTGGCTCAGATGCGCTTCTACTTCACTCCGACATCACAACAAGGCAACCAAGTGGCCGTGGGTGACGAAAGTGCCTTCCAACAACTTGAGATTCGCATCTCGCGTGCTTCGTTCTACTACGGCTTCGAGTATCTGGGTGTCGGAGAACGTTTGGTGCAGACTCCGCTGACCGATCGTGCCTACTTGACCCTGACGGAAGCCCTGCATATGCGATTGGGTGGTAACCCGTTCGGTCCTGCGGGTACCGGTAAAACCGAGACAGTCAAGGCTCTCGGTTCGGCTCTGGGTCGCTTTGTGCTGGTCTTCAACTGCGATGAGACCTTCGACTTCCAGGCCATGGGTCGCATCTTCATTGGTCTGTGTCAGTGCGGTGCGTGGGGCTGCTTCGACGAGTTCAACCGTCTGGAAGAACGCATTTTGTCGGCCGTGTCGCAGCAGATTCTCACCATCCAGACGGGCCTCAAGCAGCACCAGGACATCATCCCGCTTCTCGGCAAGCAAGTGCGTCTGAACCATCGTATGGGTGTCTTCGTCACCATGAACCCTGGCTACGCTGGCCGTTCCAACCTGCCTGATAACCTCAAGCAGCTGTTCCGTGGTATGGCCATGATTCAGCCCAACCGCGCGCTCATTTGCGAAGTGATGTTGTACTCGCAAGGTTTCCGCACCGCCGAGCAACTGGCCGGCAAGATCGTCATGCTGTTTTCGCTGTGTCAAGAGCAGCTGTCCAGTCAATCGCACTACGATTTCGGCCTGCGCGCTTTGAAATCGGTGTTGCGGAGTGCGGGTGGTCTGAAGCGTGTGACGCTGGGTGAAGAAGAGACCGCCGAAGGCAAGCTCGAGCGCAAGATGAAGGAGCGAGAGGAGGAGAAGACCAAGCGCCGTTTCGACGAGTTGGCGGACGAGAAGGAAGAGAAGGGTGAAGAGAAGGCGCTGCAGCCCAAGGACAAGGACGACATCGACTGGTTCAATCTGGAACAAGAGCTGCTGGTCAAGAGCATGTCGCATACCATTGTGCCCAAGCTGGTCAGTGACGATGTGTCGCTGTTCACCACCCTGCTCAAGGCGGTGTTCCCCAAAGCCACGGTGGCGGCGCCCTATGTCGACTCGTTGCGTGCGGCCGTGCGTCAAGTGTGTCGCGATCACATGCTCCTGGACGAGCAATCGTGGGTCGATAAGGTCATGCAGCTGTACCAGATCCAGAGCATTCATCATGGTGTGATTACCGTGGGTCCTTCCGGCACCGGTAAGAGCACTGCCCGTCGTGTGTTGCGTGAAGCGCTCGAGATCGTGGAGGAGACCAAGATCGACGAGTACGTCATTGATCCCAAGGCCTTGTCCAAGGACGAGCTGTACGGTACGATGGACCCGACCACTTTGGAGTGGACCAACGGTGTCTTCACACACATCCTGCGCAAGATTCTCGACAACGTGCGTGGCGAGCAGTCGCGACGTCACTGGATCATTTTCGACGGTGATGTCGACCCCGAGTGGGCCGAAAACCTCAACTCGGTGCTCGACGACAACAAACTGCTGACTTTGCCGAACGGTGAGCGTCTGGCGCTGACCAACAACATCCGCATCCTGTTCGAAGTGCAGAACCTGAATCACGCCACCCCCGCCACCGTGTCTCGTTGTGGCATGGTGTGGTTCAGCGAGTCGGTCGTCAGTGTGCACATGCTGCTCAGTCATCACATGGCCAAGCTTCGTTCGCTGCCCATTACTTCCATCAGTCTGCAAGCCAGCGTTTACAATCGCTGGAAACACGTGCAGGCGCAGTGCGTCGATATTTTGGTGCCGTACTTCGGTCTCGATCCCAACAACCAAAAGGGCGACAATTTCGTGTATCGCGCGCTGGATTGGGTCATGCGCCAGCCTCATATCATGGACTTTGCCGCCCCGCGCGTCCTGGCGGCCATGTTCTCGCTGCTCAAGGGCGCCATCGGCAAGGTGATGGAGTACAACGACAATCACGCCGACTTCCCACTGGATGGCCCCACCACCGAGTCCTTCGTTTCCAAGTACATGGTGTTTGCGCTGCTGTGGTCGTTTGGTGGCAGTCTCAGTCTCAAGAGCCGCCTGGCCTTCTGTGACGAGCTGCAAGCCATTTCTCCGGTGTCCCTGCCCGATCCTTCCCAAGGTCCCGTGCTCGACTTCGAAGTGCGCGTCGATTCCGGCAAGTGGGAGCCGTGGAGCGATCGCGTCAAGGGTCTGGAGCTCGAGCCCAACAAGGTCAACAGCAGTGATGTGGTGATCGAGACCGTGGACACGGTGCGTCACACCGATGTCATTGGCTCTTGGCTGGGCGATCACCGCCCCTTGATTCTCTGCGGTCCTCCCGGCTCCGGTAAATCGATGACGCTGACCAGCGTCCTGCGCTCTTTGCCCGAAGTCGAATTGGTCTCGCTCAACTTCAGTAGCAGCACCCAACCCGACCTCATTCTGCGTGCCCTCAATCACTACTGCAAAACCGAGCGTACGCCTCATGGCTTGGTGATGCGTCCTGTCTCCAACAGCAAGTGGTTGGTGATTTTCTGCGATGAGATCAACTTGCCTGCTACGGATGCCTACAAGACTCAGCGAGTCGTCACTTTCCTCCGACAAATTTGCGAGCATGGCGGTTTCTGGCGGGCTTCGGATCTGTCGTTTATCACGCTCGAGAGGGTGTTGCTGGTGGGTGCTTGCAATCCGCCCACCGATCCTGGGCGTGTGCCTCTCAGCGATCGTTTCATGCGTCATTGCCCGCTGCTCTTTGTCGATTTCCCGGCCGTGCCTTCGCTGCGACAGATTTACGGCACCTTCAACCGTGCTGTGCTGAAACTGGCCCCGCCTTTGAGACACTATTGGGAGCCGATGACCGAAGCCATGATCGAGGCGTACACGCTCTCTCAGCAGCGCTTCACGGCTGATATGCAACCCCACTACATCTACAGTCCTCGTGAATTGAGTCGCTGGGTTCGTGCCATGTTCGAGGCTCTGAAATCGGCCGGTGATAATGTCGCGTCAATGACCGTCGAAGATCTGGTGCGCCTGTGGCTGCACGAGGCTCTGCGTCTGTTCCAGGATCGCTTGGTAGAAAAGTCCGAGCGCGAGTGGACCGACGTGACGTTTGACACCGTTGCCAAGAAGCATTTCCAGAGCGCTGATCACGCCGAAGCCCTGGCGCGTCCTGTGCTGTTCAGCAACTGGATTGTCAAGCAGTACGTCTCGGTCGATCAAGAGACGCTGCGCACCTATGTCAAGAATCGCTTGCGTCAATTCAGCGAAGAGCAGCTCGATGTGAAGCTGGTGATTTTCGACGAAGTGCTCGAGCACATTCTGCGCATTGATCGTGTGCTGCGACAGCCCATGGGCCACTTGCTGCTGGTGGGTTCCTCGGGTGCCGGCAAGACCATTCTGTCCAAGTTCGTGGCCTGGAACTGTGGCATGTCGGTGTTCCAGATCAAGGTGCACAAGTTCTATTCGCCGGCCGATTTCGATAAGGATCTGCGCTCCGTGCTGCTGCGCGCTGGCTGCAAGGGCGAAAAAATCTGCTTCATTTTCGACGAGAGCAACGTACTGGGCACCGCCTTCCTGGAACGCATGAACGCCTTGTTGGCTGGTGGTGAAGTGCCCGGTCTGTTCGAAGGCGCCGACTACCTCTCTCTGATTGCCGAATGCAAGGAGGCGGCTCGGCGTGATGGCCAGCCTGCCGACAGCGAAGAAGAGCTGTTCCGTCGCTTCACCGCCCAAGTCCAGATGAACCTGCACGTGGTGTTTACCATGAACCCTGCCAACGACGATTTCGACAACCGCTCTGCCACGTCGCCTGCCTTGTTCAATCGCTGTGTCATCGATTGGTTCGGCGAGTGGTCTTCCACGGCCCTATACCAAGTCGGTTTCGAGTTTACGCGCAACCTGGACTTGAACGACGCGCCTGAGGCCAAGCGACATGATGACGATGACGACGATGTCCCTGCCAACACCCAACGTGAAGCTGTGGTGCGTTCGTTGGTCTATGTGCACGAGAGTGTGCAGAAGGCCATGCTTCAGTTTGCCAAGCAGAATAGCGGCCGGGCCACCTATGTCACCCCGCGTCACTATCTCGATTTCATCAAGCACTACTCGGCTCTGTTCAAAGAGAAGCGCGAACAGCTGGAAGAGCAACAGCGTCACTTGAACTCGGGTCTCAAGAAGCTGCGTGAGACGCAAGAGGAAGTGCTCAAGCTCAAGGGCGCCCTGACGGTCAAGAACACCGAGCTCTCGCGTCTGCGGACCCAAGCCAATGCCAAGCTCGAGGAAATCATGCGCGACAAGAAAGAGGCCGAGCAAAAGAAGGCGGCTTCGGAGCAGATTGCGGTGGAGATCAAGGAGCAAGAGGAGAACATCCACAAGCGTCGCGTCAAGGTCGAAGACGATTTGAACCACGCGCGTCCAGCCCTGGAAGAGGCGCAGAGCTCGGTGCGTAACATCAAGAAGGCGGATCTCGACCAAGTGGCGCGTTTCCCCAACCCTCCCGCTGCCGTCAAGTTGGCCTTGGAGCCGGTGATTCTCATGCTCGGCGAAAAAATCAGCTCGTGGGAGGACATGAAGCGTATTTTGCGCCGGTCGGATTTCATCAAGAGCGTCATTCAGTACGATGTCGATCAGCTGCCCGAGAAGCTGCGCAAGTTGATTGCCGAGAAGTACCTGCCCGACCCCAGTTTCTCGTTCGAAGTGGTCAACAATGCCAGTAAGGCTTGTGGTCCGTTGGTGTCGTGGGTGTCGTCGACGATCAACTACGCCCGCATCAAGGACTCCGTCGCTCCGCTCACGCAGGAGATGGCCGAATTGCAGGACAAGCAAGACGTGCTCAAGAAGAAGCAAGAAGAATTGGCCAAGATTCGCGCCGAGTTGGATGCGCGCATCGAGCAGTACATGGTCGAATATTCGGAGCTGATTGCCGAGGTCGAACGCATCAAGGCCGAGATGTCGAGTGTGGAGAAGAAGGTCGAGCGCTCGATTTCGTTGCTGCACAACCTTAGCTCCGAGAATGAACGTTGGGAGAACGATAGTCAGCATTTCCAGACGCAGATTTCGACCCTGGTCGGTGACTGCTTGCTGGCTGCAGCCTTCCTGGCCTACATTGGCTACTTCAACCAGAGCTATCGTCAGATGCTGATCGAGACCTGGCAAGATCGTCTCCGTCAGTCTCGCCTGCAGACCAAGCCGGATCTCTCGCTGATCGAGTACCTGTCTCATCCCAGCGAGCGTCTGGAATGGGCGGCCAACGCTCTGCCGACCGACGATCTCTGCATCGAAAATGCCATCATGCTCAACCGCTTCAATCGCTATCCTCTGATGATCGATCCCTCTGGCCAAGCTACCGAGTTTGTGATGAAACAGTACCACAGCCGTAAGCTGATTCGCACGTCATTCTTGGACGATGCCTTCCTCAAGAATCTCGAGAGTGCGCTGCGGTTCGGTAATGCGTTGTTGGTGGAAGATGTGGAAAGCATTGACCCCGTGCTGAACTCGGTGTTGAATCGCGAAGTCACCAAAACGGGCGGCCGTGTCTTGATTACGCTGGGTGACAAGGAACTCGACTTCTCGCCCACCTTCACCATCTTCCTCTCCACGCGTGATCCCACCTGCCACTTCACGCCCGATCTGTGCAGTCGTGTGACGTTTGTCAACTTCACCGTGACCCCGGGCAGTCTGACCAGCCAGTGCTTGAACAAGGTGCTCAAGAGCGAGCGTCCCGATGTCGATGCCAAGCGTTCGGATCTGCTCCGCCAACAAGGCGAATTCCGCGTGCGTTTGCGATCGTTGGAGGACTCGTTGCTGTCATCGTTGTCGGCCGTCAAGGGCAACATTCTCGATGATGAGGCGGTGATGTCGTCGCTGGAGACGCTGAAGAAGGAGGCGGCGGATATCACGACCAAGATGAATGCCAGCGAGCAAGTCATGAACGAAGTGCATCGCGTTTCGGCCCAGTATCGTCCGTTTGCCTCTGCCTGTAGCAGCATCTACTTCTCGCTCGAGAATCTCAGCGACGTGCACTTCCTGTACCAATTCTCGCTGCCGTTCTTCATGACCGTCGTCGACCACATCCTCCACCCGGGCACTCTACCGTCGCTGGCCTCGATCAAGGACCCGCAGCAACGCCTCCGTCTGCTAACGTCGGCTCTGTTCTCCACCTCGTTCCAGCGCGTGTCGCGTGGTATGATGAATCGCGACCAAATGGCCTTTGCCCTGAGGCTGGCTCAAGTGGCGCTATCGGAGGCTGGGTTCGTCGAACAGGCGGACGATTTGATGGTGGGCCAGGCGGACTTGGCTTTGGATTCGACCGAGCTCGAGTTCTTCATCAAGGGCAAGCTTCCTGCTTCTGTCTCTGCTTCTGGCTCGACTTCTGTTGCTTCTGCTTCCTCTGCTTCTCTGCCTGCCTCCCTCCCTCTACTCAAGCTTCAACGAGAACAACTCACGGACTTGTGCTCTCTGCCGTCGTTCCATCGTCTGGCCTCTCACATGAGCGAGCACGCGGAGGAGTGGAAGCGGTGGTTGGATGAAAATCAGGGCCTGGACGCACTGATGGCGAGAGAAGCGGAGCAGAAGGAGTTTTCGGATCGTCTGACCCCCAGCGGCTGGGAGAAGGAAAAGAAGCTCGACCTCAGCCTCGCGCCTTCTGCCTCCCCTTCTCCTTCCTCGACCACTCAGCGTCTGGCGCATCTCTACCGCCTGTTCCATCAGCTGATGGTGCTCAAAGTCATTCGGCCCGACCTCGTAGCGTCGGCGGCGGCGTGGTTTGTGGCGGCGGTGTTTGGACCGAGTTTCCTGCCTCTGGCTCAACAGGTCGATCTCTCGCACATGACCCTACGCGAGCTCTCGGGTCGGACGCCGTTGCTGCTGGTGTCCAAGCCCGGCTTCGATGCCAGTGGGCGCGTGGACGCGTTGGCCGGCGCACAGAAGGATCTGCACTCGTACCAATCGTTCGCTATGGGTTCGCCAGAAGGCTATGATCTGGCTGATGCTGCCATCAATCAAGCGGCCAAAAACGGCTCGTGGGTGTTGCTCAAGAACGTCCACCTCTCCCCCAACTGGCTGTCCAAGCTCGAAAAACGCCTGCATCGTCTCTCGCCACACCCGCACTTCCGCTTGTTCCTGACGATGGAGCTGCACCCCAAAGTCCCCGTCAGCTTGCTCCGGCTGTGTTCGATCGTGTTGTTCGAACCACCCATGGGTATCAAATCATCGCTGCAGCGCATGTTCCGCGCGTTATCGCCCGAACGCGTCAACCGGGCCCCGGCCGAACGCGGGCGCTTGTATTTCCTGCTGGCGTGGCTGCATGCCGTCATTCTCGAACGTCTCAGATACTGCCCCGTGGGTTGGAGCAAGGAGTTCGAGTTCAGCGAGACCGACGCGCAGGTGGCCATGGACGCGGTGGATGAATGGATCTCCAAGATTGCTCAGGATCGAGCCAACCTCCCTCCCTCCAAGATTCCCTGGGACGCCCTGCAGTCGCTACTGGAGACCATTGTCTATGGTGGGCGTCTGGACAACGATTTCGACCAGTCGCGCCTCTCGGCTTTTGTGCGCTCGTTGTTCACCGAGGACAGCTACCGCCTCAACTTCCCCCTGGCCACCAGCTACGATCAGGCGCCCGATGGCTCCACGCATGCCCAAGCCCTGTTGACTATGCCGGAGTGCGGTAACTACGAAGGCTTTGCCCAGTGGATCGATAACATGCCGGATATTCAGAGCCCCGAAGTGCTCGGTCTGCCCAGCAATGCCGAGCTCATGCTGCTGATCGCCCAGGGCCATCACATGACCACTGAGCTTGGACAGCTGCAGAGTCACGCGGCCGATGCTGATCAGGCCGTGTCGCTAGATGACGACGATGACGACGCCATGGTTTCCTCCGGATCGGACGAGACCAAGCGTGCGGCCTGGATGAACGCCCTCGAAGCCTCGCTGCCTGCATGGATCGCCAAGCTGCCCGCGCTCAACGCTCTCAAGGCTCCACCCAGAGGCAACGAGCTCGACAAGCTGACGGAGAACCCCATCTTCCGTTGCATTCAGCGCGAGTTCCAGATCTGGACCAAGTTGCATCGCAGTGTGCTGGAAGACTTGAACGCCATGAAGGCTGTGCTGTCTGGCGCCGACAAGGCCAGCAATCACATTCGCGAGTTGTTTGGCGCCCTGCGCAAAGACAAGGTCCCGCCCACTTGGCAACGTGGTGGCGCGCCCATTGCCGATCTTACGCCCTCGGTCTGGCTCGAAGATCTCGGGCGACGCGTGGTGCAGATCCAGAAGCTCATCAGCACCGCACCCGACCAGTACCACAAGCTGCCCATCTGGCTCGGCGGCCTGCACTCTCCCGAGGCCTTCGTGGCGGCGGCTCGTCAGGCAGTTGCCAAGGCTCACGGCTGGTCGCTGGAACAGGTGATGCTGCAAGTGACCGTGGTCGAGCAAGGCGGGGCGGTGCCGGTGAATCCCGATAGTTTGACCTTCGAGGGCCTCAAGCTTCACGGAGCCATCTGGCGTGACGAGCAGCTGGCCATTTCCAATTCGCAGTCGTCGTGCATGCTCCATCGCACGCACTTCTCGTGGGTCAAGCAGGACGAGGGTCAAGGCCAAGCTTCCAGCGACGAGAGCGGCAATGGCAATGGTGTGGTGCATGTGCCTCTGTACCTGGACGGCAGCCGTCGCGTGTTCGTGATGTCAGTGGGTCTGAAGCGGCCCGAAAGCATTGCCCGCGCAGTGTGGAGCCAGCGCGGCACATGCGTCACCGTCTGGAACTCTCTTGAGGCCTAACTTTTTGACTAAGAATCGCGTTTGACAAGGCTTGAAGGCAAACGATTACATGCGTTTAATGCAGTCACGTGCTTCGCTTTATAATTAGCTTCAAGTAAAATTTTCGGCTTTAAGTCTTTCTTTCGTTTTTCTTCGAGTTGGCTTGTGTTTTACAGCGTTATATTATGAACAGCTGCAGGTGTTTTATTGATTACGCAAATTAAGTAATATAAAAAAGTAACTTACTGGCTTTCCCGGAGGTCGTGCTTTGCCTTGTCCAAGCGACATTCTTTAGCGTGGTGTTCACCCGTTTCACGCGGTGTCGTGGCGATGGATGGTTTTCGTGATACGTTTGGTATGCCTCGTGTTCAAGAGGGCGGCCAATCTGATTCTTCATCGATTGCCCAGAAGATAGGGTGGGTTGTTGCGTCTTTGACGATCGGCTGCATTATCAGCTCATCTTTTGCCGGCACGCTCACCGAAAAGATAGGACGTAAATACACGGTAATGAG
>Ga0256875_1000360_pt1 | contig 15064 bp, 1 predicted proteins | sample MC6MC0418MT_FD_186354 | JGI IMG/M metagenome (GOLD analysis project Ga0256875, IMG submission 186354) | Metatranscriptome of enriched soil aggregate microbial communities from Iowa State University, Ames, United States - MC6-MC0418-MT... | ecosystem: Environmental > Terrestrial > Soil >... | reverse complement strand
TTCAGGTTCCTTCCCGCCGCCGCCACCGCCGCTGCCAGAGCCGCGCCCCTGGTCCGTTTTGGTTTTGTGCGGTGCGCGTGCCGCCTCTGCGCATCAGCAACAACAGACATGAGGCGATCGCACACGATGCAGGCGTGGATGGCACTCGTGAGCGTGATCGTGTGCTCCGCTGCGCTGCTGCTGCTGCTGCTGCCGTCGTCCGTCGTTGCCTCCGGACGGGGTCCCGGGTCGTCGACGGCTCATTACTCCTGGCAGCTGCTGTCCGCGCGCTGGACTTTCCTGGAACCTGCGCCGCGTTTTGCGCCGCTGTCTTACTCTGTGCCATCTCCGGTTCCGTGGCCCGTCGGCGTGGTGGAGTTCGACGGCACCGGCGCCAACTACATCGACTTGAACCGGCCGGATCTGGATGGGGGCACCGCGCCCATACCGCCGTTTGACTCCGACTCTCCTGATGTACTGTTCATGCAGTTTTGGGTGTGGCCCGCCGGACACAATCAAGGTGGCGCAGTGATTCTCTCCTGTGGCCCTCAGAACGACCTCTTCAACACGATGCTGGTGTTCATCGCGAAGGAAACCAATGAGATTTTCCTCTCTTTTTCCGACACCGTGTCGTCCTTTGGTGCACCACTTCCGCCCAACCGGTGGTCCCACATCGCCATCCGAAGCGGATCCAGCTCCTACGATCTGTTCGTCAATGGCGTGATGGGGGGGACTGTCGGTATCTTGGGCGGTTCCCCCATAACCGCCGATGCGTGCTACCTCGGTGGACGACGGGACGGAATTAGACTTCCGGACGGGATAGTGATGGAAGCGGGAGGATTTTTCCGCGGGCGAATTGCGGCCTTCGGAGCGTCAGTGGGAGGGGAGGTCGGCGACGGTGAGCCCTACTCTGAGAGCACCATCCGCAAGCTGGCCTTCATCGAACGCGACGCCGCTTGGTTGCTGGACCAAACCTTGGAGCGCCGCATGCGCAGTTTTGGTTCTGTGTCCTGGGACGTGTCGTACACGCTGTCCACGAGCCATCCCTTCATTCGCGTGCCGCCCTACAGCGACTGGACGGTCGTGACCTTCGACGGCATTACGGGATCGACGCAGTACAACGCGGACATGGATTCCAATCAGGCGAGCAATGTGATCAACTACGCAGACTACACTCAGGCCGGAGCGGCATCCTTCAATCCGCGGCTGTCGGGTGACGGATGGTGGGGTCTGCAAATCTGGGCGCAGCTGGAGAGCGCGCCTGCTGTGGGGGCACGACGCACCCTCTTCCACTTCGTCGACATGGATTCGGAATCCAGACCCGGTAACACCGTCAAGGGCTACGTGCATCTCTACGTCAACGGCAGCGGCAGCGGTGCGACGTTGTACTTCGACTATATCAGCTACGAGGAGCAGCCTCTGTCGCTCGAACTGTGCTCGTTCCCTGTCGACCGCGCCTTCCATCACGTGATGCTGCTGCGCGACAGCGATGGCGTGCAGCGTGCGTTCCTCGACAGCGTGGAAGTGTTCAAAATGGAGAGCGCACCGTGGCTGTACAATGATGAGGACAGCTTCGCTTATTTCTTGGGCTCGCTCGACTTGTCGGGTGTGAACCCCTGGCACGGCGGCCTGTTCGGACTCGCATCGTGGGATGCGGATAACAACGTCGACACGTCCATGGACCCCCTTGCGCCCGTGCATGTGCTCGCTCTGGCGCAGCCGCAGATGTCCAAGCTGGTGTGGACGCAGAAGCCCACGGTGCTGCTGGCGGGCGAGGTCAACACACTGCGCTTCGACCTGGACCGCGTGCTCGTCAACGATGTGGCGTGGATCGTGTCCGTGTCCGAAGGGGCGAGCGTGGTACCGTCGCTGCTGCGGCTGAGCCACAATGCCACTGGGAGCGTCATTCAGATCGTGCCGTCGAAGAACGTTCCGACGGTGACGTTGTCGTTCAGCCCGAACCCACTCTTTGCGGCCAACACCGCCGAGCTACTGCCACCTGCACCGTTGTGCTTCGACGTGTTCGATGCGTCGTCGTCCATCCCTGCCGTCGGCAGTAGCGCGGCGTTGCTAACCGCCGTGCACCTGCGCGAGTCCGCTGAGTACTACATGGATTTCAGTGTAGATGGGTTCCCGGACGGCGAGAGCGGTGTCCCGGGCGCCCGCGTGGCACACCTGACCGACGGGCCCCTCGACATCGTCACTTCCTTGGGCGGGCGACCCTTCTTCGCGTTCTCAAACCCGAGCGCTTTCACCATCGCGTCGTGGGTTCGCTTTGAGCGCAACATGCTGCAACAGAGCGACGAGACGAATCAGCTCATTTTCTACGCAGAGGACCCGGTCAAAAACCTTAAGATCTTCTTCGGCACTGAGCCGGTCACGCTTGGGGACCCCGGGTCCAACTTCCCCTACTTCCAGTTCTCGTTGGGTGTTTTCCCGAGCGTAGCGTTATGCATTGTGCGGATCGGCGATCCTGTTCAGTTCGACTGGGCCCGGATTGTGTGGGGACAGTGGGTGCACTTGGCCGTCTCCAAGGGGCCAGACGAATGTGCGCTGTACATCAATGGTCGTTCCCTGGGCGTCTCCGGGATTGCCAGATTGCCGCAAATGTCCAGCGGACCTCAGCCTACCATGCAGTTGGGAACGGACAATGTGTATTCGCTGCTGGATGGAACCATTGCAGACGTGGGCATTTGGGACAGGGTGCTCAGCATCGACGAGATTCAGGTGATGGCGGCCAGTGTCCCTATCAGCGTGCAGCCGCCTGCATCGCCGATGCCGAGCAAGTTCAGCGCTGACGGCACTCGCCGCTCTGCCGGACAGCTGCAGGCGGCATCGCTCATTCACGGCAGCGTGGCTGATGCAGCCGTGTGGTTCGTCAACAGCCCGCCCGATCTCCCGTACGGCAGCAATTTCTCCGTTGTGCCGGGCCCGTCCCAGCTGTCCGGCTCCAACGTGCTCTACCTGGACCCCAACGTCGAGGGCGGCATGTACGTCGGTTTGACCACGACGCAGCCGCGCGGGTTCGACACCTCTCCATTGTTCCATGAGTCACCCTACGGCTGGGTGCACGCCGACGCATTCACCGTGTCGATGTGGGTGCTGCTGCTCGAGGAGGGCTTCGACCGTCCGTCGGGTAATACCGACGAGCCATTGTTTGTAGCAAACGTGGAGCATAGCTACACCGGCGAACAGGGGGAAACCTACTTCGCCCTTCACCTGGCAATGGAGCTCATGCTGCAGGACAGACTGCTGCGCTTCACGTACCGCTACAATCACGAGGACCATGACTCTGGCGCCCTCTGTGAGGTCGTGCAGGACAGCAATGAGCTACCGGGGCTGGTGGAGAACTTCTGGTGGCATCTCAGTGCGAGTGTCCAAAAGGATCTAGCGACTGGCTACTGGACCTGCCGAGTCCTGGTCAACGGCAGGCTCGTTGGTCAGGGCACCGGCTCGACGGTGCTGTCGTCTTCATTGGTCGATCCCGCTCCGGGCGCCTATGCGGTCAGTGCCTCCACGTCCACGGCGGGAGTGCTGGGTGCCTGGATGGACAGCTGGGGTGCCATCGAAAGCAATGGGGATCATTTCTGGGATGGGACATCCCAGGCCACACTGCTGGGAGAGATCGCAGACTTCGACGTATGGGGTGAGGCGCTCAGCACAGCGGACCTGCACTTGCTGGCGAGCACACCGCCCCCAGCACTCATGGCGCCAGTACCTGCCGCACCGGTTGCAACGCAGATTTATTCGAGCGCGGTGTTCTATGCGCCGTTCACACAGCCGCTGCCGCCGGAGCATGCCGGCTTCGTGGAGAGTGTCGCCCTCGACGACGCCAGCCAGGGCTACGCCACGTTCGACGGCACGCAGTCTTTCGATGCCGCTGCCAGCACGCAGTACACGACGGGCATCCCTGCTCCCATGGTGATCCAGTCGAACACCTTCACTGTCAGCGTGTTCGCGCGCACGGACGGATTGCCCGTCGCAGGGAGCGAGACCTGCCTGTGGGAGTCAGGCGATTCCTACGGCGACTTCGGCCCGGTGCCACTGGATGCCACGCGTCTGTCGCTCGTCACCGACAGCACTGGCGCAACGGCACGCGCGCGCCTGCTTGTCACGATGTGCCCGGCGGCCTCGACCAATGGTGTGGACGATTGCGTCGTGCTGTGCGACGTGCTCAGCCACACGGCACTGTCGACTGCGGATGGGTGGCATCAACTGACCGGCAGTCTGAACGAGCAGGGGGATTGCTCGATTTTCATCGATGGCAAGATTGACGCACAGTGGCTGTCCACGGACCCGTTGCATTCCGGTGCGCGGCTGCCCCGTCAGGCAGCCTTATTTTTGCGCTCTTCGAGCATGGTGGCCCGCTGCGCCTCTGCGGATTATCCGTACAGCTTCCATGGCGGACTGTCAGCCCTGGCGTACTTCGAGCGTGCGCTCAGCGAGATGGAAGTTGCGGCGCTGTGGATGGATCCACCCGCTGCGGTGCGCGCGGCTCAGGCGGCCACGAAGGGCTTGACTGCTGTGCAAGTTGCCGCTGCTGCGCTTCCTCCGACATCGCGCGAGTGGAACTTCAACAGCACGGCTGATGTGATGTTTGGGCTCGGAGCTGGTCCGAACGGTCTGCCCGTTGCTGTGATGGACGGCACGGAGGACCCGTACATCGCCCAGGTGTATTTCCCCACCGCGCTGGCGTCCGGACTGGAGGTGCCGCTGGTCGGACTCCCGGGCAACTCGTTCACGATCCAGGCATGGGTGTCGCACAGGAGCTTGCCGGAGGATGGCACCAGTCTGCTGCAACTGTGCTCCGATGAAGACTGCCCTAATGGGAGGGGGGGGATGTCGCAGATGTTGTCGCTGGCGACCGAGAGGAACCAGGCCCTGGTGCTGAGAGCGGCTGGCCAGGCCGCTTTGAGTGCCGAGTATGCCTATCCGCTCAACGATGAGTTCCACCTCATTAGCATCGTGTTCGACATGCAGCAGTCCAACATGCGCCTGTACGTAAACGCCGCGCTGCAGGCCGTGAACTGGCTGCCCGTAGATTTCAAAGCCCTGAAGTTTTTCGGACCATACAGCAAGCGCAGCAGGTGGCTGATGATGACCGCGAGTACGATGCGCACGCGCGTGGCACAGGTACGCATGTACAACGTGGGACTGACGTCGCAGCTAGTGCGCCAGAGCTTCTACTCGCCGCCGCCGTCCTTGTCGCACTTGCTGGCCGTTCCGTTGCACGAGCGTCTGCTGCGGACGGCACAGTCGGTGTGGCGCTTCCCCGATTCCGGCTTTGATGGCTCTGTCACCAATCTCGACGGTGCGTCTTTTGAAGCTCCGGGCCTGCTCGCATTTGGCACGGGCAGCTCCGCCTTCCTGGACCTCTCGCTGCCCACCAACAACCCGCTTGCGGTGAGTCTCCAGTCCAACTACGCTGGTGTCATGTCGCAAGACATGCTCCACAACAAGCTGCACGAGGAAGGGTTCAGCATCGCGATGTATGTGCGGCCGGAGAATGTCTGGACGCAGCCGCAGCAGCTGTTTGGCCTCGATGTGAACGTCGACAACCAACCGCCCTTCGCGCTGTTCCTCATGAACTTCGGCTTCCAGGTGCGCCTGTACTCGAACGGAAACACGTTCACGGTAGATTTCATGTACGTTTGGACACCAGCGGACGAGCTGTTCATGCACGTCGTACTCACGGTGTCGCATGCCAACGTCGTGCGCGTACTGGTCGCCGGCGAGCCGCTCGTCGTGAGCACTCAAGGGCAGGAGGGGCAGACATGGTTCGACGTGCTGCCGCGCACCACGCCGCTGATGCCAATGATGTCGACGTGGTTCCGTGCTGGAGGGGTGTTTAGCCCTCCCGCGGATACGCTGCAGATCGGATCGGCAAGTGCTACCACCCACTTCGGGGGCAGGATTGAGTCGGTGGCATTCTTCACGCGCGTGCTCAGTACCACCGAGGCACTGGAGCTTGCACTGCACCCGCTGGCTGTCACAGCGCCGGCATCGATTCCAGCGGCGCCCGTGCAGAACTTGCGCGACACGGCGAACTTCCAGTGGACGTTCCAGACACCGCCAGCCAACGGCGACTACGCACTGGCTGCTGCGCCTGTCGGTGACATCGGCACTGTTGCCTTCCTCAACGGGACGCGGATTGATTTGTCCATTGGCGGGCACGATGCGGGTGTTGCTGCGCTGACGATATCGATGGGTGGCGCGGGCAGCAAGCTGAGTTTCGCCGGCTGGTTCCTGCTGCGCTCGAGCGACGTGTCTCTCCCGCTGCGGGACGATCTGAGCCTGCTGGACCTGAGCAGCACGACGGCCTCCAGCGCTTTTGTTCGCATTAACTACATGCACTCTACACGGAGTGTCCGTGTCAGCGTCAACGGGAACGCGAACCTGCTGGTGTCCCCCGCCAATAGCGTGCAGCCAGACATGTGGGTGCACGTGGCATGCGTGTTCGATGATAGCAAGACCGTCAAGGCGCGGCTGTACGTCAACGGCGGGCTGCAGAGCTCGTATGCGATCGGAGCAATGCCCTTCGTGGCCGGCGCGCGCGACATCCTTCAGATCGGCCGCAACTCGGTGGCCGGTTTGTACACGCCTCTCTCGGTCGGCTCGTTTGAAATCTGGCGCGACGCTCCGAACGCGCTCACTGAGGCGCAGGTGCTTGAGCTCGCGCGGAAACCGCCCCAGAACGTCGTGCCGGCAGGTGCAGCTGACACTATTGGAAGCGACGGAGAATACACGCAGTTGATGCAGTCCGCTGCTGGTGTGGTGGGCTGCCGTCATGCGCCTGTTGGCGTCAGCCAGCCGACATGGCGCCTTGGTGCTGCGAGCAACACCGGTCTGTGCCACTTCTCCGGTGCTTTTGGTCTCAATTTGAGCTTGTCGACGCCGTCCGTGTTCCCCACTGCGCGTGTCTGGCCTGCCAAGTGGGCTGCACCGTTATCCGTTGCTTCAGGCATCACGGCGTCGTTGTTCCTCCGCCACGATCGCCTGCCGACTCTGGGAGCGGTTCGTGCACTCGCCTGTGGCGGTACGGCGCAAGGGCCCGCTGTCGCGGTGGAGGTCGATGCGACTGGACTCTACTCGTTCCGCCATTTCGCGAGCAACGCACAGGCTTGTGCGCTGTTCTTTACTGGCCTGCCGCGCGCACGAGCAGGTCGCGTTGCGCACGTGGTGCTGCAAATTGCACCGTTGAGTGATACGTCCGCGCGAATCACGCTGAGCGTGGACGGCATCAGCAGTTCGGCTTCGTGCTCCAGCTACACCGTCGCAGCGAACGACGATGTGAGCTGCAGCGTCGGTGGCAATTCGCTGCCCGGAACGGGTGAGGCATTCCAGGGAACGCTGGCCTCGGCGACGCTCTTCAGACGAGTGCTGACGAGCGACGAACTGACCCTGCTGCGCGCACACGGAGAGCCGGCCTACACCGGACGGATTGAGCTGCAGCCCGACCACCACCTGATTGACGGCACCGCCTTTACGACGGTGCAGTGGCGCGCGAATCGGCAGCTGTCGTGTTTGGCGCCCAAATCATACGCGCAACTGTACTTCACCAGCGCTGAGGCTCGCCTGGATGACAACTCGCTGCCTCCGCCGGGAACGCCGAACGCTGCGGCCCACTGCGGTGTACTGGTCGACACTTCCGACAACCTCGACACGGACAGCAGCTTCCGTTGCGGCATGGCTCCAGCGCAGTTGCCTGCTGGAACAACTTCGACGCAAGGCGCACTGTTGCTCCGTCGCGCCGCCGGAGGTGCAAGTAACGGGCTTGAACTCGCGCAGCATGTGTCAGTGCCGCTGCCCGTGCGTGTGGTGGGCGGTGCGAGCGACGCCCAGTTGCTGCAACTGTTTTCCACCGCCGTATGGACCTTCAGCGCGGAGCCCGATCTTGGCACCGACAGCCCCACGCAGTTCGTCTCCCCCGCGTACACGGGCGCGGGGGCCTACGTCAAGTTCACCTCGATCGTACCCGGGTATGGATTGAACCTGAACAGCAACCTCGAGCAGAATGCGCAGCCGCTGCCGGCGGTGCTGTTGCCGCTGGCGAGCGACGGATTTACCCTCAACATGTGGGTGCGCCTGCCACTTGTCCTCAACCCTTTCCAGAGTGTGTTCGCTGCGTACGCCGCGAACTACCCGACCACGCGCAATCTCATCGTGTTGCGGCCGCGCATCAACGCCACTACAAACTACGCGCTCGAGCTTGTGTCGCCCACGGGCACTTGCACAGCGACCGCCATGCTGAGCAGCCTGGGCGCGTACAGCATGGTGACGCTGCGGTACGCAGTGGCGTCGACGTTTGCTGGCACGCCCGCCCGCGTCAGCATCCTGCAGAACGGCGTCGAGGTCGGTGCTGCTTTGTGCACGAACTCCGGCGCCACCACGATGGCGCTCACTCCCGGTGCCACATACGGCGTGGCCAACATTGGTGGCGGCTACCCTGGCGGTGGCGCAGGCATGCCCACTCTGGAAGTGATGCGGGTGGAGTATTACGACCGCCTGCTGCGCGACTTCGAGGTGGCCGTGCTGGCCAACGTCGTTCCAGAGGGATTGTCGGACACAGACACGTTTATAGTTGATGCGCCGGAGGCCTTCAGCACCGTTTATCCCGTCGCGAATCTGACCATCCGTCCCGGTTGGAGCAGCGGTCGTTCTGTGCGCGTTGCGTTGGTTCCGGTTTGGTTCGGTGTGAGCACGCAGGGTGCCGTGGGCGTGTCGCCGTCTGAGCTGGTGTTCAGCTCTACGGAGCCACAGAGCGTCACCGTTACGGTGGCCGTCACCGCTGATACCGTTTCACTCGAGCTGGTCCTCCTGCGCGACAATGGAGAGAAGCCGTCGTTGCAAACACTGTGCATCCCCGTTCACTGGATTGCGCCCTGGCCAACAAGCGAGACGGATTTGTCATGGCAGCTCCCGCTGCCGAGCAATAATGCATCGGTTTTCTTCTTCAGCTCGTCTGCGCTGGGTGCCCGCACTCCGTCTGCGCCCGTCTCCAACAGCTTCTCCAGCGTGGTGCGCGCTCCGGCGACTTGGAATGGCTATGTGACTGCGCTCAACGAGGCTTACTCGTACACGCTGGACTCCAGTCTGCTGCGCAGCGAGTGGATTCGCCTGACGGACCCCGCGGTGCTGAGCAGCCCGGCAAGCGCTGCCTGGCCGACGACCATCAACGCAACGGGACGCGGCGTGAGCATTGCACTGATGATGACGCTGAGCACCGCGCAGGACGCAGCAGCGCCCGTCAACATCAATTGGAGACGGGCGGGACTGTTGGAGGTGACGGCCACAAGCAGCACGGCAGACGATTTGCGTCTGTTCACAGAGAATGGCCGGCTGGTGCTCGAAGCGTGGGTGGCAGGCACGCAGGCCTGCACAGTCAGCACGTCGCTGTCCAATCTGCCGACGGGTGTGCCTGCGCTGGTGGTCGTGTCGCTGTCGCCGGTAGAGTTCTGGCGCGTTGATGGGAATGTGCAGCACTGCCGCCTGTTTGTGCAGGGAAGTTTCGCAGCGGAAGGAGATTTCGCGGCTGGAGTCGTGTGGCGTGCCGTGCCTCGTGATCTGGTGCGCGTTGGTGCCTCGACGAGCACGCTCAACGGTCTCGTTGCGCGCATTGACTCGGTGGCCCAGTGGCCTTTTGAGCTGCAAACCCCTGCTATTGCGACGTTGATGGCCCACGTGGATAATTGGTCTCCCTTAGTGACGCAGGAGGTGCTAACGCTGCGCACGGATCTGATGGAGTGGAATCCAGTGGTCCTGGCCCAACAGGATAAGTGGTGGCAACTGGACCCGTCGATCTCGGACGGGGCAGTCCGTTTGCGGGTGGATTTGCGCGCCACATGGAACGTTGACGATCATCCAAGTGAACCCTTCCCTCAGCCTATGCTGTGGTCCGTCGCGGCGGCTTTGCAGGGCACATCGGCATCCACCACGCTCCTCTGGGTGAAATTCGACATGCTGCTTGGTGACGGCACGGCGTTGTTGGACTGCGGTGTTCAGGGCTCCTTCAGCAACAATTTGCGCCTCGTGACCGGCACGATGCGCTACCTCAGCTGGCAGATCTACAACCACGCCGATCTTGTCAGTGAGCTGCGCACGCCCGACCGTGTCTACCAGACCGGTCACTGGGTCTTTATCGCGGTGGTCGTCGGAGCGGATGCCGTTGACGGCACACCATACACTCGCTTCTACGTCGGAGGGCAGTTGGTGGCTTCCACGCCCGTGCGGCTGGCGATGCGCGTGGGGCCGGAGCGCGAGACGTGCACGTTCCTGGGCGACTCACAGGTGGATATCTTTCTGCAAGCAAGTCTGGCCAGTTTCTCGCACGTCGTCGGACAGGCCTTCAGCGCGGCGGAAATCCTCGCTGCTGCGTCCCAAGCACCCTACGCGGTGCACGGTGACATGCGGTATGGCACTGAGATCATGGATCAGCCGACGCTGGGCCAGTGCGATCAGCCACCGAGTAATAACCAACCGCTGGTTTGGTCGCTCGTGGACCCTCGCGATGCTCCCTCGTACAGTACTGTGGTGCCGTCGAACGGTTTCATCGGGTCTCCTCCCAACATCCTCGAGGTCGTCTTCCGCTGGCCGTCTGACTCAGCACGCTTTAACTACACGGCTGATCTCGTGCTGACTTATGGCAGCACCGGTCAGGTCGTCAACGTGTACCGACAGGACAGCACCAACCCCGTCGTGAACGATGTAAGCCTGCGGGCCGTGCACCCGACGGCGCTACTGCAACTCCCGCTGAACGAAGGAGTCAACAACTTCATCATCGAGTACCGCAGCTACTATGCAAACAACTACCCCAACGAGATCCGGTCAGATGCGCTGCGCATCCGCGCTCCCTACCGTGACCCGTGCGGCGATGGCAGCCTCGAGTATAGGCTGCCGGTGCTGAGCGTCAACCTGCCGGCGGCGGGGTTGTATGTCGATCAGGACATCAGGTTGGTGCTGAGCAACAGCACCAATCCCTGCGGTCCGGTCCCCAACAACCAAACCTATGTTGGCGCAACTCTGTTCGAAGTGTCGGTGGTGCGCGTCGAAGCAGGGGCAGGCTTCGATCTGTCGGACGTGCCGGAAGACAAGCGGAGCATTTCCTCCCTCACGCCGCAGCTGTTCATCCCCGCCGACTGGCTGATTGAAGGCGTGGTGTACGCATTGTCCGCATCCGTTGAGCTTCATGAGCCAGTTGACGATGGCAAGTCCAATGAACTGCCTGGACTGCCTGGTGGAGGCAAGGGCCGCCGGCTCCTGGAGGACGAGGGCGAGAAGGACAGCAACCCCCGTGGAACAGGCGCACAGCGACGCTTGCTCGTAGTAGTGCAAGGCGCTGAGACGGTGCTCTCCACAACGTATTACGCCGAGTTCACCCCGACACCGGCGTGCCCGGCCCCGCTGATTGGTGCGGCATCGACGGTGCCTGCATCGCCCACTGTGGGCACTGCCGTGCGACTGCGCGTCAAGGTGACTCCGGTGCCTTGCCCCACCGGCCAAGCCAAAGCGCTGACGTTTACCTGGCTGTGCACGTCCCACCCCGGCCTGCTGTTGAACACCAGCAACGTGGAGGGCGCGCTCAACTCCACGCAGCTGCGACTGACGTCTTCTGCCATCACCCAGGCTGGCACCTACACCTTTTCTGCAACCGCCATGCCCGGCGCTGTGGTGCGCTCGGTCACCCTCGTGGTGCAGGCGGCGATTGTGTTCTCTGTGCCAGTGGCTCCCTCGGACCCCGATCCGTGCTTGACGTCTGCCAATCCGTGCCGTAACGGCGGCAAGTGCGTGTCCTCGCGCAATACCGTCACGTCGGTGGTGACCCTGAGCTGCGTGTGCGTGTCGCTGCCGGAGTACCGCTTCCTGGGCCGCACGTGCTCGTTCGCCGTGCTGGAAGTGCAGCCCAACGTGTCTCCCTACATCGGTGGTGCACCGCTGCAGCTGTGGGGGATGGGACTGGACGCCATCGCGTCGCTCTCCGTGCAGGATATCGATGCGGAGCTGGGCACGCTGGAGACGCATTACGCGAACTCCACCTCGAGTAAGGCGACTGCGTTGCTCGCCAACATGCGCTCCCGGGTCAGCTCGTCCATCAACTCCGTGCAGTTGCTCGCGTTCACTTCTCCGACGCTGTTCGTCGTCAGCAATCTGACCAACGCCACCAACCCGCCGTCCGCATACAAGCAACTGGAGGTGGTGGCACTGCTGCCCGCAACGACGGCAGAATTGCAGCTCAACCTCACCAACGCAGTCTACTACACCAGCCGGACGTGCACGGATCCGGGTTTGTGGCGTGACGATGGAGCAGGCGGGTGCCTGTCCTGCCCGGCGTGCGCGACCTGCCCGGGCGGCAACCGTGTGTGGCCGACGCAGGGATGCTGGAGCGCCTCCGAGTTCACCAAGCCGGTACGCTGCACGGTCAGAGAGGACGTGTGCCTCGGCGCACCGGAAGTAGGAAACAGACTCGACGTCGAGGGCCAATGCAAGGAGGGATTCTCAGGAACGCAGTGCTTGTCGTGCGCCGCGGACTACTACCGTCTGCAAGGCTCCTGCGCCAAGTGTCCTTCCTCTGAGGACCAGTCCGGTTTGCTCGCTCTGACGATGATTGTGGCACTGGGCTGCATCGCCGCCATCGCGGTTGCGGTGGGCTTCTTGCAAGCCGTGTGGCTCTCTCGCTTCGTCCAAGCGTTTGTTACGCTTCAAGCCGTTGCACAGGTCGGCGTGGAAGGCTCCAAGAACTTGCCGCTGGCCAGAGACGAATTCACCACGATCTTCTCGTACCTCAACTTGATCAACTTTGACGTGGAAGTCCTGCGCGCCGGCTGTGGCGTCATTCCGAACTGGAACTATGTCAAGAAGTTCCAAATGACGATTGCGTTCATGTCGATCGCTGTGGTGATGTTCACGCTGGCGTGCCTTGCGCGCTACTGTGTGCGCGTGCTGGCGCGTCGACGCCGCGAGGCAGAGGAGGCCGCAGCGGCGGGGGCGCGGGGTGAGCTGGTTCCGGCGGCGACGACGGGCAAGTGGTACACTACGCCTCAGTGGCGTGACTTCAAAGAGCGCAGCCAGCACTCCGTCATCATTCTGTGTACGATCCTGTACCTGCGTCTGACGCTGCTGCAGTTCCGCGCCTTCGTCTGCACGATGCTCCCTGACCCGACGGACCAGGCCGAACTCAACGGAGACTCAAGTACATCGCTGCTGGTCGACCCGCCGCAGTACAGCTACTTGAAGGAGGATGCTCAAACACGCTGCTACACGGGCGAACACGCGCTGACGGTATCGTTCGTGTTTATCCTTCTCGTGGTCTTCACCGCTGGATTCCCGTTCATCTGCTACGTGCTGCTGATGCGCGCATTCCACCAGCCTGGCGACACCGGTCCGCTGGCTCGCGCGTGGGGGTGTATGAAGTGCCTGTACGCGCGACCCTCGGATGCGGCGCGCAAGCGGGCCGCCGGCGACGGTGATGAGGAGTTGGCGGACGACACGAGCGCTGATCCTGCCGATGCGTCGCTGAAGCTCGCCGCTCGCAAGGGCAACTTCGGCACGATGACGAAGGCTCAGATCGAGTCCAACGCGCTTCTGTACTCTCGCGTCAACTCTATGGGCTACCTGTTCGTGTCGTACCGTCTGGAGCATTTCGACGGCGCGATCCGCCTGTTCGTGCAGCAGGCGGCCGTGGCGGCCATCACGGTTTTCGTGCCGGACAGCGACTCGCGTCTCAAGCTGTTCCTCTTCGGATTGGTGTGGATGGTGCAGACGCTGACCTACGCTGTGCAACTGCCGATGGACACGTGGATGAGCAACGTGCGCAAGATCGGCATCGGCCTGGCGTCGTTGGCGCACGCCGGTCTGATGTTGTCGGTGCAGTCTAACGGTGTGCGCAATGGGTATTTCTACGTGCTTCTCGTCGCGTTCGTGCTGATGGTGGTGTTCCTTGTGTTCCGCAAGCACATCAAGTGCGAAGTGGCCAACATCCTCGCCCCGCCGCCGCCGGACAAGCCGGAGATCGAGCTGATGTCGCCCGACCAGCAGGCACGCCGGGTCGCGAAGGGAAAGGCGGCCAGCGGACAACCAGCCACGGCCAAGGTCATGCAGGCGCCGGACGAGTCGGTGGAAGTGGCAGTCAGACCGCTGCAGCAGGCGCAGCCGGCTGCGGTGGGAGCAGATGGTGGTCGGCTGGCGAGGGCGCCCTCCCAGGCGTGGGGCGAGGAGCAGAAGGTCGACGGCGAAGACCGCGGCGACGCTCCTGAGAAACAGCTGTCCAACGGTCCCACGAGCAGCGTCAATGCGCGCAAGTCGGTGTCACGCGGCGATCGCATGTCTGCCTTCGTCGTTGGCAGCGAGGCGGCCAGCCCGTCTGCCGGCAGCGGCAGCGATGCGGAGGCGTTGTCTCCTCTCAGCGCCCAGTCCAATGGCCAGCAGGTGGTGCTGCATCTGGGCACTGCATCGGATGAGGTCGAAGATGTCAGTGGCGCCGTCGAAGATGAGCCCGACGCCGCCTCCTCACCGGAGCAAGCTGCAGAGGCCGCAGCATCAAGCGCAGTCGTGCCGCCGTCGCCACCGCCAGCAGATGAATCGCCGTTCATTCGACCCGTGCACGACGCGGCAGGGGCGAGTGGCGCAGCCGAGGCGGAAGCGGAAACGCCCGGTGGCCCGGGTGGAGAGTGAGCGAGTCGCACCCCGGCTTGTCCTTTCTCTCCTTCACTTTGTTGTTTTTTGTATTTCAAACTCCCCTCAGATGTGTCTTCACATCCCGTCCACTCTACTCAACTATTTGTTCCGTTTTTTCCTTCCTTTTCACCCTTTTTTTCGCCGCCTCTTCCGCGGCGCCCCCCGCCCCTGTAAACTTTCTCTCTATACTCTGTCGTCCCTTCTTTCTTCCCGTCCACTTTTCCTGGCTGGCTTGTTGTTGCTTGCGTCGCTTCGCTGCCCACACTTTGTTTCTTTTTACCCGACGAGCGTGCTGTGTGTGCGCTGGCGCATGTTACTGCGAGTCCCCCGTTGCTCAAACGACGAGTGAAGCGGGGCCCACGCAAGGCAAGAAAACCGCCGTTTATCGTACGAAACTTCTCCCTTCCAAAACAAG
>Ga0256875_1000358_pt1 | contig 15079 bp, 1 predicted proteins | sample MC6MC0418MT_FD_186354 | JGI IMG/M metagenome (GOLD analysis project Ga0256875, IMG submission 186354) | Metatranscriptome of enriched soil aggregate microbial communities from Iowa State University, Ames, United States - MC6-MC0418-MT... | ecosystem: Environmental > Terrestrial > Soil >... | reverse complement strand
CGCGTTCTGAGATCGTCAGCTCTCTGGTAGTTTCCAATTTTAAAATTTTCGATTGATCTTGTGTGGCTCAGCGCTGTTTCTCTGGCTCAGATCGCCTTTTGAAGGCCGTTTCCCTGCTTTGGGTGGATATTCCCTGCGTCTTTGCGCCTTGCAGCCATGGCTTCCATGGATAATTTCCCTGCTCTGGCCGCCATGGATCTCGGCGCTGATGAGCTGAAGGTGGACCAGTATTTGTTGGATTGGATCAAGAAACGTATTTCTCTGGCTGGCTACCACCCAAGTATGTGGAATGCAGAACATACAGCCATTGCTTCGGAGTTTTTGCTCAATCCCGGTGTCAATAAGCTGCTCATGTTCATCGACAAGGACAATGAGCTCTGTCTGTCAACCCTGTCTCTGATCCCTTCCAAGCGACTCAAGCGCATCCAGTATTTCCTGAAACCGGCCTACGAGGTGACGCTGACACGAGACAATGTGGTGCAGATGGTGCAGTACGGCCTGACCAGTGGCACACCCACCGATTCGTTGCTGATGACGATGAACGGTGTGTTTCTGCCGACTTTTCTTCACAATGCCACTTGGCCTGAAAGCATTCGCAAGGAATTTGCGGGCCAGTTGCATAAATTCATGGCCAGCTTGACTGAGATTGCCAACCAAGTCAAGGGTCACACTGTCCTGTATCTGCCCACCGAGAACATCGACATCAACAACATCCAAGAGGCGGCCCAAGACAAGGATCTCATTCAGCGTCTGGAGACCCTGGTGATTCACTGGACGCGCCAAATCAAGGAGGTGGTCAACAACCAAGAAACCTCGGCCCATGTCGACAACTCGGGGCCGCTGGAAGAAATCGAGTTTTGGCGTTCGCGCACGCTGGATTTGTCGGGCATTCGGCAGCAGTTGGATCGACCGGGTGTGCAGAGCATTGTCAGCGTGTTGGCCACGGTGCACTCGTCGTATCTCAAGCCGTTCCTCGATCTGTCGGACAAAATCCAAAAAGGTTCGATTGAGGCCAACAACAACCTCAAGTTCCTCTCGACCCTGCAGCCGAGCTGTGAGGCCCTGTCCAAGGCGGAACCCGCAGCCATTCCGGCTTTGTTGCCCGAGGTGCTGAATTTGATTCGTATGATCTGGACCATTTCCAAATTCTACAACACCCACGAGCGTCTGACGGGCTTGTTGCGCAAAGTCAGCACACAGATCATTGTGCAGTGCAGCAAGAAAATCAGTTTGTCGGAGATCTTCGATGGCGACGTGGAGCAGTCGATGGTGCTGCTGAACCAGAGCATTGCCTGTGGCGAGGCGTGGCATCGCATCTACGATCGCACCGTGCTGGCCATTCAACACGACACCTCGTTGCTGAACGAGCACGGCCAGCGGCGCCTGTGGGATTTCGATCCGGCCACGCACGGCATCTTCGCGCAGATCGACGCCTTCATTCAGCGCTGCCACAACCTCAAGGAGGTGTGCGAGGGCCAGATGCAGTTTGCGAGGCGGACTTCGGCTCATCTCAACCGCTCGCAAAAGGCCGATTTGCCTTCGTTTGGCGGTTCACGCGGCGCCGAAATCGAGAAGAGTTTGTATGAGATCGAAGAAGCGTTTGGCAAGCACATTGATCGTTTGCGGCACTTGGACTACGACATTTTGAACGTCAAGGCCACCAACTGGCACTACGACTACAGCTTCTTCAAGAACGGTCTCAAGGACTTGGAGGTGATGATGGTCAATGTGATGTCGTCGGCGTGGGATGGCGTATCGAGTGTCAGTGATGGGGTGCAGTTGTTGGAGGCTTTCCATCATCTAGCTGTCAGGTCGAACATGCGGCAAAACGTGGAACGCAAGACCACCGAGCTGTACCAGCTGTTTGTGGCCGAGCTGGAGTGGGTCAAGGGCGAATTTCTCAAGCGCAAGAAGGAGGCGCCGGTGCTGATGAACCAGCCTCGTTATGCCGGTACCGCCCTGTGGGCCAAGGCTTTGCTGATGCGTATCCAGCATTCGCACGCTTCGCTGGCCTCGTCGTCGCACTACCTGCTCCCGGCCACCCCGACGCTGATTCAGACGGCGCAGCATCAGTTCTCCACGCTGCAGACCATGCTCAAGAGCTTCATGATGCAGACGCACGAGGAATACAAAACCGCGTGCAAGCTGGCTGAAGCCGAAGTGCCCGGGTGGTTGGGCAGGCTGGAGGTGCACTTGATGAAGCGGAGCAGTGTGGGCAGCGAAGAGACCCACAAGCAAGGCCCATCCACTGCCCTCATCAAAGCCAACCCCACCGCCAGGAGAGCGCCCATGGGGCATTTGGAGCTGCATTTCGACAGGCAGCTGCTGCGGATGTTTGCCGAGGGACGCGCCTGGGAAAAATTCGCCGTCGGCGAATTCCCGAAGTACCAGGCTCTGGAGATGTACCCTCTCGAGGAGCCGTTGCGCGTACTAAGAGAGTGGGTGATGCTGGTAGTGCGAGACTACAATCGTATCATCGATGCGTTGGGGGTGGACGAACGCCGTTTGTTTGCCGAGCATTTGCGACGCGTCGATCGCAAGATCAGTCCGGGCCTCAATAAGCTCACCTGGTCCGAAAAGCATATCAAGGATTGGTTCGTGCGCGTGAGCCGTGCCAAGTGTCACGAGGTGCTTTCGCTAGTGCAGCACTTCCAACTCAACAGCCAGCGCATTGCCGCCCAGTGTGCACGTATTGCCTCGTTGCACTTGCTGGAGCTGGAGAAGAACGTGTTGTACGACGATGTCACGTTCGAACAGAAGCAGCAACGTCACCAGCAACACGTCCGCGCCGAGCTGACGGCCGCCTATTCCGATATCATGGTGACGCTGCAGGCTACGCAGCGCTACTTCGCCGACCAGTTCTCCGAACCCATGCTGGCGCGTGAGTGGCAAAAATACATCCGCAAGACCGACCTGAAGCTGGAAACGGCGCTGCGCACGGCTACCAAGCGGGCCCTGACCGATCTGTCGCGGGCCATCAACGGCGATGCCAAGAACGAGGCCCATCCGATCTTCCGCTTGCAGCTGGACTTGGACGATGCCAAAGGTTCGTTGGAGTTCCGGCCTTCGCTGCCGAGTTTGACGGCCATGGTGGTGCGCGTGTGCAAAGACAGCCTGACCACTCTCGAGGTGGTGCCCCGGTTAACCGAGTCGTTCGGGCTGGCCGACCAAGGCGCGCAGGCCAACGAGGTCAAGTTCCACGACCCGTCAGCTTCGGCTCACGACGAGCCCAATGTCAAGAGCGCCTCGTTCTACTTCATCATCAGCAACGACAACGAGACTCTGAGAGCGGTGTCACAGATTACAGCCGGATGCAGTCAAGTGGCCAACGAGCTCAATAAGCTGCAACACCACTACACCACTCGCTATTCGAAAATCTGGTCGGAAGATAAAGCCTCTTTCTTACGCCGTTACGCCGCTTCTTCTTCCTCTGCCTCTTCCTCCTCTCTGTCCTCTTCGCTCTCTCGTCCTCTATCGTCGTACGAAGTCGACATCAGCAAGTACAAGAACCTACAGAGCGACATTCAGGCCGAAGATGCCAGCCACACGGTGCAATTCTTGCGTATTGACACCACCCCCATCAAGACGGCGCTGGTCAATCACTGTCAACAATGGCAGCTGCAGTTTACGGGTTTGCTTCATCACAATGCCACGACGGAGCTCTACCAGCTTCACGACCTGTTCGTTCAACACACCGAACAACTGCGTCACAGCCCGCACACTCTGGAACAGTTGGCAGCCAGTATGCAACTGCTGAAGGACATTCACGAGGGCAAATCGTCCATCGAGGCTCGTTTCGCCCCGCTGGAAGAGAGCTACGCCGTGCTCGACAAGTTCGATGTGCACGTGCAAGAGGAGGAAAAGGAGCTGCTGGAGCACCTCAAGACCGAGTGGCAGCACTACCTCCTCATGCTCAACGAGGCCTCTGCCATGCTGCAATCGAAGAAGATCGAGATGCGCAAAGACCTGGAAGACAGCCTGTCCAACTACAGCCAGCAGGTGTTGGATACCCGCACCGATTTCAAGGAGCATGCCCCGTTTACCGCTCCCGATCCGGAAACCTCTGCTTCTTCCTCGACTTCGTCTTCCTCGACTGTTGCTTCCTCGGCTGCTTCTTCCTCGAGCTCGATGGACAAGGAGAAAGAGAAGAAGGAGAAGGAGAATGAGCCGGATTTGGGGGCCGCTTTTGCGTTCATTGCGAGCTTCAAGCAGCGCATTCACGACAATCGACAGAAGGCGCTGCATCTGCAAACGGGCATGGAGCTGTTCCACCTGACCCCTCCGGAGTACAAGGAGACCGAAGAGACCGAGCGCGAGCTGATGATGCTGGAGAGGGTGTGGCTGCTGATGAAGGAATGGCTGGACAAGTGGCAGACCTGGAAGAACGGTCAGTTTTCCTCGCTCTCCGTTTCCGAACTGGACAATGAAGCGCAGCATTACCAGCGTCAGCTCAACAAAATGGGTCGTGGTGTGCGACAGTGGGGCGTGTGGCGCAGTTTGAGCAGTCGCGTGACCCAGTTCCGTCAGACCATGCCGCTGATTGAAAATCTACGATCGCCAGCCATGCGACCCCGCCACTGGGCCCAACTCCAGAGCGACCTGCACCACCCGCTGGACCCCCAGGCACCGACGTTTACGCTGGGCTATCTCATCGAACTGGGTGTGCATTTGCATGCCGACACCATTGCCAACTTGGCATCCGTGGCGAGCAGAGAGTTGTCAATCGAGACCCAACTGCAAGATATCGCCTCCAGCTGGCAAGGGCTCAAGTTGGATTTGGTCATTTACAAGTCCAAGTACTACAAGATCAGGAGTATGGAGGAGATCAATGACCTGCACGAACAGCACAGCGTGCTGTTGTCGACCATGAAAAACTCGGCCTTTTACCTGACCTTCCACACCGAAATCAACTACTGGGTGCGCTCTCTGAACGATTTGGGCGAACTGCTCGATCTGATGCTGCAGCTGCAACGCCAATGGTCGTACCTGGAGAGCATTTTCATGGACTCGGCCGAGATTCGCAAGCAACTGCCCCGCGAGTCGTCGTTGTTCGAGGGCGTCAATGGCGAGTGGATGGGATTGATGAACAAGCTGGCCAAGACGCGCCTGGTGATGGAGGTTTTGGAAGGCAATTTGCTGGAGCCGCTGTCCCGAATGAACGAAACCCTGGCCCAGATCAATCACAGTCTGGGCCAGTTTTTGGAAAAGAAACGGCAGCAATTCAGCCGCTTCTACTTCTTGTCCGACGAAGATTTGTTGGAGATATTGGGGCAGTCGCGCGACCCCATGCAAGTGCAAAAACACATCCACAAGTGCTTTGCCGGCATCAAGACCTTTGAGTTGGCGCGGGCGTCTTCGGGGCGACTTTATGAGATTACCGGCGTACAGTCGTCCGAAGGCGAGCTGGTCAAGCTGAATACTCCGGTGTTGGTGGATGGAGAAATCGAGACGTGGTTGACTACTTTGGATACCACCCTGCAAGACACGCTTCACAAACAACTGTATATTGTGCTGGCGTCGGTGCAGAAAGTGTCCCACAAGCGGTCGGCTCTGCAGTCGTGGCTCAAATCCAGTCTGGGACAGATTATGATCACCTCTGGTCAAATCGCCTGGACGGCCAAGTGCCATGCAGCCTTGGTGGATCTGTCCACCGGCAAAAACAAACGAGCTCTCAAGCGCCTCAAGAACGAATGGGACGAGTATCTCAAGAGCCTCGCCAAATACGTCCGCGAGCCTCTCACCGAGCAAGAACGGCTGAAGCTCAACGCTTTGATCACCATCGAGACGCACGCCCGTGACGTCATCGACAAGCTCAAAACCGCCAGCAAGGGCAAGCTGTTGCCGTCGTCGTTCGAATGGACCGCGCAGCTCCGTTTCTATTGGGAACGTCCCAAGGAGCCGTCAGCTTCGGCCGCTTCCAATTTGGCGGGAAACACATTGCCGGGCACTGCCCCTGGCACTGGCCCCAGCTCCAGCAGTTCCAGCAACGTCACCGATGCCAGCCACGGTCGGTGCGTGGTGAAGCAGACCAACACGCGCTTCCACTACGGCTACGAATACCTCGGCAATGGCAGTCGGCTGGTGGTGACGCCGCTGACCGATCGGTGCTACATCACCCTCACGACGGCTTTGCATTTGTATCGCGGTGGCAGTCCTCAGGGGCCGGCGGGCACGGGCAAGACCGAAACTATCAAGGATCTCGCCAAAAATCTGGCCAAGTTTGCCGTGGTGTTCAACTGCAGTCCCGACATGACGGTAGAACCGCTGGCTCGCAATTTCGCCGGCTTGGCTCAAACTGGTGCCTGGGGTGTCTTTGACGAGTTCAATCGTATCGAAATCGAAGTCTTGTCCGTGGTGGCGCTGCAAATTGCCTCGATTCTGGAGGCGTGTCGTTCGCAACGGTCCCAGTTCATCTTCGACGGCCGCGCCATCAAGCTCGATCGCACGGTGGGCATCTTCATTACCATGAACCCGAGCTATGCGGGCCGTTCGGAATTGCCGGAAAATCTGCAGACGTTGTTTAGACCGGTGGCGATGATGGAACCCGAGGCGCAGAAAATCGCGGAAATCATGCTCTTCTCTGAAGGTTTCCGCGAGGCCGCTGTGTTGGCAGGCAAGTTGACGGCGTTGTATGACGTGATGGTCAAGCAATTGTCCAAACAGCCTCATTACAACTATGGCCTGCGAGCGATCAAATCTGTTCTGATCCGAGCGGGAGTGTTATACCGTCAGCAAGATGCTTCTGCTTCTTCTGTGGCTGCTTCCTCCGCGACTTCTGCTGCGTCCTCTTCTGTCTCTTCTTCTGCCATGAGCGAGGAGATGATCTTGCTGCAGGCTTTGCGCGATATGAATGCGTCGAAATTGGTGGAAGAGGATGTGGCATTGTTTGAAGGACTGCTGTCTGACTTGTTCCCCAACATGGAGATGCCGTCGTTGAATTATTCGTTGCTGAAGAACGAAATCGAACGCCAGCTCTCGTTGTCGGGTCTCCAAGTCCACGATCATCTCGTCCAAAAAATCATTCAGCTCTATGAGACCAAAAACACTCGACACGGCAACATGTTGGTGGGTGAAACTTGCAGTGGTAAATCGACTGCTTGGAAGATTTTGGCGAAGTCGCTCACGAGTTTGGCCGAGAGGGAGAAGGAGGAGAAAGAGCGCGAGCGCGAGAGAGAAAGAGAAAGGAATCGGACCAGTGAGGAGCGAAAGAATGAAGGGTTGCCTCCTGCGACTTCTTCTTCCTCGGCTGCTTCTTCCTCGGCTGCTTCTTCCTCGACTGCGTCTTCCTTCTCTTCTGCTTCGTCCTCCTTCCAACCTGTCGACATCCACATCCTCAACCCCAAGTCCATCGATGTCAAGGAGCTGTTTGGTTACTACGACCCCAGCACCAAGGAATGGCACGATGGTGTGTTGTCGAGGATGATGCGACGCGTGTGTAATGACGAGAGCAAGAAGGAGAAGTGGGTCATGCTCGATGGCCCGGTGGATACACTGTGGATCGAAAGTATGAACTCGCTGCTAGACGACACCAAGCAGCTGACGCTCATCAACGGCGACCGCATCTCCCTCCCGCCTCAAGTCTCGGTCATGTTCGAGGTGCAAGATCTCAACCAAGCCACGCCGGCTACCGTGTCCAGATGTGGCATGGTGTATATGGAGCGAGAGAAGTTGGGTTGGCGACCGATGGTGATGTCGTGGCTGAGTGCGAAAATGGCCCAGACCGAACGCAAAGAGCAGGACGATGCCCTGGCTCAGGCCCAAAGTCAGGCCAATATGCAGGCTTTAAACATGGGCGTGATGAATACCAATACCACTGCCACCACTACTGTCCCGTCTGCTGGCTCTTCTACTTCTGCCTCTCCTTCGATTTCTGTCTCTGCTTCCTCTGCTGCTGCTTCCTCTCTCGTTCCCCCTCCCACCGCTTCTGCCTCTTCTTCCGCCCTCAAGACCGCCTCCCTTCTCAAGCCTTCTGCTTCTGCTACTACTTCTTCTTCTTCTGCTTCCTCTTCCCTCCCCACCACCATCCTCACACGCGACGCCGTCGAATTGCTTCAAAAGTTGTTCGATAAGTATGTGGTGCCCCTGTTGGCCTTCCGTAAGGATGCCGATCTCTTGGGCTCCGAGTCATCCTCGTCGTCTGCTTCCTCCTCGCTCTCGTCCTCTGCCTCCTCCTCCTCCTCTTCTGCGGGTCCTCTCAAGGAGCCCATCCCCATCACGGAATTCAATGCCGTGCAGTCATTGATTCGCTTGTTTGATGCCTTCGTGACCGTCGACAACGGGGTGGATGCTGCCGACGAAGCCAACTACCTGCGCATGATCGAGATGTGGTTCACCATGTGTTGCGTGTGGAGTATTGGCGGAGCGCTGGACGAACCCAGTCGCAAGCGCTTCGATGCCAAAGTGCGTGATCTCGAGGCCCAATTCCCGCCTCTGCATACGTGTTACGAGTACTACGTCGATCCTCACAAGAAGGATTGGGCGCTGTGGGAGGAGAAGGTCAATGCCTCATGGCGTCCCAATCCCTCCATCCCGTTCCATCGTTTGTTGGTGCCCACGGTTGACACCGTTCGTCACCAGTTCCTACTCAACGCCTTGCTGAATCGACGGCTGCATACGCTCGTGGTGGGTGGCACCGGTACCGGCAAAACCTCCATCACCCAGGCCCTGCTCGACAGTTTGGATCCTTCGCAGACGCTGACGCTATCACTCAACTTTTCGTCGGCGACTTCTTCGGAAGCCGTGCAGGAGATGATCGAATCGCGTCTGGAAAAACGCCAACGCAACAACTTTGGGCCGTTGGGGGCGCGTTCGCGTCTCATCACCTTCATCGACGACCTCAACATGCCCAAGAAGACCGAATTTGGCTCGCAACCGCCCATTGAACTGCTTCGGCAATGGATGGACTATGGCTTCTGGTACGATCGCAGCTCGGGCCAAAAGAAACACATCAGTGACATGCAGCTACTGGCCGCTATGGGTCCTCCGGGTGGTGCTCGTTCCGAAATCAGCGCGCGCTTCCAGTCACGCTTCAATGTGCTGCACTTCGTGTTCCCGGCCGACCCGCAAGTCAAGCGGATTTTCCGCACGCTGATTGCTCACCATCTCAGCGACTTTGACGAGGCCGTGAAGCCGCTGGGGCCGTTGTTGACGCAAGCTACGCTGGAGCTGTACAAGCAAGTCTCGGAAGAGTTCTTGCCCACACCTTCGTGCTCGCACTACCTCTTCAACATGCGCGATATGAGCAAGGTGTTCCAGGGTCTGTTGTTGGCCGATCCCAAGTTCTACGACACCAAGGAGTCGATTCTGCGTCTGTGGGTGCATGAGAGCTCGCGTGTATTCCATGATCGCTTGGTCAGCGAGGATGATCGAGACAAGTTCACCGACGTCGTCAACACCAAGCTGCAGACTCTGTTTGAAACCAGCTGGAAGAAGCTTTTCAAGGACGGCAAGAAGCAGCCGCTGTTTTCGGATTTCTTGGACGACGAAGGTCACAATGCAGTCATTGGTGTGGAGGACGGCAAAGAAGACCGCGCACCTTATCAGGAATTGACCCATCGCGGTAGCGAAGTCAAGAAATTCCTGGAAGACAAGTTGCGCGCTTATAACCTCGATCCGCACCACGTGCCTCAAGACTTGGTGTTGTTCGACGAGGCCATTCAGCATACCGCGCGCATCTACCGCATCATCACTCAGCCTCGTGGTAGTGCCATGCTGGTGGGTCTGGGTGGTAGCGGTCGCCAGTCTTTGACACGCTTGGCTGCCTATGTGGCCGGCTATCGGGTCAAGCAAGTCGAAGTCAGCAAGAACTATCGCTTGGTCGAGTTCCGCGAGGATCTTAAAGAGCTGTACAAACTGACCGGTGTCGAGCAGGACAAGACGGTCTTCTTGCTGTCGGACGAACAAATCACCCAGGAGAGCTTCTTGGAAGACGTCAACAACATCCTCACCAGTGGCGAAGTGCCTAAACTGTTCCCGCCCGATGAACTCGGGCCGATTTTGGATCAGCTTCGACCCGAGGCCAGCAAGCAAGGTCGTGATACGAGCTCGGATGCTTTGTATGCCTTCTTCTTGGAGCGCGTGCGCCACAACTTGCACGTGGTGCTGTGTATGAGTCCCGTGGGTGTGGCGTTCCGTAATCGGATCCGTATGTTCCCGGCCCTGGTCAATTGCTGCACCATTGATTGGTTCAACCACTGGCCCGATGAAGCGCTGAAGGAGGTGGCAGCGCGTTTCTTGCACGAGAATGTCCCGATGAGTATGGGTCTGGGTATGAGTCTGGGTGTGAGTGGACCCAACGCCCAGATCAAAGGCAAGGAGCGAGAACGAGCTCAAGACAAGGACAAGGAAGCGCTGGCTCAAGTCTTCTGTCTGATGCATACCGGCGCTTTGGAGGCGGCTGCCCGCATGCAAATGGAGCTGAAACGCACGCATCACATCACGCCCACCAAGTATCTCGACCTCGTCAAGGGCTATCGTGCCTTGGTCAACGAGAAGCGCGTCAAGATCGGCCAGATTGCCGATAAGTTGCGCAACGGTCTCAACAAGCTCGAGACCAGTCGCGAACAGGTGAAGGCCATGTCGGTACAGCTGGAAGAGAAGAAGAAGGTGGTGCAGCAGAAGAAAATCACGTGTGACAAACTACTGGTGGAGATCGTGCAAAAACAACGCGCCGCCGAGGAGCAGAAGAAGCAAGTGGAACTCGACCATGCCAAATTCGAAACCGAGACGCTGGAATGCAAGCAGATTCAGACCGAGGCTCAAAGCGAGCTGGACAAGGTGACCCCGGCTTTGGATCGGGCCGTCAAGGCGCTGGAAAAGCTCAGCAAATCGGCCGTCACAGAGGTGAAATCGTACCCCAAGCCCCCGAAGCCCGTGGAAAAAGTAATGGCGGCGGTGATGGTGGTGCTAGAAAAGGAGCCGACCTGGGCTTCGGCCAAGCGCGAGCTCAGCGATCCGAATTTCCTGCATCGGCTGCAGACCTTTGATCGCGACAATATCAGCAATGCTACACTCAAACAAATAGGTAAGTACACGAAGCAGAAGGATTTCAACTACGACGAGATCGAAAAGGTGTCGGTGGCCGCCGGCGCGCTGTGTGACTGGGTGTGTGCCATCGAGCTCTATGCCAAGGTGTTCCGCGATGTGGAGCCGCGACGCATTGCCCTGCGGAAAGCTGAGGCTCAACTCAGCAAGAAGGAAGAGCAGTTGTTGGCAGCCGAAGCACAACTGGCGGAGGTGACTGCTGCCGTGGCCAAGCTCGACGCCAAGTTCCAAGCCAGCGACGCCGAAAAGAACGAACTGCGCCGGGAAGCCAAGGACCTCGAGGCCAAGCTGACCCGCGCCGCCAAGCTGGTCGAGGGTCTGTCGGGCGAGCGTGAGCGCTGGGAGGCCAGTATCAAGAGCTACGAAAGCGACGTCAAGAATCTGGTCGGTGACTGTGCGGCTGCGGCAGCCTTCTTGTCGTACGCCGGTCCGTTCCCGAGTCACTATCGTCGTCAGTTACTGGAGCAAGTCTGGTTGCCCGCGGTTCGACGCATGCACTTGCCCTATTCCGGTGACCAGTTGTCCATGTCGGCTTTCCTCGCGGAAAGGACCGATGTGATGGACTGGCATATCCAAGGCCTGCCCTCGGACGAATTCTCGACCGAGAACGGCGTCTTGGTGACCCGGGGCTACCGATGGCCGCTCATGATCGACCCGCAAGGCCAGGCCAATCTGTGGATCAAGGCGCGCGAAGGCGAGGCTTTGAAGGTGCTGGACGTATCCCATCCGTCGTATGTCCGTCAGCTGGAAAATGCCATTCAAGTCGGAGCCCCTGTCTTGTTGCAAGACATGCCCGAAGAGCTCGATCCCATTCTCGACCCTCTCTTCCGTGTTACCAACTTTGGTGATGACATCAAGCGCACCATTCTGTTTGCCGACAAAGAACTGAGCTACAACACCAACTTCCGTCTCTACATCACCAGCAAGGTGCAGAATCCCAACTACCGCCCCGAAGTCTTCACCAAGACCACGGTGGTCAACTTTGCCGTCAAGGAGAAGGGTTTGCAAGATCAGCTACTGGGTATTGTGGTGAAGATGGAGGAGCCCAAGCTCGAAAGCGACAAAGCCGAGCTCGCCAAGACGGTGGCTGCCGGTAAACGCAAGCTGGTCGAGTTGGAAGACCAGATTCTCTCGCTGCTGAAGACCGCTGGTGCGGATTTGATCGAAGACGAAGGCTTGATCGAGGCGCTTCAACTGTCCAAGGCCACCTCGGAAGAGGTCAAGCAGAAGCTCCAGGTCTCGGAAAAGACCGAGAAGAAGATCGATACGGCGCGCGAAGCCTACCGTCCTTGTGCCGTACGTGCTTCCATCTGCTTCTTTGTGCTCAACGATCTGGCCACTGTCGACCCCATGTACCAGTTCTCGTTGCGTTCCTACATCGACCTGTTCAAGCTCAGCATTCAAGACAGCAAAGAGAAGGGCGAGGATCGAGCCGAGCATGTGGACTTGCCCGAGCGTATTGCCGCCCTGAATAACTACCACACCGAGGCTGTCTACAAGTACGCGTGTCGGGCTTTGTTCGAGCGCCACAAATTGCTGTTCTCGTTCCAGTTGTGTGTGCAGCGGCTGCGCAGTGAAAGCAAGATTGACGAGGCCGAGTACGACTTCTTCTTGCGGGGCGGTCAAGTGCTCGATCGCAGCATGCGTGCCCCCAACCCATGTGCCGATTGGCTGCCGGATTCGGCCTGGGACAATGTCACCGAGCTCGAGAAGCTGCCGGCCTTCAAGAACCTCACCAGCAGCTTTGAGCAGAACAGCAACGAATGGAAGGCGTGGTACCTCAGCGACGAACCGCCTCCGGAGAAGCTGGCCCCGCCGGGCGAATGGCAGAACAAGCGCAACGACTTCCAACAGCTCTTGCTCCTGCGTTGTCTCCGTCGCGATCGCTTGGTCTTTGCCTGTCGCGCCTTCATCGCCCAGCACCTGGGTCCGCAATTCGTTGATTCACCGGCATTGCATCTGCCTACCATGGTCAAGATCTCCGATGCCTGCACGCCGCTCATCTTTGTGCTGTCGCCTGGTGTCGATCCCAATCCCCAGCTGCAAGCTCTGGCACGACAGCTTGGTCAGCAACTGGAAATGGTGGCGCTGGGTCAGGGTCAAACTCCCATTGCTCTTCAGATGCTCGAGGCGGGTGTTCGTCACGGCAACTGGGTCTACCTGGCCAATTGCCACCTCAGTGTGGCGTGGCTGCCTGAGCTGGAGAAGTGGGTCGAGCGGTTGGCCCTGTCCAAGCAAAAGCCCCATCCCAACTTCCGTCTGTGGCTCAGCAGTGACCCTCACCCCAAGTTCCCCGTGGGTCTGTTGCAGAACTCCGTCAAGATGACCACCGAACCGCCTCGCGGTCTCAAGGCCAACCTGCTGCGTCTCTACAATCAAATGAGCGAGGAGCAGTTCAATCGCTCGCGCAAGCCCGAGAAGTACAAGAAGCTGCTGTTTGCCTTGTGCTTCTTCCACTCGATCGTGGTGGAAAGGAGGAAGTTCCTGTCGCTTGGTTGGAACGTGCCTTATGCCTTCAACGACTCCGACTTCAGCGTTTGCGAGAATCTGTTGTGTGTGTATCTGGACGAGTACGAGGAAACGCCTTGGGAGGCACTCAAGTACCTCATTGCGCAGTGCAACTACGGTGGTCGTGTCACTGACAATCTCGATCGCCGCTTGCTGAGCGTCTACATCAATCAGTACTTCACCGACAGCGCGCTCACCACGCCCAAGTACCAGCTATCGTCCATCGACACCTACATCATTCCCGAGGATGGTTCCCTGGAGTCGTATCGCAAGTACATTCGCGACCAGCTGCCCGGAGCCGACCAAGACCCTCCTGAAGCCTTTGGCCAACATCCCAACGCCGACATCGCGTCTCAAGTCGAACAGAGTAAGGACCTGCTCAACACCATTCTCTCGCTGCAGCCTCGTCAGGTGTCGCAAGGTGGCAAGAGCCGCGAACAGCAAGTGATGGAGCTCATTACGCAACTGATGGATCAAGTTCCCAGCGAGCTCGACCGTCGCAGCATCCAGCGCAAGCACGATGAGAAGACGCCGCTGAATACCGTGCTGCTGCAAGAAGTCGACCGCTACAACCAGCTGTTGTCGGTGGTCCATCAATCGCTGCGTGATTTGCAGAAGGGCATCAAGGGCCTGGTAGTGATCTCGCCCGAGCTCGAAGTCATGTTCGAGTGTCTGTTCACCAACACCGTGCCGCCTGCTTGGCAGCAGGTTTATCCTTCTCTCAAGCCTCTGGGTTCGTGGGTGCGTGACCTGGTGGAGCGCATTACCCAGTTGAGGAAATGGGGCGAGGACGAACCTCCCAAGGTGTTCAAGCTGTCTGGCTTCACCTTCCCCATCGGTTTCCTCACGGCCGTCTTGCAGACCAGTGCTCGCAAGGCTGGCAGCGTCGCCATTGATACGCTTTCCTTCGACTTCATTGTGCAACAGAGCCACAGCGAGCAGAGCATTACCATGCGCCCGAAGGAAGGTGTCTATATCAGCGGTTTGTACCTGGAAGGTGCACGATGGGACGAGACCAATGGCTGTCTTGCCGAGCCTTATCCTCTGGAATTGTACTCGCCATTGCCGATCATCTTGTTCAAGCCGATTCCCCATCGCAAGACCACAGGCAAGGGTCTACATCCCTGCCCGCTCTACAGCTACCCCGTGCGCTCGAGCTCGGGCGAGAATGCTTCGTTCCTGCTGGAAGTCGATCTCAAGAGCGGCCCTCGTGACTCGCAGTTCTGGACCAAGCGTGGTGTGGCGCTGTTGCTGTCGCTGGATCACTAGACTAGATTGATCTGTTCTATGCATGTTTGCCTTGATTTGTGTCGTTTTTTCTTTTTTATTATTATTATTATTTTTTTTAGTTTCGTTTGTTTACTTTTTCGTGCTTTTGACTGTTTCTCCCTTTCTATGTTGTAAATATTAGCTAGCTTAGTCTTTATCCTTTCATCTTTCCGTCGTGCTTTATTTATTCGTTGGCTTTCGCCAGTTCAACTGAGTTGCGAAAGTCTTTCATGTTTCTGGTAACTTTTCAGTGTTTCTG
>Ga0256875_1000351_pt1 | contig 15224 bp, 15 predicted proteins | sample MC6MC0418MT_FD_186354 | JGI IMG/M metagenome (GOLD analysis project Ga0256875, IMG submission 186354) | Metatranscriptome of enriched soil aggregate microbial communities from Iowa State University, Ames, United States - MC6-MC0418-MT... | ecosystem: Environmental > Terrestrial > Soil >... | reverse complement strand
TGGCGGGCGAAAGCTTTTATTAGTACTCAACTGCCAGAGCCGACTCCTGAGCCAACGATGGAAACATTAACCAGTATGATGGCACAGATGCAAAAAACAATTAATGCCGTTGTTGATAATTCAAAATAATAGAAAAAATACTTCCATTGCTGTTGGGGTATTTGTTTTTTATTTTATAAAATACTATATTTGCATATCTGAAAGGAAGGGGGCTCGTATTGCCCCCTTTTTTTAATAGAATTAATTTAGCATTCTAGGCAGTAGAACAATGCAAGATGTAGAAAAAAGAGTCATTGAACTCATAGAGGAAAAAATAGCAGATCGCGAGGATTTGTTTATTGTTAGTGTAAAGATGCGTCCAAATAAGATTTTGGAGATACTCTTAGACGGGGATAACGGTGTTAATATTGATGATTGTGCGCAAGTGAGCCGCCATGTCGGTTTTCATTTGGAGGAGGAAAATGTCGTTGATAACGCCTATCGTTTGGAGGTTTCGTCTCCAGGTATCGATTCAAATTTTGTTAATAATCGGCAATATCAAAAAAATATAGGCCGTACTGTACAGGTCAAGTTGGATGATAATACAAAAATCGAAGGGACCTTATTGATGGTGGATGAGACAAAGATTAGCATTCTTCAAAAAGTAAAAGAAAAAGGTAAAAAAGCGCAAGAGGTGGAAAAAGAACTTCCTTTTGATCAAATAAAAGCAACAAAAGTGGTAATTTCATTTTAAAAATAATGAGTAACAGCAACATCAATCTGATAGACTCTTTTCAGGAGTTTAAGGAGTTTAAGAATATCGATAGACCTACGGTCATTACAGTATTGGAAGAGGTTTTTCGTAGTATGATCCGTCGTCGTTTCGGTACGGATGAAAATGTGGATGTTATCGTGAATCCAGATAACGGGGATTTGGAGATTTGGAGAACGCGTGTCGTTGTTGAAGATGAATTTTCTGAGGATGATGATCTTGAAATCGAGTTGGCGGAAGCAAGAAAACATGATGAGGACCTTGAAGTGGGTGATGATTTTATCGAACAGATCACTTTGGAAAGCTTTGGGCGTCGTGCTATTTTAGCTGCTCGTCAAACACTTGTTTCTAAGGTATTAGAACTTGAGAAAGACGAAGTCTTTAAGAAATATAAAGATAGAGAAGGAGAGTTGGTTATTGGTGAGGTTTATCAGATCTGGAAGAAAGAGATCTTGGTGTTGGATGAAGACGGTAATGAATTGATTTTGCCTAAATCGGAACAAATCCCTGCTGATTATTTCAAAAAAGGCGATGGTATTCGCGCGGTGGTTCATAAAGTAGATATGATGAACAACAATCCGAAAATCATTATCTCACGTACTGCACCGGCGTTTTTACAACGTTTGTTTGAACTTGAGGTTCCTGAGATCTTTGATGGTCTGATTACGATCAAGAAAATTGTCCGTGAACCAGGAGAGCGTGCTAAAGTGGCCGTGGAGTCTTATGATGACCGTATCGATCCAGTTGGGGCGTGTGTGGGTATGAAAGGATCACGTATTCACGGTATCGTTCGTGAGTTGCGTAATGAGAATATTGATGTTATCAATTTCACTACAAACCATTCCTTATATATTGCCCGTGCTTTGAGCCCTGCTCGGATCAGTTCAATTAAGATTGATGAGGAAAATAAAACTGCTGCTGTATACTTGAAATCAGATCAGGTTTCGTTAGCAATTGGTCGTGGTGGACATAATATTAAATTGGCTGGTAAATTGACCGGTTATGAGATCGATGTTTATCGTGAGAATGATGAATTTGATGAGGATGTGGATATCGAAGAATTCAGCGATGAAATTGAAAGCTGGGTTATTGATGAATTGAAGCGTGTAGGTTTGGATTCTGCAAAATCTGTTTTATCACTCAGTGAGGAAGAGCTCGTTAGACGTACCGATTTAGAAGAAGATACCATTCGTGATATCCTACGTATATTGCAAGCTGAATTTGAATAAAATTCAGCTTGTTAATTTTTTTCTATCTAACATTCGGAATAAATTGTTTATGGATGGAAAAAAACATATTTTTGTAATTATATTAAAATAGTTTATATTATAGATGACTGAAGGAAAAGGAACAAACTTGCTTAAAGCAGCAAAGGAACTCAACATCGGGATACATACTGCCGTGGAATGTTTAGTGAAAAAAGGATATGATGTAGAAGCAAAGCCTAACACTAAATTAAGCGGAGAGATGTATGGTGTGCTGTTAAAAGAGTTTCAGGGAGACAAATCACTGAAAGATGAAGCTAAACAAATTGTTATTGGCAAAATTCGTCGTGAGGAGTCGCCGTCCACTTCTCCTAAAGAATCGTCTAGAAATGAGGATTTTGAAGAACATGAGGAACCAAAAGAAATCTTGGTTAAGAATACTGTAGAAATCCCATCTGTCAAAGAAGTCACTCCTGCCAAGCCTGAGGAACCTGCTCATCAAGGTGGTATGAAAGTGGTTGGCAAAATTGATCTTGATGCCCTGAATAGAGGTGGTAACAAGCCTAAAAAAGAGGAGCCTTCCAAGGAGGAACCTAAAGTTACGCATGATACACCTGTAGAGACTAAGGTCGTAGAGAAAGTAATAGAGCAGAAGGAAGCCGAAGTCAAAACTCCGGTCATCGAAGCGAAAAAAGAAGAACCAAAGGTTATAGAGCAAAAAGCCGAAGTCGTGGCACCTCGGGTAGAAGCTCCCAAACCTGAAGTAGATAAAACTGAAGTAAAAGCAACTCCGGTTGTAGAGACAAAAACCGAACCTGTGAAGGTAGAAGAAAAGAAAAAAGACGAAACAGCACCTAAAGCTGCTGTACCAGTAACTCCAAAAGTGGAGCCTGTGAAAAAAGAAGGAGATGATATTATTTCTGCTCGTGCAGAAAGATTGACTGGTCCTAAAGTAATTGGTAAGATTGAATTGCCTTCTGCTAGACCGTCGCACAAACCTGTGGCATCATCTTCAAATGCTGGAAACAATAATGAAAAACGTAAGCGTAAGCGCACGAATCCAAATGGTCCAGTAAACCCGAATGCGGGACAAGGTCAGGGTCATAACAACCAGAACCGTGGTCCTCGCGATGGGAATAATAACCACAACCGTGACCAACAAGGGAACAGAGGTGGCAATCAAGGAAACAACACCAATCCGAACAACCGTCCGGGACAAAACAACCAGCATCCAGGCAGACCAGGGCAAGGTGGAAACAACCAGCACCAAGGTAGACCAGGACAAGGTGGAGCAAGACCGCAACATGGTCGTTTTGACAATAGAGGAAAAGGAAGACCTGTTGAGAATAAAGAAGAACCTTCTGAAAAGGAAATCCAAGATCAAATCAAAGCAACACTTGCTCGTTTAAGTGGAGCTGGTAAATCCGGTAAGTTTGCGCAACGTGCGAAGTTGAGACGTCAGAAACGTGATGATGTCGCTCAACATGCGGAAGAAGCTGCAATGGAGCAAGAATTGATGGCGAAGGTATTGCGTGTCACAGAATTTGTTACAGCAAATGAGCTCGCAAATTTGATGGACGTTCAAGTCACACAGATTATCGCAACTTGTATGAGTTTAGGTATGTTTGTGTCTATCAACCAACGTCTAGATGCGGAAACTTTGACTATTGTAGCAGATGAGTTTGGCTATCAAGTTGAATTTATTAAACCTGAAGATGAGGAAACTGCGGAACTAGAGGAAGCAGATACTGAAGCGAATTTGGTGCCTAGAGCTCCAATCGTAACAGTAATGGGACACGTTGACCACGGTAAAACATCTTTGTTAGATTATATCCGTAAAGCAAACGTTACTTCTGGTGAGGCGGGTGGTATCACACAGCATATTGGTGCATACGCAGTGAAATTGGATGATGACCGTAAAATTACATTTTTGGATACACCTGGTCACGAAGCCTTTACGGCGATGCGTGCACGTGGTGCCAAAGTAACAGATATCGTTATTATCGTTGTTGCGGCGGACGACGCAGTTATGCCGCAAACGAAAGAGGCGATCAATCACGCACAAGCAGCAGGTGTACCAATCGTATTTGCATTTACGAAGGTTGATAAACCTGGTGCAAATCCTGATCGTATCCGTGAGCAGCTTTCTGCAATGAATATCTTAGTTGAAGATTGGGGCGGTAAGTTCCAAGCGCAAGAGATTTCTGCGAAAACCGGGGAAAATGTTGATCTTCTTTTAGAAAAAGTTCTTTTGGAAGCTGAAATGTTGGATTTAAAAGCTGATCCGAAAAAACGTGCTGTTGGTTCGGTGATCGAGGCAGCGTTGGACAAAGGCCGTGGTATTGTAACTACAGTATTGATTCAAGGAGGTACTCTCCGTGTCGGAGATGCAATTTTGGCAGGTTCGCATTCTGGTAAGGTGAAAGCGCTAACCAATGAAAGAGGTGAACGTGTTAAAGAAGCGGGACCTTCTGTACCTGTACAGATTTTAGGTATGGCTGGAGCACCTACAGCTGGGGATAAGCTTTATGTTCTTGAAAGCGAATCTGAGGCTAGAACGGTAGCAAACAAACGCCTTCAGTTACAACGTGAACAAGGTATGCGTGCAACGAAACATATTACCTTGGATGAGATCGGTCGTCGTTTGGCTATCGGTAACTTTAAGGAACTTAATATTATCGTGAAAGGTGATGTGGATGGTTCTATCGAAGCATTATCAGATTCATTGTTGAAATTGTCAACAGATGAGATCCAAGTAAATATTATCCATAAATCAGTAGGTGCGATCTCTGAATCAGATGTATTATTGGCATCTGCTTCTGACGCGATCATCATTGGTTTCCAAGTACGTCCAACACAAAATGCACGTAAATTGGCTGAGAATGAGCAAATCGACGTTCGTCTATATTCTATCATCTATGATGCTATTGAAGAGATTAAATCTGCGATGGAAGGTATGTTGGCTCCGAAATTTGAAGAGAAAATTGTTGCTGAGGTTGAAATCAGAGAAACATTTAAAATCTCTAAAGTGGGTACCATTGCGGGATGTATGGTTAGAGAAGGTAAAATCAATAGAAATAATGATATCCGCATAATCAGAGAAGGTGTAGTTATCCATACAGGTAGATTGGCTTCCCTGAAACGTTTTAAAGACGACGTGAAAGAAGTTGCACAAGGTTACGAGTGTGGTCTGAACATTGACCGTTTCAACGACATCCAGGTAGGTGATATCGTAGAGGCTTACGAGCAAGTAGAAGTAAAACGTAAATTGTAATATTCCGATTTACGACATAATAAAAAAAAGCGCTGATGAAAATCAACGCTTTTTTTTGTTTTAACGTTCGTAAAGTTCTATCGGAAGCTGATCGGGGTCGGCAAAGAAAGTGAATCTTTTTTGTGTTAGTTCGTCGACCCTTATCCCTTCATGTGCGATACCTACCTGTTCTAATTTATGTATTTCCGTATCCAGATTATCGACTTCAAAAGCTAAATGTCTTAAACCAGCAGCTTCAGGAAAACTAGGTCTATTAGGGGGGGAGGGAAAGGAAAATAGTTCAATGATGTAGGTTTCGTTGAGTTTTAAATCCAATTTGTATGAATCCCGTTCTAACCGATAATGTTCCTGCCAAATTTCAAGGCCGAGGATCTCGGTATAGAATTTTTTCGACCGCTGATAATCGCTACATATGATTGCAATATGATGTATTTTGTTTAAGCTTAATTTCATTTTGCTCTTTCGTATTGTTTTGGCCAGGGGATGTCTACGGATAATTCTTTTGCAAAGTGTAATGGGAGATGTGGATCATCTAAAAAACTCCGAGCGATCATAATTAAATCCGCCTGATCTTTTTCAATAATTTCGGCGGCCTGAGTCGCTGTTTTAATAATTCCGACAGTAGCCGTTTTACTTCCAGTTTTTTCTTTGATCGCTAGGGCAAATGGAAGTTGATAGGCAGGGCCAACATCAATTTTTTGATGGGAAACTGCTCCACCGCTTGATACATCAATGATATCAACTCCCTGCTCGGTCAATAGTTGTGATAGAGCTATGGATTGATCCAGATCCCAGCCATCCGGTGCCCAATCTGTTGCAGAAATACGTACCCATAAACTTTGCGTCGATATTTCCTGTTTTACCCGTTTGATGATCTCCAGCAGGAAGCGGATTCTATTTTCAAATGTACCACCGAACTGGTCTGTTCGTAGGTTGCACAAAGGGGAGAGAAACTGATGAATGAGGTAACCATGTGCTGCGTGGAGTTCGATGATTTCGTAACCAGCTTGGATAGCTCTTTCGGTAGCTTGTCCAAACTGTTCGATGATTTCTTCGATCTCATTTGTTTTAAGCTCTTTGGGGACGTAATCTGTCGAATGGAAAGCCAGTGCAGATGGCGCGACAGTCTGCCATCCTAGGGCTTCTGAAGGGGCAAATTGACCACGACCAAGCCAAGGTTTGTTGCTACTGGCTTTGCGGCCTGCATGCGCGAGCTGAATACCGGGGATAGCATCATTTGCTTTGATAAAAGCTGTTATCTCTTTTAGTTTGTCAATATGTTGGTCATCCCATATCCCAAGGTCTCCATAGCTGATTCTACCCTCGGGTGCGACGGCTGTTGCTTCCTGTATGACTGCTGCTGCGCCTCCAATGGCAAATTGACCGAGGTGGACAAGATGCCAGTTGTTTGCAAAACCATCTTCAGCAGAATATTGGCACATAGGGGAAACAACTAAGCGGTTTTTCAAGTTTAAGGGACCGATGTTTATCGATGAAAATAGTTTACTCATAATTTCTTGTTTATATTAGACGGATGTAATGAGCTCCTGTCTAAGGACGGTGGTGATAGATCATAAATAATTCTATTGCGAGCCTTTAATAACGCTGAAGGCTCGCAATAGTGGTTTTATGGATTTGTAGACCATAAAGAGGCTGATTTTAACATTGCTCTTCTAGGCAATTTTAAATTCGCGATAATTAGTTCCGCGAAATCTTCCGGTTGTAATACTTTTTCGGGATCTCCGTCCGTCAGACCGAGATCTTTGGACATATCCGATGCAATGGTACTTGGCATTAGGGTACAGACCCGAATGTTATTTTTACGTACTTCACGCATCAATGAATCTGCAAATCCAATAACACCAAATTTTGAAGCACTATATGCTGAGGTCGTAGCTGCACCATTCAATCCAGCAGTAGAAGAGACCATGACAATATCACCCTGATTTTTTTCAATGAGTTGTGGTAGGACAGCTTTTGTAACAAAATAGGTTCCCAATAGATTAACATTGATAATCTGAGTCCAGTCCTGCACGTCCATATCCATTACAGAGGAGAAGGAAGATATGCCCGCATTGTTGATCAGCATATCAAAGTTGCCAAAGGTTTCATTGAGATTATTAATTCCCTGCTGTACAGCTTGGTTATCTGAAACATCAAATACAGCATAAGTAACTTGTGTGCCTAACGTTTTAAGCTCATCAGCAGTCTGCTTCAATGCTGTTTCGTTTCTTCCTGTGATCGCAACGTGTACGCCTTCTTTAGCCAATGCAACAGCAATGGCTTTCCCAAGCCCCTTTGCTCCACCTGTCACTAAGGCCCTTTTTCCTGTTATATTTTCCATAGTATAAAAGTAAGAATGATCTCATGGATTACTGTCAAATGAACCTCAAAAGACAGCCTATTTCACTTTTCTAATGATATTTTCTATAATTGGATAGGTATTTGCCCGGACTTCATCAAATTGATCTACAGGCCGCCATTCTGCCTTTGTAATGTCTTCAGCTGTTTGTGGTATTAATTTCGGAACTTTATTAACACCCATTTCATACCAATTGGTTGCCTTTAATACAAATTCTCCATTACGTAGATAGTATGTATGATAGGATGTGATGATCTTTTTACCTAAATAGTTGATTTTAATACCACATTCTTCTTCTACTTCACGAACAGCGGCTTCTTTCATCTTCTCATTGTCTTCCACTTTGCCTTTCGGAAGGTCCCATTTACCCAAGCGGTAGATAAAAAGGTAATCACCATCACCATTTTTAACCAGTCCACCGGCAGCTTTAATGATTTTTAACTTGCTTTTTAGGTTTTGAAATACGGTTTCGAAATCCCTGTTGACGTAGAGATATGTCTTCGGGACTTTATCAATTTCAGATTGTTTGAAAAGTTTTTGAAGTTCAATGTCTTGAATACTAATTGTTTGCGTGTTTTCGGTTTTCGAAGGAACAAAATCGGCTAAAATTAGCACGGTTTCGTTCATATAAATTTTATAAATTTGCGCCATGAATAATTTAAATGAGGTTGAACAAAAAGTTGCTGAATCCTTATTGCAAATTAAAGCAATAAAATTGCAACCTAAAAGTCCTTTTACTTGGGCGTCGGGTTGGAAGTCTCCAATTTACTGTGATAACCGTATCACTTTATCTCATCCAGCGATACGTACGTATATTCGTCAGAAGCTTTCTAAGCTTATTCAAGAAGAGTTTGGATCTGTAGATATGATTTCTGGAGTTGCTACGGCAGGTATTCCACAAGGCGTGTTGGTAGCACAGGATTTGGGCTTACCATTTTCTTATGTTAGAAGCTCAGCTAAAGATCATGGACGTCAAAATATGATTGAAGGTGAAGTCGTTAGTGGGCAACGTGTAGTTGTGGTTGAAGATCTAATTTCGACAGGAAAAAGCAGCTTGATCGCGGTCAAAGCATTGCGTGAAGCGGGTTGTAATGTTGTTGGATTGGTTTCCATATTTACATACGGCTTACAACAGGCGACTGATAATTTTGCTGATGCAAAATGTCCTTATTTCAGCTTGTGTAACTACGATGCACTGATTCAAGTCGCAGCTGAAAATGGCTATGTCTTGGATGAGGATGTTGAAATTTTGAAAAAATGGCGATTGAACCCTGAAGGATGGGGTGAAAATTTTCAATAAAGATGAATAATTTACCGTTATGACTACTATTCAGAACACAACAGAAATCAACAGAAATGTCAGCGAGGTATTTGCTTTTTTAACTGATCTCAATAATCATGAGCAGTTAATGCCTGAAAATATCTATAATTGGTCTTCAACATCGGACGAAGCACGATTTACCATTCAAAATATGGCAAAATTAGCGTTGAAAGTTGAGGAGCGTGTAGAAAACCAATTGATCAAACTGATTCCTTCTGAAAAAGCTCCTTTTGAGGTTACATTGCGTTGGGAACTGCAAGCAGTATCAGAAACTGTGACCAAAGCTACGTTTATAATTGATGCAGATCTGAATATGCTGATGAAAATGATCGCATCAGGGCCGCTTCAGAAACTGATTGACTTTCAGGTAAACAAACTTAAAGCTGTATTGGGATAGTAGGTTTTATCACGGAATATAACATAAAAAAAGCTCGATCTAACGATCGAGCTTTTTTTATGTTATTATGCGAGTCGCTCATTTACTTTTTTCCAATTGACGACATTCCACCAATTTTTAATATAGTCTGCTCTCTTGTTTTGATAATGTAAGTAATAAGCATGTTCCCAAACGTCGAGTCCCAAAACTGGTATACCTTTTACTTCAGCAACATCCATTAATGGGTTATCCTGATTTGGGGTAGAAGTTATTTTCAGGTTCCCCGAATCATCCAGAATCAACCAGGCCCAGCCTGAACCGAAGCGGCTTGTCGCTGCGGCAGCGAATTGCTCCTTAAATTTGTCTAATGAGCCAAAGGACTTATTGATCATCGTCAACAATTTTTCTGATGGTTGACTAGCTTTGTCGGACAGGCTTTCCCAAAAGAAATTGTGATTCCATGCGCCGCCAGCGTTATTTCTGGCTTTCGGGGAATATTTGGATATATTAGCTAAAAGCTGTTCCTCTGAAGTTTCTTTGATCGCCTCAGCAACAATAGCTTCGTTGACAGCATTGATATAAGCCATATGATGCTTTGTATAATGGATTTCCATCGTCAGGGCGTCAATATTGGGCTCCAATGCGGCATAACTGAAAGGTAACTTTACTTGGGAAAACTTTAAAGTAGCGGCATTTAATTCAGTTGCTTTCGCGGAAGCAATATCTTGTAATATTGATCCAGATACAGCAATACCCAATGTGGCTTTTGCTGCATTTTGAAGGAAGTTTCTGCGTGTTTGCATATAATCTTATTATAATAAGTTTCGATATAAATATAACGTGAAATTCCACAAATATTGTACAAGAATTGTCTGCCAATTGTAATACAACAAAATTGTTATAAAACGTATCTGAAAAAGCCTATTTCCGTTCTGGTTTTTACATTTGTGTAAGCCAAAATTCGACAGTATATTTGAACCATGTACGCATTACGAATAGCAAAGATAATTCCCCAACCCAATAATAATATTACTTTTCAGTTGGAATCCCTTGCCGGCGACTATCCTAGATACAAAGCGGGGCAATTTATTACACTTTCATTTATGTTTGGTGATCGGGAGGTTCGTCGTTCCTATTCTTTTAATAGTTCGCCAGATTATGATGAGCCATTAAGCATTACGGTAAAACGTGTGGAAAATGGAGAGATCTCAAGATTGCTTCATCATACCATTGCCGAAGGGGATGTTGTTCAGGCCATGGAACCACAGGGATTATTTACATATGAGCCTGATGCGCATAAAGTAAGAACCTTGTTTTTATTTGCAGCAGGTATTGGTATAACGCCTTTGTATTCCATTCTTAAAACGGCGCTGCTTGTTGAAGATAAGTCTAAGGTGATACTGGTATATAGCAACAGTGCATCTGATCAGACGCCATTCCGTGAGGAGCTGGAGAAATGGGCCATAAAATTCCCAGATCGTTTAACGATTGTCTGGATTTATTCCAACAGCAAATATCTGATGAAAGCCCGACTGAATCGGGATTATATTCTTTCCATTGTCAAGGATCATCTTGTAGGGGAAAAAGAGGAAGCACTATTTTATACGTGCGGACCAGTGATTTATATGGATTTATGTCGTTTTACACTTTTGGGTATGGGCTTTGATGCCAATCAGATTAGAAGAGAAACATTTTTATTGCCCGAAAACGAAGAGGATGATGACGATGAGTCTGAAAAAGAGATTGATACAACATCCTATCGAATCAAATTACATTTTCAAGGCGAAAGCTATGATCTTGAAGTCCCTTATAATAAATCTATTTTGGATGTAGGATTGGAGCATAAAATCAAGTTACCCTATTCTTGCAAATCTGGTATGTGCAGTACATGTATCTCACAATGTTCGAAAGGGAAGGTCCGAATGGATTATAACGAAGTGCTAACCGATCGTGAAATGGAAAATGGACGTATCTTATTGTGCACCGGCCACCCTACTGTTGAAGGGACAGAGATTGAGGTACTTTAAAAAACAGGCTGTATTTATCTCGTTTGTTTGATTAATTGCGTGTATTTCCGAATAATATTTTAATATATTATTTATTATTATCTATTTGTTCTGCTATGTGCAACAATTAAAATTGCATTTAAAAGCAAATTTAGCTAAGTTTGGGTATAACCGTTTTTTATATCCAACTATTATGGGAAAATTACTTAGGAGCCCGATAGAAGAACAGAAATCTCAATCTGAGATCAATAAATTCAAACAGTATATCGAACAGCGATATCAATTATCCTTCGCGCCTTATCATGATCTACGGGCATGGTCAACGACAACTATTGTTGATTTTTGGCGGGATGTTGCCACTTACTTTAATACAAAATTTCATTCAGGTTTTAGCAGTGTATTAGCTAATCCTGCAAACAGCGATAGCTTTTTTGGATCGACGTGGTTTAGTGGATCGACATTAAATTATGCTGACATGTATTTCACTGTGAAACGGGGACAGATACCAACGCATTTGCACATTCCAATGGGTACCTTCAATGTTAATTTCACAATCATTTAGGTTACATCTATACGGTGGTGAAGATGGTGAGCAAAGAGGATGTGGCCAATGTTATTCAGTTGATTTAGGAAACCTTATTAATGATAAAATCAAACATCAGTTTGAAATACTTTTAATCCAATAACGCTAATAATGATAGATAAAACAGTAAAAAATGTACAAGAAGCCTGCAATGGCATCGAAGACGGAATGACCATAATGTTAGGCGGCTTCGGGCTTTGCGGTATTCCAGAAAATTCTATTGCCGAGCTGGTAAAAAAAGAAGTGAAAGATTTAACCTGTATTTCTAATAATGCGGGTGTGGATGATTTTGGTTTGGGCTTACTTTTACAAAAAAAGCAAATCAAAAAAATGATTTCATCTTACGTTGGCGAAAACGCCGAATTCGAAAGGCAGCTTTTAAGCGGAGAATTGGAAGTAGAACTAATCCCGCAAGGGACTCTGGCGACACGTTGTATGGCTGCAGGATACGGAATGCCAGCCATTTATACACCGGCAGGCGTTGGAACCGAAATCGCTGAAGGCAAAGAAGTGAGAAACTTTAAAGGCAAAGATTATCTTTTGGAATATGCTTTCGATGCCGATTTTGCTATTGTTAAAGCATGGAAAGGTGACAAAGCAGGTAATCTTATCTATCGTTCTACAGCTAGAAACTTTAATCCTGTAATGGCTATGGCTGGTAAAATAACCATTGCCGAAGTTGAAGAACTGGTAGAGGTTGGTGAACTAAATCCAGACGAAATTCATACTCCAGGAATTTATGTTCACAGAATTTTTCAGGGAGAACATTACGAAAAGAGAATCGAGCAAAGAACCGTAAGACCTAAAAACTAAATTATGGCACTATCTAAAGAACAAATTGCACAACGTATTGCAAAAGAAATTAAAAATAATAGTTACGTTAACCTAGGTATCGGAATTCCAACCTTGGTAGCTAATTACATTCCAGAAGGTGTTAATGTGGTTTTGCAATCCGAGAATGGACTTCTGGGTATGGGGCCTTTTCCTTTCGAAGGCAGCGAAGATCCAGATTTGATTAATGCGGGCAAGCAAACCATTACCACATTACCAGGTTCTGCAGTGTTCGATTCGGCGCTAAGTTTTGGGATGATTAGAGCCCAAAAAGTAGATCTAACCATTTTAGGTGCCATGGAGGTTTCTGAAAGTGGCGATATTGCTAATTGGAAAATTCCGGGAAAAATGGTAAAAGGAATGGGCGGCGCCATGGACCTTGTCGCCTCTGCCAAAAATATTATCGTTGCCATGCAACAAGTTAATAAAAGTGGTGAAAGTAAACTCCTCGCAGAATGCACACTTCCATTAACAGGTGTAAAGTGCATAAAAAAAATTGTCACTGAATTAGGCGTTTACGAAATTCTACCAGAGGGAGGTTTCCAGCTTTTAGAAAGAGCTCCAGGTGTAAGTGTTGAGGAAATAAGAACTGCAACCGCTGGAAAATTAATTGCCGACGAAAATATACCTGAAATGGTTTTTTAAGTAAGAAAAGTTACAAATAAATGGATTTGTAGCGTAGCAACCAAAGTGGGGACTGGCTGAATTTGAAATCATCAGTAAAATATAGCCAAGGTATAAACAATAAAAGGTTCGTGGAACCCTTTATATAAAGCGCTCCTGTATCATGCGATACAGGAGCGCTTTTTTGTTACTGAGGCAGTTATTGTCGTCTGGACGTTTTTCGTATTATATTTATACCTGAATTACCCCAACATTGTATCGTTCGACAATAGGCTTTTCATTAGCGGCTTCTATTCCCATACTGATGACTTTTCTGGTTTCCGCAGGGGCAATAATTCCATCTACCCAAAGTCGGGCAGCGGCATAATAGGGACTTAATTGCTCATTATATCGGTCTTCAATAGATTTCAATAGTATATTCTTTTCTTCTTCATTGATTTCCTTCCCTTTGGCTTTTAAAGCTGACTCCTGGATCTGAAATAGCGTTTTGCCGGCTGCGGCGCCGCTCATGACGGCCATCTGGGCGCTTGGCCAAGCGTAGATCAACCGAGGATCATAAGCCTTACCGCACATTGCGTAATTTCCCGCTCCATAGCTATTTCCTACGATGAACGTAAATTTGGGTACGACGGAATTTGCCATTGCATTGACCATTTTGGCGCCATCTTTAATAATTCCACCTTGCTCGGATCGGCTGCCGACCATAAATCCGGTGACATCCTGAAAGAAGACAAGCGGTATGTTTTGTTGGTTGCAGTTCATGATAAAGCGTGCAGCTTTGTCTGCTGAGTCACTGTAGATAACGCCACCCATTTGCATTTCCATCGCATTACCGGGTTTCTTTGCTTTAATGATTTCCCGTTGATTGGCGACGATACCCACAGCCCATCCATCTACACGTGCAAGTGCGCATACAATGGTTTTGCCATAATCGGGTTTATACTCCTCCAGTGTTTCTGCATCAACAATCGCTTCGAGGATGTCTTGCATGCGGTAAGGTTTGGTCCGATCCTCTGGAAGAATTTCTATAATTTTTTCGGGGTCTGTTTTTGGAGGTAGGCTTTCTTTCCGATTGAAATTTGCTTTTGCATTCCCGCCGATTTTGTCAATTACGTTTTTAATTGCAGTGAGGCAACTTTGGTCGTCGGGGAATTTGTTGTCTGTGACACCTGATATTTCAGAGTGTGTGGAAGCGCCACCGAGTGTTTCGGCATCTACTGTTTCCCCAATAGCTGATTTAACTAAATATGGACCGGCCAGGAAAACAGATCCAGTACCTTCAACAATGAAAGCATAGTCCGACATGATGGGTAGGTAGGCTCCGCCTGCGACACAGCTGCCCATGATCGCGGCAATCTGCGGAATGCCCATGGAGGACATGCGTGCATTATTACGGAATATTCGTCCAAAGTGTTCTTTGTCAGGGAAGATTTCATCTTGCATCGGTAGAAAAACACCTGCGGAATCCACCAGATATATTATTGGAAGATTGTTTTCCATGGCGATTTCCTGTGCACGAAGATTTTTCTTGGCCGAGATCGGAAACCAGGCTCCAGCTTTTACTGTGGCGTCGTTGGAAACAATAACGCAAAGTTTGGATTTAACATACCCCAATACCGCTGCACAGCCGGCATTGGTGCAGCCTCCATGCTCTGTGTACATGCCTTCTCCAGCAAACATGCCTATTTCGAGGTATTCCCGGTCTGGATCCAGTAAATATGCTATTCTTTCCCATGCCGACAGCTTACCTTTCTCTTTAAGTTTTTTGATTTTATCGATACCACCACCGAGTTTTAAATTTTCTCTTTTTTGGCGAAGTAATGCGAGCAGCTCCTTCATAGTTTATAATTCTGGTTTAAAAAGCTATATGATTAAGAATTTCTTATTTTTA
>Ga0256875_1000340_pt1 | contig 15355 bp, 8 predicted proteins | sample MC6MC0418MT_FD_186354 | JGI IMG/M metagenome (GOLD analysis project Ga0256875, IMG submission 186354) | Metatranscriptome of enriched soil aggregate microbial communities from Iowa State University, Ames, United States - MC6-MC0418-MT... | ecosystem: Environmental > Terrestrial > Soil >... | reverse complement strand
TATAGGTCTCGGTGCGCTCATACCAGCGCAATTCCTGCATGCGCTTTTCAATCTTCTCGGCGACTTGATCCTGCATTTCTTGCGCCGTGGCGCCCGGCCAGGCCGTGACGATGGTCATCACCTTGACCGTAAACGCAGGGTCTTCAGCCCGGCCCAGTTTGAAAAACGAGATGAGCCCCGCCAGCGAAATCAGGCAAATCAGAAACAGGGTGACAGAGCGTTCACGTACGGCGAGCGCTGATAAGTTGAAACGGCCTTCGCTCACGGACGCGCTCCTGCGGCGGCGGCAGTGGCGTGGCCCCCGACCCGCACCCATTCGCCTTCGCGCAACAGATGGGCGCCAAGCGCGACGATCTTGTCTCCTGGCTTGAGCTCGCCGGTGACCCGGGCGCTATCGTCCTCCAGCCGTTGAACCGTGACCGGCCGCCAGGTGACTTTGGCTGGCTCGCCTTTGATGACCCACACCCCCGGGCTGGCGCCCGCATCGAACAAGGAACCCATGGGCACCTGCACCGCGCTTTGCGCAGCGGGAGCGCCATTCGATATCTGGATCGTGACGGTCGTTCCCAACGGCGCGTTGGCAAGCGCCCCTTCAAGCACATACCTGGCTTCGAACGTGCGGGTCAGGCGGTCTGCGGCGTCAGAGAGTTGCCGAAGCGTCGTCGGCGCCGTTACCCCCTCCTTGCCAAAAAGCGTCGCCTGGCCGGTGGAGCCCACCTCGGGGCGCAGGGTTTCCGGCAACTGGACAATGGCCTCGCGGCTGCCTGCATGCGCAAGGCGAACCACCACCTGCCCGGTACTGACCACTTGGCCAGGTTCGGCCAGCGTGTCGATGATGACACCGTCCGCATCGGCCACGAGCTCCGTGTACCGCATCGCGTTGCGAGCGACTTCTGCCTGCGCCTGCGCCACCTTGAGTTGAGCGTTGGCGGAATCGGACGCGGCTTTGATCTGGTCGTAGGCCGAGGCCGATATGGCGCCCGTTCCCCGCAGATCGCGATAACGAAGTTCGTCCTGGGCGGTTTGCTGCGCCCGCGCCCGCGCCGCCCTCACCGCTTCTTGCTGCGCTTGCGCAGCCAATCTCAAGTCCACAGGGTCGATGCGCATCAGCGGCTGACCGCGTTTGACGGTTTGGCCCGTATCGACCAGCCGTTCGAGCACCTTGCCCGAGACACGAAACCCCAAATCACTCTGCACCCGGGCCGCCACGGCCCCCGTGAACGAGCGCTCCGCGGCCCCCGCCTCTTGAACGACGGCTACCCGTACTAACGGCGCTTCCGTGCGCGGATCGGTTTGAGAGGCGTCACCGCATGCGGCCAGCACAAGCGGCAGCGAGCAGATGGCGGTGGAAATAGAAAGGCGCCGGAGCATGGGAGTCCCATCGACGAAATGAACAGGGCTCCCATTTTGGTTCTAGTGACCAACGTAGTCAACAGTCACCATCCAAATTTCTTACGGCGACAGGCTACGAAGAATCAGGCTGGACAGTTGGGCAGGCGCTTCATCGGTGTAGTCAAAGCTGTGCTGCAAGATCAGCGGATTCAGGTACGGCCGCATGACCAGGAAGATCGCCGTCGACGTTTCGTCCAGCGGGGTTTTGCGCTCGAAATCGCCTGACTGGCGCCCTTCCTGCAAGATGTCTTGAAGCAGTTTGCGGATGCGGTCTTCATAGGCGACCGCCGACTGCCAGTTCTCGGTGGCCGCAGACGCCGCAATCTCGTAGAGCTTTCGATCCCGGAAAAACAACCGCAGGCTCGCCTCCACAATGGCTTTAAACATGCGACGAAGCTTCTCGGGGGGCCGATCGGCCTCCTCCACTGCCGCCCTGACCTCGGCCTCAATTTCGCGCAAGCAGTTGGCGCAAATCATCTCGCCAATGGCTTGCTTGGAAACGAAGAACTTATAGATGTAGGCCTTGGATATGCCAATGGCCTTGGCAAGGTCGGATACGGTCGTTTTTTCATACCCGTAGAGACTGAAATGCTCAGTGGCCGCCGTCACGATCTGATCGCGCACATCGTGGTCCGCCGGGCCGCGGGCGGAAACGGGGTAAGAGGTGGTCTTGTTCATGGGCTGAAGCTTACCTCCCAGGGAAAAAGTCGACAACGAGTGACTATTTAGTATTATAGTCACCTCTCTTTTGTTCCTTCTGACTCAGAAGACGTCCATGCTTCCTACTCGTTCGCTTGCCATTCTGACCACCGCCATCACCTTGGCGGGTTGTGCTGTCGGCCCCGACTACGTCCAGCCAGAGACGCCCCTCCCTGCCGCATACCTCGGTCAGCCCGCGGTGGACCAACGGCATGCCGAAGCCATGGCTGACGCTGCTACGTGGTGGACGGCGTTCGGCGATCCCCAGCTGGCGAAATATGTAGAGTTGGCGTTGGATCAGAACCTAGACTTGGCGCAAGCGGCGGCCCGCGTCAGACAGGCGCGCGCCGGGCTCGGTGCGGCCAACGCCGCCCTTTTGCCCTCTGGCGGCGTCAGTGGCCAGGCTGCCAGAAGCTATCAGTCTGTTGAGACGCCCCTCGGGCAAGTGTTGAACTCGACGCCGGATTTTGACCGCTACGGCAACGCCTACGAGGCGAATCTCAATGCAAGCTGGGAGATCGATGTGTTCGGCGGGCTGCGCCGTGGACAAGAAGCGGCGCTGGCCGAGTACCAGGCCTCGGAAGCCGCCGCCACCGCAACACGATTGGCCGTCGCCGCCCAGACCGCTGACATCTACATCAGCATCCGCGGCCTTCAAACCCGCATTGACGTGGCCCGCCGCCAGGTGCAAACGCAGGAAAAATTGCTTTCAACGATCAAGCTGCTTTACGGCAAGGGCTTGGCGGCGGAGCTTCAAGTTCAACAGGCCGAGGGCGCGCTCGCTCAAGTTCAGGCATCCCTGCCGGTGCTTGAAGATGGGTTGAACGCGGCCATGAACGCGCTGGACGTCATACTCGGGGCCGTACCCGGCACCCATCGCACGGAGTTGGCATCCGGCCAAGGCATTCCCACTCCCCCGCAAATCGGCGCCATGGGCTCGCCCGGAGATTTGCTCAGACGCCGGCCCGACCTGATCGCCGCGGAACGCAGGCTGGCAGCGTCGAATGCCCGTATCGGCATCGCCATTGCCGAGTACTACCCCAAGTTTTCCCTCAGTGGATTGATCGGCAGCGCGACTTCTCTTTCGGGCGGCAACCTGTTCAGCAGCGGCGCCAGCCAATCTGCCGGCGTCATTGGATTGCGCTGGCGTCTTTTCGATTTCGGACGCATCAACGCGCAGATCGAATTGGCCAAGGGGCAAGAAGCGGAAATGCTGGCTGCCTACCGGGTCGCCGTCCTGCGCGCGACCGAAGACGTGGAAAACGCCTTGTCGGCGCTGGTCAAACGGGAGGAACAAGCCAGCGTGCTTGCCCGCGGGGTGGATTCCCTAGCGCGAGCGCGCACGGCTTCGTTTGCGGCGTACGAGAAAGGCGTGGTGAGCCTTATCGAAGTCCTTCAAGCCGACGAAAGCCTGCTTCGCGCCTCGGACACTCGCGTTCAGGCGCAGACAGGCGCGGCGCGCGCGGCAGTCGCTGCATTCAAGGCGCTGGGCGGTGGTTGGCAACCGACCGCCGCTGGCGAAAGCGCTCAGGCGCTCAGGAAGCGCGTGACTTCGTCCCAATCGTTGGTCGACAAAGCGACGTCCTCGTAGTCGCCAGCTTCCTCGTCGTAGTGCGACACACAGAAGCGCTGGCTCCTGCCGGATTCGCGGTCGGCATAGTTGGCGTAGTCGATAAACACCTTCAAACCGCGTTCCTTGTTCTCGAATGAGGGAGCGGCATCGATGTAGCTCGACGTGTCGACATACCCTTCGGGCAGGGTCGGCAAAGTGGTTGTGTCGAAGTCGGGAAATTCGCGACGCAGTCGTTCAAGGTTCATTACGGAAGCATGTAGAGGCTGAAGACGCGACATTTTACGTTGCTCAGGGTCAGCCGCTACGGTGTCCCCCAAAATAGAGTTTGGGAGGTGCTCACCCATGTGCCGCCCGTCGTTGCGCCCCAGGATCTCGGCTGAAGCTGCGCGCTCCACCACGACGATTGCCCAGTCACTGGCGCGGTATGCGGATTGCACAGCTTCTTGCCAATCCAGCTGTGCAGCGCAAACCAACGTGAAGACATCGCAAGGCAAAATTTTCGAGCGCATTGCCGCGCTCGCCGAGCATTGCAACGCTTATAATTAATCGTTGTTATTCTCATTCGCATCTTACGATGCGCTTTCAGAAAGCGCGCCGTGGCGCATCCTGTCCACCGCTACACCTCCCCTGCCGTCCCTTCATGCCCTTGCATCCCTATCCGGCATTCGCTGCCGCCTTGGCGCTGGCCGCCCCCTTTGCCGTCGTTGCTCAGAACTCCGATTCCCCCGTGGAACTGCCCGCTGTGCGCGTCACTGGCGACGACGCAGGCCAGGAAAGCCTGTTCAACCCTATCGCGCCGCCCACGGTCAACAAGTCGTCGGTTCCCCTGGCCAAGACGCCGCAGTCGATCACCGTGGTGCCCCGGGCGGTCTTGGACGCGCAGCAGGCGCAGACACTGGCCGACGCGCTGCATAACGTGCCCGGCGTCGTCAGCAATCAGTTTGGCCGCCGCGGCTGGGACGACCTCATCATCCGCGGCCAGGTCGCTTCGGATTCCTTGTTCCTGGACGGGCTGCGCACGGCGGCAAGCAACCGCATCGCCGAACAACTGTTCGGCGTGGAGCAGGTAGAGGTGTTGAAGGGTCCCGCCTCGCTGCTTTATGGGCAGGTGCTGCCCGGCGGCCTGGTCAATATGGTCAGCAAGCGCCCGCGTGCCGAGAGTTTTGCGGAAGTGGCCACCACCGTGGGCAGCCACGATTTCCGGCAGGCGACGCTGGACATGGGTACGCCGCTGTCGGACAACGGCAAGGCGGCATTTCGCATCAATGCCCTGGCCATGAATTCGGATGACGAAACAGACCACGTGTGGTTCAAGAATCGGTTCATCGCCCCTTCGCTGTCTTTGGATCTGGGCGCGCGAACGGATTTCACCATCCTTACCAGCTACCAGGAACGCCGCTACATCCGCCAGCAGGGATTGCCGATCGCCGGGTCGGTCCAGTCAAACCCTAATGGCCAGATCCCCCGAGACCGCTTTACCGGCGAGCCCGGGCAGGGCCCCTATCGTGGCTACCAAAGCCGCGTGGGCTATGCGCTGACGCATCGGTTCGACAATGGCTGGACGGTCAATCAGAACGCGCGATGGCAGTCGTTTACGCTCAATGGACAGTTGGTCGCCAATGGCCTTTTGCGCGCGGACAATCGGACGCTGCGGCGCACCGCCACTGACCAGCACTGGGACGGCGACACGATCACGCTGGATACCAACGCACAGCGCGGGTTTGAAACCGGCCTTGGCCGCCATGACATCACGGTTGGCGTGGATTACCTGCGCACGCGCGAGAACAGCCTGTCGTACAACTGCTCGGTGCGGGACCTGGACGTCTACCAGCCCGTCTACGGCAGCGCCATCAACTGCCCTGCCAATCCGCGCACCGACAGCAGCAGCACCGTGCGCTCGATTGGCCTGTATGCCCGCGACCAGATCGCGCTGGGAGAGCGATGGAACGCGGTCTTCGGCCTGCGCCATGACAGCGCCACCACCTATTCAACGGAACATCGCACGCAGGCGCGCGAAGACAGCAGCGATCGCGCTATCACGGGTTCAGGCGCATTGATGTACGAGGCCCTGCCCGGCGTGCGGCCTTATATCAGCTACGCCACGTCGTTCTATCCCAACAGCGGCACCAGCGTAGACGGCAGCACATTCAAACCGGAAAGCGGCAGGCAATGGGAAGCCGGCGTGAAGTTCGACCTTAACGACGGCGCCACCAGCATCACCGTGGCGGCGTTCGATCTGGAGCGCCGCAACGTTCTCCAATCCGATCCGCTGAACGACGGCTACAGCATTGCAGTCGGCAAGCAACGCACGCGCGGCGCGGAATTGGGATGGGCGACGGACCTGACCGACGGCCTGAGCCTGATGGGGGGATACGCGTACCTATCGGCCGTCGTCGTTGACGATGGCGGCCAGCAGCCGTCCACCAACAACACCCGCCTGAACAGCGTTCCGCGCCACAGTTTCAACGTCACTGCGCGCTATCGGATGCACGGCGACCTGGCCGGCTGGGAACTGACCGGCGGGCTTCGCGGTGAAGGAAGCCGTTATACCTACGGCTATGACCTCCCCGGCTACGTCGTCGCCGACGCAGGCGTGGCATATAACGCGCGCCGCTGGCGCGCAGCGCTAACCATGAACAACCTGTTCGACAAACCCTACTACGCAGGCGGCGTACGCAACGCCGTCGCGCTGGGCGATGGACGCATCACCCTGTTAACGCTGTCGTACCGCCACTGATCGGATAGCGGCTGGGGAATGGGGCGGCAAGCGCGTGGGCGGCTGCATTCCGTGTATGAACTGCTGCGGGCTGATACGGCAAGTATGAAAGCTGGGGCTTCTATTGGATATACACCCACTAAATGGCTGCATCTTGCCAGCCCGCGACGCGACGTCCATTTCAGCCTTGGAAGTCTGTATTCGGCCAGGAGCGGACGGCCGATGATTCCGGATAAGCTATTTCCACATATCAACCAACCCAAGATTCCAGTTTCCGGCGAAATGATGGCGAACGTTCGAGCAGGCTATGAGCAACGACTATGCGACCTCGTCGAATCCTCTGAACAACTGATGGCCGCGCTGAGGGCGGTTCGCTGCCTTGGTTTACCCTCGTGGTGCATCGGTGCAGGGGCCATCAGATCCTTGGTTTGGGATAACTTGCATGGCTTTCAGGTGCCCTCGAACGTGGATGACGTGGACGTTGCGTACTTTGATGCCAATGCGCCTCTAGCTCTGGATGCCGAACTTCAAGAGCGGCTGCATCTTCTCCTTCCATCGGTCACTTGGGAAGTGACAAACCAGGCCAGAGTGCACGAGTGGTTCGCAGAAGCCCTCGGCCAGGTGGTTTCACCCCTAACGTCTTTGGACGATGGTTTGGCCACTTGGCCAGAGTTCGCCACCTGCGTTGGCATTTACCTGGACGGTGATGAATCATTGAAGGTCATAGCGCCGTACGGATTGAATGACCTGTTTGAACTGCGAGTTCGGCACAACCCTCGTCGGGCGAGCATCTCAACGTTTATGCACCGTGTGAATTCCAAGCGATTCAGCCACCGATGGCCTCGGCTTTCGATCTGTACTCCCTGACCGCACATAGGGCTGCTGTCGGTCGGAACCGGATATCGACCGGAGGCCGCTTCCAGCCAGGAGCGGACGGGCGAAGGCGATGCGTGATGCGTGATACGTCATGCGTGATGCGTTGCTCGCGCACAGCCGTTACGACCAAAGCTGTCTGCATGGGCCTCCATTTCGAAGTTCAACGCGCATTTCGGCTAGAGCCTGGGGGAAGACCGGTAACACGCTTGAACGCACGGCTGAATGCGGCTTGCGATGTATAGCCCAAGCGTTCCGCTACCGTGTCGATCGGCAACTTGTCGTGCGTCAGCCATTGCCTGGCAAGACGCATCTTCAACTCGTTGGCGTAGCGCAAAGGGGGCGTTCCCACCGTGGCATGAAATCGCTCGGCAAAAACAGAGCGAGAAATATGGCACTCGCCCGCCAACTCAGCCAATTTCCAATCTCGGGCTGGTTGGCGGTGCAAGGCGAGAATGGCGCGAGCAAGCCTTGGATCTCGCAGCGCTGCGGCCAGGCCGGAGGCATTGTCGCAACCGCACTCGATCCATCCCCGGACAATCATCGCGGCGACCACTTCGGCTAATCGGGCCAGAATGTCCGCAAACCCCACGCGTCTGGAACAGATTTCGCCTTTCATCGCGGACAGAATTGGGACCATGCCAGGAAAGCGGTCGCTGTCGGCATCCACGCACATGACATCCGGCATCAGTTGCCCCAGAGCCTGCATGCCGCCAAGGTCGAACTCCATGCAACCGTAAAAGAAGATTGCGCTGGGTACGATGCTGGTGCTTGGACAGGTATCCACGTCGGTCACCGAATTGCCGATCAGGGCGGCTTCAAGCGTCTCGATATCTTGCAAATCGGCGTCCTCGTCGGAAAGCCATTGATGAGCCTGCCCATGAGGCAGAAACACCGCATTGCCGGCACTCAATTTGTGCAAGCCGCCTTCCACGGTACGTAGTACGGCCGAGCCCACAGCCAAGTAGTAGAAAAAACCGTGGCCAGCCTTCGCTGCGAAGCTCAGTCCAAAACTAGGCCCGGTCTGCACACGCCGGTACTGCACCCCGCGCAGACGCATTCCGGTAAGCAGCTCACTGATCAAGTGCGGAGGAAGAGCGTAATCGGGCGACAACATCATCGGATTTTCTATCAAAAATTCAGTACGGAACATCATAGATCATCCCAATTACAAGTCCTAGACTGCACTCACTGATTTTCTTGGATGAGTGCAATGCGCAGTTTTGTTGATCTTTCCAACCCCGAGGGTGCAGCCAGCCCGGTGGACATCGAGCCGGTATCAGCCGCATGGACAGCAGTGTTCTCGCTGGCGATGGGTGTATTCGGCCTCCTCACCGCGGAGTACTTGCCGGCTAGCCTACTGACGCCCATGGCAGAAGCTTTACGCGTATCAGAAGCAATGGCGGGTCAGGCAGTGACGGTTACTGCGGTGGTGGCGCTTTTCGCAGGCTTGCTCGTGCCCGGTCTTACCCGCAGCCTCGATCGGCGTACTGTTCTGCTGGGCTTTTCCACGTTGATGATTGTGTCCAACCTGCTGGTCGCGGCGTCGTCGGACATGTGGGTGCTGCTCTTGATGCGGGTTCTACTCGGGATCGCCTTAGGAGGGTTCTGGAGCATGGCGGCAGCTGTCGCCATGCGATTGGTACCGGCGGCGCTCCTGCCACGCGCGTTGTCCATCATCTTTAGCGGCATTGCCGTGGGGACAGTGGTCGCCGTACCGTTGGGAAGCTATCTTGGCGGCCAATTTGGATGGCGCAGCGCCTTTGTCGCCGCTGCGGCAGTGGGTGTATTGACCCTGGCGTTCCAATGGTTCACGTTACCGCGCATGGCGCCGCGCCGGCCCGCCCGGCTCAGAACGATTTTGGACGTGCTCTTGCGGCCCGGAATCTCCCTTGGAATGTTGGGCTGCATTCTGGCGCATACCGGCCATTTCGCGCTCTTTACCTATATCAGGCCGTTCCTGGAAAGCACTGCGGGCGTGGGCACGAACGGCCTGGCGCTGATGCTACTTGGCTTCGGCATTGCGAATTTCGTAGGCACCCTGCTCGCAGGTTGGCTGATGCAGCGTAGCTTACATGTCACCTTGGTTCTAATGCCGGCCCTAGTCGGTGCGAGTGCCTTGGCGATGGCGCTTTTCCCGGCGTCCATACCAGGTCAGGCAACGCTGATTGCAGCGTGGGGGCTCGCGTTCGGAGGCGTTCCCGTTGCGTGGTCAAACTGGGTCGCACGCGCCGTGCCGGATCAAGCCGAAAGTGCGGGCGGGATGGTCGTAGCATCGGTGCAGTCCTCAATCGCCATAGGCGCCGCAGCAGGCGGTGCAATGTTCAGCCTGAGTGGCATTGAAGGCGTTTTCGTTGCGGGAGGGTGCCTCATGCTGCTTGCCGGCCTCTTCATCTGGATGCGCGTAAAAGTACCCTCGACTTCGATCGGTGCAGCCGCACCGCCCGAGATGCATCGGTGACCCCGTTGCCAGAAATGGCCCCCTCCTTGCCCAATGCACGTTGCGTCATTTTCGAGGGGGGGGCGATGGCTGTGAGCCAAACGCGCCTCGCCAAAGATCGCGCCCCCGGTCTCATCGTTTAAAACGGCATTGACACCTTCAGCGATCCCGCGTGGCTTCTGCCCTTGGCGGCAAACTGGCCGTCATACTGAAAGCGGAAGTCCAGACCTGCGGCGTTCAATACTTGAAAGCCGGCCCCCACCCGTCCGATCACATTGTCAGTCGGCATGTAAGTGGTGAACGACCCCGCGCCCGCAGGCGCTCCTTCAAGACGCGCCTTTGTCTTCCAGCCATCTTCTGACAGGAACGACACGCCTGCATAAGCAAACGGCCGCATCATGGCGCCTTTGGGCAGGTCAACTCGCCCACCCAGCTCCAGTGTCGGGGCCACGCCCATCACGAACTGGTCGCTGCCATGGACTTTCAATCGCAACGCATCGCCGGACTCGGTGTAGCCCGGCATGCGGGAGTACGTCACATCCAGGTCCACGTAGGGTTTCAGATAGAAGCTGCCTTGCGTGAAGGTGCGCGCAGCGCGCAACCGTGCGCCAAAGCTATACACATTCGGGCTGCTCTTGGCCGTGTTGCCGTAGCGCGCAATGTTCATGTTGCGGTCCATGTCGTACGAGCCATAGCCACCGCCCAGTGCGCCCGCAAACGTCCACTGGTCCACTTGCTTCTTCAGCACAATACCGGCATAACCAGAGTCGCCCGATCCGCTGACACGTCGGTCATCACCTGCCAGGCGGCTGTTCTGGTATGCCATAGATCCGCCCAGAAACGTATTGGGCGCAATCTCGCGCTGACCGCCAAACTGATACGTGGTGCTGTCGTAGCTAAAGCTTGACGTGCGCTCGACACCATCCTGTTTCGTGCGGCGGCCGGTGACCTCACCCCAGAAGCAGTTTCGTTCTTGGGTAGACGAGTCCGCACTATTGAACGTCGGGCAAGACATCATCGCGCCGGTGAACCGTGCCATCGCAAACTGCATCTGCGCAGCCGGTGCCAAGGCAACGCCTGGCGACAGGTCGGACAGGCGCGCCTGGTACTCGCCTGCGCCGGTTCTTGATGCCGTATCCAATACGGCATACAGCGTGGACAGCGCGCTGCTTCCGCCCAAATCCCAACCCTGTTGCAGATGCTTGCCCACCTCGGATTGATTCCCCGCCAATCCCATGGCGTTGGCGTTGAAGTTTGCGCCCGCCACGCGCACATACGTCTGCTGACCGCTTTGCCGCGCAGCATAGTCGAACACGGGGGAATCCACCGCCGTGAGGGCGCCGGTCTGCGGACCATTGACCGTCAAGACGGACAATTCACGATTGGGCAGCAAGGCGCGCGGCGCGATGAGTACGCCGCCATTAAGCGTGGCCGGCCCGTTAATCAGCAGCTTGTCGGCCGCCAGCGCGTTGAAATCTGCGCCCACTTGCAGGACGCCAGACGCGTTTTGCACAAAGTCGCCCGTAAAGGTAGTTTGGGCGAACCGTGTGCGTTGATAGCCCAGGAACTTGCCCTCCTTGCCGCCCAATGCGAACAGGCCATTGTTGACAAGGTCGCCTTCAAACACCGCGCCGGCCATCACGCTGCCATGGTTGACCATGTTGCCTCCATTCAACACCACCGACCCTTCAATCGTTCCGCTGTTGGTCACCGCGAGCGCGCTACCCGTCGCAAGAATGGCGTTCTGTCCTATCTCGGTCAGCTCACCACCTTGGCCGATGGTCAGCGTGCTGTTGCCGGCGCTGTCTATCCATACGGTTGCGCCTGGACCGCCGCCACCGATGACCTTGCCGTCGATCGTCATCTGGACACCGCCACTGCCGTTCGGGTTTTGCGCAAAAACGGCGACGCTGTTCATGCCATGCGATGAGACAAAGCCGCTGGCGGGCACGTTCACCGTTACGGTGGCGTCGTTGAGGACGCCCGTCGTCGCGGAACCTGCGTAGACGGAGTTTCCGTCGGTGCCCAGTTGCAGGCCACCGCCGCCGCCGATGCTCTGCGCAATCAGGGCCACTGCGCCATTGCCATCGACCGAAATAGTGCCGGGAACACTCACCGTGACGTTTCCGCCGGCGCCGGACCCGGGCGTCAAGTCACCTACTTTGCTGCGATCCGTCGTCAGGACTGCCCCGGTACCGGGAAGGCCAACAATGCCACCGCCACCGCCTATGGATTGCGCAACAATGCCGTGGGCGCCAGTGCCGGATGTGTTAATGCGGCTGGCTGCGCCCAGGGTGACATTGACCGCGCCGCCGTTGGAAACCACATTCGAGAACTCTTTAGAGCCATAGATGCTGGTCTGGACGCTGGCCGCAAGCTGAGCTTGGGAATTGGCGAGTATCCCGCCCCCGCCACCCAGGCTTTGCGCCAGGATGCCGAAAGCGTTATTGCCGTAGGTATTGACAGTAATGCTGCCTTGCTCCTGGAATGTCACGGCGCCGCCGCCACCGGAGTTATAAGTCTGCTGGCTGCCGCTGATCAATTGAAGTGCGGGCGGTTTGAGCATCACCAAAGAGACCGATTGGCCAGTGCCCGAACCGGCATAGCCTCCGCCGCCGCCCACCGACTGGAGCACAGCGCCAAAGCCCCCTTCGCCCGTGGTGGTGATCGTATTGTTGTTGTGCGTGGTCAGCGTGACATTGCCGCCGTCGCCGCCTGCGACACCGCTGCCGCCGGTACCGCTGCCCACCGAAAACGTTCCGCCAGACTTGTCCGAACCGTCGGCTCCCCAACCTCCGCCGCCGCCGATACTTTGCGCGAGCACGCCCGAGGCCGCGTAGCCCGCCGTCTTGATCGTGCCTCCCCAAAGGCTGGGCGTAACCTGGCCCCCGTTCGCGCCCAGGCCGCCCGCGCCCCCAAGGCTGATGTTGGCGTTGATCGTCACATCCGGCAGGTTGGCCAAGCCGGTGGCAGCGGCGACGCCGCCTTTGCCGCCGCCACCGCCAATACTCTGAGCGACGATGCCGCTGGCCCAGTCGCCGGCCGTTTGAATGGTGCCCCCTGGGCCCAGATTCACCGTCACGTCGCCGCCGGTATTGCCTTGGCCACCCGTGCCGCCCAGCGATAGGCCGAACGTGCCCTTGAAGGTCACCGCCTTGGAACCCTTATCCGCAACCCCCGCGTTAGCGATATTGCTAAGGCCCGCCCGCAAAAAAGTGGCGGCGATGACGGGGTTGTCGGCCGAAGCATCTGATCCGGCTGAACCGCCCAGGCCGCCACCGCCCCCGATGGACTGCGCCAGCACCCCCACGGCGTCGCCACCGCTGGTGATGATGCTTCCACCCACGTCGACCTCGACGTCACCGCCACTGCCACCGCCACCGCCCGCCGTGCCGACGCCAATGTTTGCGGTTCCCGCGATATTGCTCGCACTGACGCCGATGTTGAACGATCCCCCTTGGGAGGCGCCTCCGCCGCCGCCGATGCTTTGTGCAATCACACCGATAGCCCCGGACCCATACGTCGTGATGGCACCAGTGGGCAAGACTTTCACTTTCACCGCGCCGCCATCACCGCCTTCGCCGCCGAGCGAACCCAGTGACACGTTGACCGTCGCGCTATACCCGCTGCCAAAAGCCTGCGTATTGCCCGTGCCGAATCCGCCATCGCCCCCACCGCCGCCAATCGACTGGGCTTTGATGCCATTGGCGTAGTCGCCAAAGGTGGTGATCCGCGACGTGGGCGAACCCGCTGCGTCCGGTGTGAAACTGGCTTGTCCGTTTGAGACAGTGATCAGGCCGCCAAGCGCCGCCGAGACCGCAGCGCCGTTGCCGCCCAAGCCGCCTGAGCCACCCACCGTGAACGTGGGCGTCACCGACAGCGCGATCGCATCGTCCGGCAGATTCCCGTAACCCACGCTGGCCGCCAGTGCCGATGAATCACCGCCAGCACCGCCGCCCCCGCCGATACTCTGTATCAGAATGCCGGTGCCGCCTTGTCCGCTCGTGGTGATTTGCGCGCCTTGGGACGCCCCAAACGTGACGTACTCGCCGTCCCCGCCGCTGCCGCCCGCGCCGCCCAGGCTGACCGCCGACGCAATCGAGAACTGCACACTTCCGTCTGGAAGAACGGGTACGGCCAACGCCATCGCTTCTGCCGTTGCCGAGCCGCCCAGGCCGCCGCCCCCGCCTATGCTTTGAACCACCACGCCATAGGTATCGACCGGCAGCGTGTTGTAGGCAATCGGGGCGCATGTCCCGCCGCATGCCCCAGCACCGGTCAGCAGTAGCGGGTTCTGGCCCGTGGCGATTGTTCCGCCAATCATCTGCGACGTCACCGGCCCGGCATACCCGCCTGCTCCCCCTGTGCCCCCCAGCGCGACGGCGGCGGAAAAGCCCATGCCGACCGAGCTTGCAAACGCCTGGCCGCCAGTGCCGCCACCGCCACCGATGGACTGCACGATCAATCCGGCAGCCTTGGTTCCAACCGTGCTGATGTTGCTGTTCGTCAGATTGACGGAAGTGTTGCCGCCCGCTCCGCCATTGCCAGCTGATCCTCCCAGGACGACTGAGACAAACAGTCCGGTGCTGCCGGCGTTTCCGGCATTGCCCCCGCCGCCGCCGATCGACTGCATGACGATGCCGTGCGCACCGTCCCCGCTCGTGGAGATTTTGGAATTGGCGAGGTTACCGACGACTGTCCCGCCCGAGCCGCCCATCCCGCCCGTGCCTCCAATACTCACCAGCATGCCGGTCGACCCTCCGCCGTCACCGCCCCCCCCGCCAATGGACTGCCCCAAAATGCCGATACCGGCGGTGCCAGTGGTCGTAATGCTGCCCGATGAGGCAGTTACCGAGACCGTGTTGCCATTGGCCGTAAACGGATTGGTGGTCGAGTCGCCGCCGACCGACCAAATCAACCCGCCCGATTGCCCCCCCGCACCGCCCCCGCCCGCAACCGATTGCGCCAGAATGCCCTGCGCATTACTGCCCGCGGTCGAGATCGTGCCGATGTTGGTAATGTTGACGGCGCCCACCTTGCCACTTGACCCGCCCGTGCCTGCGCCGCTGTAGACAACACCATACCCATCGGCACCTGCTCCGCCCGAGCCGGAGAGCGATTGCGCGAGAATGCCGCGCGCGGTGGTGCCTGACGTAGTGATGACACCGTTATTGCTGACGGTGACCGTCCCGCTAATGCCGCCCGCGCCGCCCGCCCCCCCGGTTCCACCCAATTCGCCGTCGCTGCCCCCTCCATTACCTCCCGCTCCACTGGCGCTTTGAGCCAATATGCCAATCGCGTCGACCCCTTGCGTCGTGATGCTGGAGGCGCTATCGATACTGACATTGATGTTGCCGGCTGACCCGCCCGCGCCCCCAGGCGCGCCATTGGCCACCGTTTGAGAGGCGGTGCCGCCTGTTCCCCCGCTGGCGCCGACGCTTTGCGCAACAACGCCGGGGGAGTTGTCACCTAGCGTGGTGAGCACCGTTGATGCCAAGGTCACGTTCACGTCACCGCTGTTACCGCCCGCGCCTCCGGTGCCGCCTGCCCCGCCGCCGATCGTTCCCGACAACTTGCCACCATCAGCGCCCTTGCCGCCGCCCGTAAACGCATACACGCCCGCCGAGTCACTTCCGGTTGTCTTGACGGTAATAGGCAGTTG
>Ga0256875_1000338_pt1 | contig 15397 bp, 1 predicted proteins | sample MC6MC0418MT_FD_186354 | JGI IMG/M metagenome (GOLD analysis project Ga0256875, IMG submission 186354) | Metatranscriptome of enriched soil aggregate microbial communities from Iowa State University, Ames, United States - MC6-MC0418-MT... | ecosystem: Environmental > Terrestrial > Soil >... | reverse complement strand
CGATCATATAAGTTTTATACAAATTGAACAGGAACAAAATCAAACCAATAAATAAGCCCGCTGCCGCAGACCATGCCCTGTCAACAAAAACACTACTATAACTAAAAGGGCTGCAGTTTACTCGTCCGTTTCCAGAACCAAGCAAACACCAGCCAAGATCCACTTGGCAGGCGGCTGCTTCGATCGCAACGTGGCGCTGAAGACGTAGGTCGGGCCGCGTTGAGGGGTCTTGTAGACAGGGCAGCGGTAAACTCCTCCTTTGTCGACTTTATCCGCCAGCATGGCCTTGCAAAGGACAACAGGAAGCGGTGAAGACCAGTCGCGTTGCGTGGGAATGCACTCGTCGATTTGCGAAGTGTTCCAGTTCCATCGCGCGCCCTCCATCCACAGGCCGGTGACGTAAGCGCCGTCCCGGGCCTTGGAGTCAATCTGGTCGATGGTCTTGCGCGTGACTTCGGTGTGGATCACGAGCTTGTCCAGTTCAAGGCGCTGCTTCTGGGCGCTCTTTTGCATGATCGCAGTGAGGAACGACTGCGGGTTGAACAAGTGGGCGATGTTGGTAACCAGGGGAACCTGGGTTGGCTCGTCAGCCCAGTTCTGGAGTTGAGCCGCACGCAGAATGAGGTTATCAGACCACGAGCCCAGAGGACGCTGAGAAGGATAAGCGAGACGAGCCCAAGTCTCGGGAACACGGCCCAAGAAGAGAGCCTTCTGCACTTCTTCCATTCTCTCGCTGATCTGAAGCTCGCCAGAAAGACCAAGGTCGAGCTCCGCAAGAGAGCGCTGAATCTCACTCACCAAGATGTTCATGCGCTCACATTCCAGCATGAAGACGTTTTGGAAAGGTCCGCGCTCTTCTCCAATCTTGTCGGCCAACTCCTGCAGGTTGAACTTGATGGATTTGGTCTTTTCAATGATGCTGGCGAGGGTCATGGCAACGCGCGAGGCGGGCGACGACTGCTCGTCTCCGGAGCCGTGCGAGCGGGGCTGCAGGTCCATGATAGATGTGAACAGCGCCTCGCCTTGCTTGGTTTTGACGGCAATTTCGGCATTGGGGTGGAGACCAAAGGCCACGGGAGTTTCTGCGTGAACCTGGGTGTCGATGTAGTCGAAGTACTGGTCGTAGGACAGCACGGGAGGAGAGCGGAAGTGCTCGTCGGGGAAGCTCTCATTGAACGGGAACAGCTCCATCTCATCGAGAAGCTCCTCACGCATGTAGAACTGCAAGTAAGTCGAGCACAGCAGGCGATCGTGGTCGTCGGTAATGTGACCACCGTAGAGAATCTCGCCGAAGATGTAGCGCAGATCAGCCCAAGGAATCTTCTCACCACCAATGCCAGTGTCAATGTAGTTGGCCAACACCGTAGCGGAGTTCATGAGATCACCAGTGTTGAAGGGGTAGACGGCGTTCCAACCCTTGCTGCCGAACTTGATACGCTCGATGATGACCGAGTGGAAGTGGCACAAACCGAACAGAATGCTCTTGACCTTGGGATCCTTGAACTCGAACTCGTCCTTCTCGAAGCTGGCAAAAGCACGCTTGAGGTTCTGCTTGAGTCCCTGAGGCGGCTCGTTGGTGAGCTTGATGCTGCGCTCCAACAGACCCACGGGAATGGTCTCACTGGGCTCGGCGCTCAAGAACACACGGAACTCGCGGTGCAGGCCCTGAGTGTTGAGCTCATCCAGCTTCTTCTCCAGCTCCATGCACCACGAGGGCATGAGGTGAATGTTCTCGAGCACCACCCAGTGTCCTTCGCGGCTGGCGATATCGAGCTTGTGCATGGCCACGACATCCTGGCCCTGGCCAAGCGCCACGCAGTGGAACTTGCCGTCGTAGTAACCGTTCTTCTTGGCCAGCAGCTCGACCGTGGAAACAGGGTCAGCACCGGAGGACAGAATGAAGAAAATGGGAATGATCGGCGTGCTGTCATCCAACGAGCTCGACAGCACATCGAGGAAGGACTTGCCAGCATCGCACTCGGTGTAGTGCTTGCCGTTGGGCAGAGAGTCGCGCACGAAGTTCTCCATGGCGCTCGTCATACGATCGTTACGCATGGCACGGACAATAAGTAGCTTCATGAGAGGATTCTGGTCGTCCAACTTGCGCCACTCCAAAGGCAGAGGCGCAGACTCAGGACGAGCCTTGCTGTACCACTCCTTGAAGCGGTTGGGCGAGGCAATCATGTCAGAAGCCAGCTTCGAGAACTCTTCCATCTCGACCAGCTTCTGAATGGCTTGCCACACCGACTGAGGCAGCCAGTCCACGCCCTTGTCGGTGCTGTTGCTCTTGGGCGCGCGAACGAGATAGTCAAAGTGCGCGGCGTTCCAAGGCACGGACAAGGCACCCTTGGACATGAGCTTGAAGCAGAGCTGCGAAGAGAAGATGAGCTTGTGGCTTTCGAAGAGACCGCGCTGCACCCAAGTAAAGATGGTTTGGCGGATGCTCTCGCGCAGGAAGGTCACACGCTCCTTGGCCACGTCCGAGGCCTTGGCACGATCCATGGCCTTGTGGAAGAAACCGTTGAAGGCGTCAAGCGAGAACTGATACATATGATCGATGATCGACAGCTGGATGCACAGGAAATACAACCAAGCACCTTCAGCGGCCACAGGACGGAACTCGTCACGGGCAAGATTAATCGACACCTCTTGCTTGGTAGCAAGCTGAACTTTGATCTCAATCTCGGTAGCAGCCTGCTTGGTCTTCTCCAGACCTTCAATCAAGGCCACATCGGACAAAATGTCTTCAGGGGCGTTGCTGAGACGCTCTAAGAGCTCATTTTCGAGATCAGTCAGCGTCACCATGTAGTCGTTAATAGCTCGCACCAAAGTGGTACGTTTCTCTTCAAGATCAGGCTTCTCCTTGTTCACCACACGAACCAGCAGCTGCTCCTCCAGACCTTCTTCCGTCACAATGAAGTTGATGAGCGTGCACTGGGCCTGCACTTCGGGCTTGTAGTTCGGGTTCGCCAGCTTGGTCTGCAGAATGAGGCGGAATTTGTCGTTGAAGCGCACCTCATCGTTACCGAGCTTGATGAACTTCTCGTAGCCGCGCTGAATGATACTGCGCGACAGAACCGGATCCAGCGTAGCATCGATCTCCTCGCCGAGGTTCTCGATCAGGACGGTGTCACCGTTCTGGATGGCCAGGATCAGTTGGTTGAGCCAGCGCTTTTGACCCAGCTGGATCACTTTGAGATCCTTCACCTTGTTGCGAATCCACTTGACACCTTGCTGCTGCGGGTCAATCATGAGAGGCCAGCGAGTGCACTGGGTCATAATGGCACCGTTCTCCAGACTCATGCGATCGGCCGCCAGGCCCTCGTTCTTCCACTTGGCAAACATGGAAGAGTTGGCAAGGATGTGAAGCGGGTCGACGTTGTCGGTGAGTGGGATGCCACGGGCTACCAGATCAGGAATCCATGACTTCTGCCACAATCCTGCACGGAAGCGCTGGTTGAAAGCACCGATGTAGGACACAAAGGCAGCTCCCACTAACACATCACCGGTCAGAGTGCGAGCCTTGACTTGCAGCTCGGAAATCGAGCGGCCCCAACGTGAGTTCTCATCAGCCAGACCCTTGACCAATCTCTGAGCCAGCTCCAGCTTGATGGTAGAACGATGAGCCTCTTCCTCGACCTGAACCTTCTCAGCAGTAGCCTGGGCCAGAGAGTCGGAGACAGCCTTCAGCTTCTGTTGCATGAGCGCCACCTTCTCCTCCACCACGCGAAGCTTGCCCTGCGCAACTTCCAGCTCCTCAGTGGCTTTCTTCTGCGCAGCAATCTTAGGCGCCACGTTCTTGTAGACCTGATTGTAACGTACAATGTTGACCACCCAGCTGCAGAGGTTGGCCGCAGCTTCGGAACTGTCCTTCATCTTCTCGGGCGTAAAGAACTCCTGAGACAGGATGGGCTGCAGCTTCTTAAGGGTGTCATCGGAAATGGTCGTGGCATCGAATGACTTGAGGTCCTCAAGGAAGCGCATCGAGTTCTTCATCATCACCTTGGCAGTAGCCCAGTCACGCTTGCCAGAGAAGTTACGCAGGATCATGACAGCGTTGGTAACGTACAGCACATTGCCGGGAGGCGAGGCAAAGGACTTGAGAGTGGTAAGAGCAGGCATCGACAGCACGTCCAGAGCCTGCTTAGCGGCCTCCATAATGGGCAGCGCGGCTTCGAGGTCACGCTTGCACTCATCGCTGATCTGATTGGCAATTTCGGACACAGCCTTGGCCTTTTCGGCCTCCACAGCAGCGATGGCCTGTTGCTCCTCGACCTTGCGCTTCTCCACACCAGTTTTGGCAATAAGAACATCGGCCGCCTCCTTCTTCTCTTGCACACGAGCCAAGTTCGCTGTCAGCTCTTCCTTCAGCATGGCGACGTTGGAAGCGGTCGACTTAAGCGTGGCAATGCCCTTCTCAAGACGAGACACCTGGGTGAAGAGGTCGTCGCGCTTCTGAGTAAGCAGACCTTTGTAGAACGCGATGAGCTCGAGGAAAGACTTGGGCGTGGTGTGATTGAAACGCCTCTCGAGAGCCTCATACTCAGACGAAGCGGCGGTGACACTGAGATGCACATGGGCCATATGCTCGGCAATTTGACGGCGAACTTGATCGGCAGACAAGCCACGGCTGTGCTCGGTGGGAGCCACAGGCATGAGCTCGATCTCGGACAAGAAACGCTCACCGACAGAAATGAGAGCCTCTTGCGGCCAACGATGGAACCAGTCGATCGAACAGCAATTGATGATAGCGGGGAACTTGCGGCAGCGAATACGGAAGCTCTCGCCGACAGGGGAGAAGCACAGCACAACGTGGAGGTTGGTGCGCACCTGTGAAATGAAGAACTCATACATCGCAGTGGGAGTATCAGCCACGCCGTGAGCCTTGGCCTCATTACGAATGCCGGCGAAGATAGCTTCCTTGTCGTCGGCAGTGAAGAGGTCGGGAATGTTGCCGCTGGCCAGCAAGTCATTGATGTAGACCAGCCACTCGTCGCGCACGATCTGAGCATCAGTCAACAGGAAGGTCACAGGCAAGTTCTTGACACCGGCCTTCTTGTACAGCTCCTGCAGATCGGCCTTCAGGTCGTTGAGGCCGTAAGTTTGAGTAGTGGAGATCTGGAACACCGAGTATCCGCAGATCGACGAGGCCAGTTTCGCCAAAGACTGCTTGCCCGAACCACCGACACCCACCAGCAAGGCGTTACCACGAGGGTTCTCGATGATACGCACAATGCGGCAGACATGCTCCATGGCCTGATCGAAAAGCTCCAGATTCATGACCGGGTTGAGGTCATTGTACTCATAGAGCTTGTGTGTCAAAACACGCTTCAACTGATCGCGTGAAGGCACGGGAGCGTAGATGGGCTGACGGCCAGTATGGAACGACGTGAACAGCAGCGATAGCTCGTTGCCGGAATCGGCATTCTGCTTGTTCTCTTCGGGAGCCAACAACGGGTCACCGGTCAGCAGCATCTTGAAGTAGTTCTTGATTTTGCCACTAAGCAACTCTTGGAATCCAGCCACATCCTGCGGGCTAACCAAACGATCGGCAAAGACGCGGGTACATTCGTGCTCCCACAGCTTAATCATCGTCTTGACGTCATAGACCTTCGAGGGCTGAGACAGACACAGGCCCTGGAAAACAGCCGACAAATCACGCAGATTGAAGGTGTAGTGGAACTTGCGCGAGCTGGGCATGAACTTGAGCGAGATAGCATCGTAAAGCTCAATGGTGGCCTTGACGAGCAGCTCGCTGAGATCAGCGATGGGCTTGGAGAAGACAGAGAAGTGGTGGTCCATCACGGATCGGTAGATGTAGTTGAGCACGCCCATCTGCGGCATGAGGCACGAGAAGGTGGCGAACTGACCTTGCAGGCGCTCGTCAATGGTGAAGGAGCCGGCCGTGGGGTTCATGCAAGCCAGATACTGCACATCGTGGATCTCCTTCTTCTCGAGCTTGCTCGTATCGTACCACATGCCGTAGTCCATGTGCTGACGAATCAAACACAGAGGCGTTTGAGTGCCGTACTTGTCAACGAAGGGCATGTTGAGATCATCGATGAAGTAAATGAGCTTCTTAGTGCCGGCCGGACCGTAAGCCTTGCCGGCACGCTTGTCAATGGGACCTTCCATAATGCGCTGCAACGACTTGGCATCCGTGTAGTAGTTGAGGTTGACGTTGCAATACGCGAATCCTTCGCCCAGACTACGCAGATAGTCGTTGGCGATGGCAGTTTTGCCGGTACCGTTGTTGCCCAGCAGCAGCACGGGACGCTGGCGAGACACCAGAAGATCCAACAGGAACTTGGTGCGCACGGTATCGACAGTCGGGATGAAGGCCTTGGTGACGAGGTAGGCGTCGTGGGTGGGCTCGTAAGCAGGCACCAGGCTGGACCAAGGGGTCATCTTACCAGTCTGAGGGTGCACGTAGTAATCGAACACGGTGCCTTCCTTGGGGAACTTGATGCTGTTCATGTGGAAGGTCAGCTTCCAGTGGTCAGAGAACTCTTGCCTCATGTCATGCTGCTTGTCGACCAGCAGAGCACCGCCCAGAGCCCAGATGCAAGCAAACACGAAGTTGGCTTCGAAGATCTCCTTCTCGACATTGGGGTCAGCCTTGACGGGCTCCTTGATCTCCCTGAGCTCCTTCTCCTTGTCGTCCAAGTTGGAGGCGCGGCGAACATGGCGCTTGGTCTTCTGGCGCTCATTCTTCGACAGCAGGCCCTCGAGCAGGTAGCACAGCGTGCGAATCATGTTGACCTCCGACAGAGGCACCACGCGCTTGAACTGCGCACGGAACTCCTGCATAATCTCAGAGGACAGGTACTTGTTGACCAGAGCCAACAGCGAAGACTTCTCCTTCTCGTCCTGGCGGCTCTCCAACCAGGAATCCAGGAAGGGACGTGATCCGATGTCCTTGGCGTTGATGAAGATGATACCGGCACGGGACACGGTGGCCGGTGTGGCGTGGTCGAGGTTGTTGACTTCGAACATCAGGCGCATGTCCTTGGTCAGCGGAATGCGCTCGTTGGAAGCCAAAGTGAGAACTTTGTTGTCATCCATCACGGAGTTCAAGTTCTCAATCCAATTCGGGTCAATGTCGCCATCCAACATGATCCACTTGTGCTTGTGGTGCGCGTGATACGGCGGGTTGTTCTTGGACATGTTGCGCATGATGGTCGACAAGATACCGTCGTTCCAGTCGGTCTTGGAGAAGCGGCCATACAGCTCGTCGTTGGAGACGGCCTTGGGGTTGATGACCTCGTAGATGCACTCCTGACCCAGCTGGCGGTAGGCTCCCACCAGCGTGCGCCACAGCTCGGACTTTCCGGCGCCGGCAGGGCCAATGATGAAGATCGAGTGGCGAATGGACAACAGCTCGGCCAGCTCGACGCACTTGAGCAAGAAGACGTCCTCGGCCTGCAGGCCGCGCTCCTGAGCCACGTTGCGCAAAGCATCCTGCAGCTGCAGATCGAACTTCCTTTCGGTGTTGGACAGGCCGGGGAAGAGATCCTCGACGAGCTGAATGAAGATCGGCTTGTCGTCCTCCACCAGCTTGGGCATATTGAAATCACGCAAAGATCTCATGAGAATGCGAGTCTCATCGACGTTACTCTCGGCACGCTTCAAACTGCCAGCCACCATCAGCACGGCCTTGGTGGCACGCAGACCCCAATCGTAGTGAACCTGCTTCGACAGTAGCTCCTTGGCCAGCCTGTACAGCGTGATGAACTTCTTGGACAGATTGCGAGCGTTCATGAAGCCTTCGGACATGAGCATGTTCTCGCAAATGAGCTCCATATCGGGCACGACCATGGCACACGAGCGGAACAGAGAGCGCAAGTTCTCGGGCAACGCGGTACGACCCGCATAGCCAGGGTTCATGGTGACGAACACACCGACTGACGGCATCAGCTTGATCATCTCGCCCATGAAGTCGAACTCATCGCGGCGCTCGCGCAACGCGTTGAGCACACAGCTGAACTGCGACGAAATCACAGACAGCACTTCAATCGGAATGCGGTTGAACTCGTCGAAGCAGCCCCAGGCGCCGGTCTGGCAAAGGCCCTTGAAAATGGCGCCCATCGAGTGCACATTCATTTGTTCGCTGCAATTGAAGACATAGACCGGAAGTCCGAGCGCGCGGCCGAGATCCTTGGTGGTCTCGGTCTTGCCGGTGCCAGCAGGGCCAGCGGGGGCGCCGCCCATCACCAGGCGCAAGGCTTGGGTCAGCGTGATGTAGCAGCGGTCGGTGAGCGGCGTGATGACCAGGCGGCCGGTGTTGCCGATGTACTCGTACTGGTAGTAGAACACGGTGTCGGCCACGCGCACCACGCACTCGTTGTCTTCGTTGGACCAGCGGTAGCGCATCTGCGACTGCCAGGCGAAGCTGTTGACGTCCTGCACCTTGTTCTCGATGAGCTTGCCCACGACGTCGCGGTTGTGCACGTCGACGGTGATGAGCGTCATGATCTTGATGCGGTCGCGGAGGGTGAGCTCGCCCAGAACCAGCTGAATCAGCGCCTCCAGACGAGCCTGCAGCACCTTGGAGTACTCCTTCATGGCCTGCTCGTTGCCGTCGGCGAAGGCGTCGAACTGGCTGTTGACCTCCTCGGACCAAATGATCTGCGAGGCCGTCAGCGCGATCTGCGCGGGGTACTGGAACAGCCACTTTTGACGCGGGCGCTCGATCTCCCAGTGGTCGGCGGTGAACTTGGCCTTGGCCAGAATGCTGCGCAGCGTGGCCTGCATGGCCTGAACGAGGCCCTGCAGCCACTCCTCCACGGGGCCCTCGCACGTGAACGGCGCGGCCAGGTCGACGAACTCGTCGCCGTCCTTGCTGAACATGCCCATGGCCGTGTGGCTCGGGGTGCCGTCTTCGTCCTCGCTGAACTTGAGCTTGGCGATGTTGTCGAAACAGTCGCCCAGGTGTTTTTGCACGGCCTGCGGGTTGTGGCCGTTGGAGAGGATGTCGAGCAAGGCGGCGTCGGAGAGGAAGTAGAAGCGCGGGAAGGCCTTGCGCTTGGTCTCGAGGTACTGGAACAGCGACTTCTGGCACTGCTCCAGGCCGACCTTCATGCTGCCCAGCAGCTCGCTGCGGCCCTTGCGGGAGCACGCCTCGATCACGTTGGGGGTCTCTCTGGCCTCGGTCATCAGCTGCTTCCAGGCCGCGTCGATCTCCATGAAGCGGCGCGAGTCCTCGGGAAGCTGCACGCGGATGTCGGCCGAGGTCATGAAGATGGCCTGCAGCGCCGACCACTTGGACTGCACCTCGAGCCAGTCGTACAGCACGCTTTCGGTGCTGCCGAGCGTGTGCTGCCACTGCGTCACCGACTCGATGAAGTGCTCCACGTTCTTGCCCTGGCCCTGCATACCTTGCAGCATGGCCATGTTGTCTTCGAGCACGAAGAGGATTTCGTCCGGGCTTTGGATCATGCCGACCTCGCCGCCGTCGTCCAGCTGCTGCATGCCAAACTGCAGCTTCAGCGACTCCCAATTGGTCTCGATCTTGGCGAGACTGTCGGCAATCTTCTTTTCCTTGGTGGCCAGCTCGACGATGTACTCGACGTCGCCGGCGAAGCGATGCAGCTCCAGCTCGAGCACGTTGGCCAGGCAGAACGACTCGTCCTTCTCGAACTGGCTGCCCGTGGTGTTTTTGAGCTCTTGCCAGTGTCTGTCCTCCATGCACGGCGAATGCAGCCAGTTGACCAGCGGAAGCACGGCGCCCAGGTTCTTCACGTCCTGTTGCAGTCCGGTGTAAACGCCCCACGAGCGCACTTCGTTGGGCATGTGGTCCAGACCGTCGCGCAGCTTCTTCACCTCCAGCAGCAGTGCGTCGGTGTCGATGCGGTCCCACGGCGTCTTGCGCCACTCCTGGAACAAGTGCTTGACCAGGGCCACCGTGTCCCAGCACAGCTTCAGCAGCTTGTTTTCGTGGCGGCAGCGCTTGATGGCTCGCTGTTGAGACACGGGCAGCTCGAACACCTTCTCGAGGTCATTGAGACGAACAGCCTTCTCCTCCATCTTGCCAATCTTGCGATGGAAATCCGCGATTCTGTCGTAGGCCTCGTCGACCTGCACGTCGTAGTTGAAGGGCGCCAGGGCGCGGAACTCCTTGCGGAACAGCTTCAGCTCTTGTTCGAACTCGACGACCTTCTTCTTGATCTTGTCGACCTCCTCGTTCTGCAAGTTGTTGACCTTCTCCTTGACCTTGTACACGTTGTTGACGGTCGAGTCCCACTTGATGGGGGCCTCTGACAGCAGACGGCTCTCGTACTCGTCGAGGCCCCTTCCGTACTTCTTGAGCAGCGAGGCGGCGTCGCGCAGCGGTTGGAACATCTTGGTGGTCGACTTCTCCACCGACCGAACCTTGTGGATGTAGCCCAGCACTTTCTTGAGCGCGGCGGAGTCGTCCTGGGGCACCTCCTCCGTGAGGCCCTGGTTCACCTCCTTTTGCAGGCTCTCCAGCAGCTGCAGCTTGCGGGTCACATCGTTGTACAGGAAACTGGTGTAAGTATGAACCCATTTGGAGACCCAGGTTTGCAGGGCCATTTTCACCGGCTGCGAGTTGACCCTCAGCCAGCCAACCTCCACCACGGACTTCTTGTCGGCGATCTCCTGGCCCAATTCCTTGTAGTATAGGATCTTCTGTTCGAACTTGTCCAGCGGCAGCATCTCATTCAAAATCGCCATCTCGCCATGGGATTGCGACGAGTCGGATTTGAATTCGTCGTCGTCCTCGTCCTCCATCGCTCGCTTCTTGTCGTCGGACGATGAGGAGGAAGAAGAGGAAGTGAGAGCGGAGGAGAGGAACTTTTTGAATTCGACGTTGCGGTCGGTTTTCCACAGGGCCTCGTACTTCAAAAACTCCTGACGGTAGTTCTCGCAGTCCTTGCTGTTGTTGTCGAGGTGCTTCTTGAGGCTGGCCACGAAGCGCACGATGGCCTCGTTCTTCTTGAGGTCGCCGACGTAGTGCGAGCCGTCCAGCCGCGCCATGATGTTGCCGATGTCGAACAGCTGCTCCACCCACTCCGACACGATCTGCCAGACATCACGTCTTGTGCGTCGGGCGCTCTTCTCCTCGATAAAGCCGGCACTGTGCTCTTCGGCGTTGAAGAGGACGTCGTTGGCGTAGAGGCCGAGCTTGACTTCGAGCAGGGGCGCTACCTGGCGGCGCTCGATGCTGACGGGGTCGAGCTGCTCGCACAGGAACTTCACCGAGTTGGCGATCGCCAGCGCCAGCCCGTCCCGCACGGCGTCCTGCACGTACTCCACGTAGCTGCGCCACTGAGGGGAGCCCTTGTTGACTTTGAGCGCCGCGTTGGTTTCGGCCAAAAGACGGGTGACCTTCTCCTGATGACGCTTCACCTCCTCACAACGAGCGCCAAATAGTTTGGCGAAGTGGTCGTTGAAGTCTGGGGGCGCCATGGGTTTGGCTTTGCGGTCGATGAGCGGCGCCGACGCGAACTCCGCCATCGTCTTCTTGATGGCGTCCAGGTTGTCACGCATGATCTTGACAGTGGCATAGACGGATTTGACGGTGGCCAGGGCTTCTTGAAGGAAGAGGTTGACATCGCTCGACTTCCAGTTCAAGCGAGAAATGCCTCGTTCAATGGTGTCATCAATGTGAGCCATGTCTTTCTCGACCAGCGGCCTCTCCACCGGGTGCAGCGTCTCGCACATCTCGTTGTACATGCTCACCATTAGATCCAGCTGACCGATCTGCTGCCTGTAGGCCTCGGCCTTTTCGTAGATCCTGAGCGCGGTGGCCGGCACTGACAGCTGCATCGACAGGAAGTACTTGACCTCCCGCAGCATCCTCACCAGCGCCTCGTCGAAGTTGACGTAGAGCAGCCTGGTGTCGCGGGCTCGCCGGAGCAAAGGCTGCTGCAGCTTCTCTTCGCTGGTGGCGTCGATTTCACTGGCCCATTCATCAATCTTCTTGAACTCGTAGTTAGCCAGCTGCTTGCACAGGGCATCGTGCAGCCGCTCCAGTTCCCTGAGCTCGTTGGTGTTGTTGGCCGACAGCGACATCTGACGAATCTTCAGCATCGGCTCCTGCACGCGGTCCAGCAGTCCGCGGCACCACGACAAGGCTCCCGCAATCGGCGGCAGGTTGAGGTCGATGCGAGGATTGTCCTTCAGGCTCAAAAACAGCTCTTGCACAGCCTGCAAATCGGCAGCATACTGTGCGAGTAGCACCGACTGACGGCGGTTGAGCTCGTCGCGAACGATGGGCCGCTCCACCAAACTCTCGAACGATTCCAGCAGTTTGAAGCGAGCCGACAAGGTGCACGCGTCATCGAAGGCCGCGCCGATCACCGCGGCCAACCGGCGCTCCAACTCTTTCACCTGCAGGCGGTAGGCGTAGAAGTCGTCGTCGAAGGCGCGCGCCGCGACGTCCATCAGGTCGTACGGCAGGTGCTGGAAGCGCTCGACGGCGCGCGTGAAGTCGCGGTAGATGTCGCGCAGCTGCTCCGTCAGTTGCTTGCCCTTGGTGCCGCCGACGTAGATGCGCTCGAGCTTGCCAAACTCCTGGACGATGTAGCAGAACTCGAGCATGTCGTTGCAGCGTTCCAAGAAGGCGTTCAAATGGGCGAACACCACCTCATGGGACACCTCCCAGGCATCGGGCGGAGTGAGAATCTGCGAGGCCTTGACTTGATAGCGCGCAAACACCTGCTTGAACTTGTCGCACGTGGTGATGGTGCTCTTGAGCAGCGCCACCGCTTCGAGCACGTTGTCGTCCTGGATGGCGCGGAAGATCTTTTCGCCGCTGACGTGGCGCTGCGCCTGCGAGATCAGCCCGTACCCGATCTCCTGAACCAGCACGGCCAGCCGGGGCTTGGTGTTGTAGCTGGCGCTGTGTTGCCACACCAACAACATCGTGTGCACCAACGGCACAAACAGAGCCTCGACTTTGGCAAAGTCCATTTCGTGCCTGAGCGTGGTGAAGTAGCCCTTCAACGTACGCAAAAAGCGCGTGTTCTCCAGGGCCTCTTCCCGAGCTTTCACCACCTCGCGAGACAAAGACTCCAGCCTGGCGCCATAAGGGCTCTTCATTTCCTTGAGCATGTCCAACACCGCCACCATGCGCTCCGTGGCCAGCTGCTCGTGCAGCGAGGAGAGGTCCGAGGCCTTGTCGGTCCAAAACTGGATCTCCACCAGCGGGTCGGGCCGCAGGCCTTGCTGCTTCATCAGGCTCTCCGGATCGCTCGACAGCACGTCCTGGATTTTTTCTGCCCACTGAATGATGGCGGTTTCCAGCAAATGCACGCGATCCTTCTCGGGCAAATTATCCTCGTCGAAGGCTTCAGGAGGGGGGTAGGGCAGCAGGGTTTGGCCCTTCGACTGTCCGACAGCCATGGTGAGGCTGGAAAGGAAGTTGGAAAACTTGAGCATGACTTCCTTGCTTGTGGGACCACTCCAACCAGAACGGTTCGCAGGGTTGGATAGCAGAGGGAAGTAAACTTCGTGAGCCAGCAGCGACAAGTTGTGCAGGGACTGGTCGGTCAGCTCAGAACAAATCACCTCCGTCTTGAGGTCGTCGAGCTTGAGCTGGTTGGTGATATTGCGGCTCTTGAGGAAGAAGATGGCCTTGCGCTTCAGCTGGGCGGGCACGCTGTGAGTGCAAATCACCTTCTCCGGGGTTGGCGATGCCACAACAAGAACGGGGAGGTCGGGATTGCGCACGAACTCCTCCACATTCACCTTGTTGGCATCCTCGTTGTAGAGTTTAAGGAATCGGTCGTACTTGACCGTACCGGGCGGAAGGAGGGAACTCCGCACACGATCCTCAATGTAAGCGAGGCATTGCTGCATCGAGGTGCTCGTCATATTGACAAGCCAAAGTTAACCCTGCTTCGATTTACCGCCGAAGGAGAATCAACCGAGACGACTGCTTCACTACCTGCAATCGAGCGTGGAAACGCTTTTTTGAGCGCAAAACCAGAAGAATTTCAGAATATTTTACTATTGTGTAACCGTCAAAAAATGGCGGTTTCTCGCTCGCTCGTTCTGCCAACCGCAATTAAAGCAGCACAAGCAAGTCAAACTTAATTTACCGACAACATAAAAACTGACAAGAACTTACATAAAAAAAAAAAACACACAATTCATGAGAACGTTTGGATGTTTCATTGTTTGGTTAACTTCAGCTTTAGCTTCGGCTTCGGCTGCGACTGCGACTGGAGCTGCGGCTGGCGCTTCGGCTGCGGCTCCGAGATCGACTTGGGCTGCGGTTGGCGTTGGCGCTACGAGCCTTGCTGCGACTCTTGCTCCTGCTGGCACTTCTGCTCTTGCTCTTGCTCTTGCTCTTGCTCTTGCTCTTGCCCCGGCTGGCGCCTCGACTTCGGCTCCTGCTCTTACTCTTGTCTGTGTTCTTGGCTCCTTCGCGCTGTGACTTGGAACGCGAACGAGAACGAGAACGAGAAGGAGAACGGGAGGCCGAGCGGGACTTGGAACGAGACTTGGAACGGGAAGGAGAACGAGAAGGAGAGCGGCGACGACGGTCGCGACGAGGGCTCGGGCTGCGTCTCGATCTCGATCTGGAACGCCGTCTATCGTGATCTTCGCGATCGGGTCGATAACGATCATGACGACCACCACGATCGCGACTTGGGCTTCGGCGACGAGGTTGGTATCTGGCCGGTCGCCTGTCATCTCGATCGTCCCGTCGTCCACGATCTCTGCGATGGTCCCTACGGCCTCGAGAGCGCGAACGCGAAGGCGAGCGGCGAGGCGACCTGGAGCGAGAGCGAGAACGAGAGCGCCGGCTCTTGCGCAAGCGGTCGCGACGCTCGCTGTACTCCTTATCATCCATATGAACACCCTCAGCCAGCCACGATTGCTTAAGCTTGGGAGGCTGGTCCTTGTTCTCTTTGTTTGACTTCTCAGGCGGGGGCATCAGTCCCTCGGCAATCTTGCGCTTCTCCTCCAACTGAGCAAAGGCCTTGCCCTCTTGCCACTCTCCTTCTTTAATACCCAGCGCCTGCCGCATTTTCTCGTTGGAACGCTGCTTCATCGCAGAAATACTGTGTGAATCGCCTCTTCCGCCAAGCGCAACACCGTTTCTTTCAAGCTTCTCCAGCATTCTTTGTCGCAGCGCAGCACACTTCTTTTCAATCTCGGCTTCATTGAGTCCTCGTTCCTTCATTTTCTCCTGCTCCTTCAAAATCTCGACTTCAATCTTGCGCCTGGCCTCATGGGCCAGAATCCCAAAGTTGGGCTTCTTGTCGACAGGAGGAGCGGCAGGAGCGGTGGGCAAGATCGACTGGGTTTTGGGCCGCACGTAGGCTCGGGACCGCTGGACGTAGCCGTTGGTGCCCGAGCCTCGCGCTGTTGACAAGCCCACGTTGTTATACGACATCGCACAACAACTTGTGACGGATTTTTT
>Ga0256875_1000337_pt1 | contig 15407 bp, 8 predicted proteins | sample MC6MC0418MT_FD_186354 | JGI IMG/M metagenome (GOLD analysis project Ga0256875, IMG submission 186354) | Metatranscriptome of enriched soil aggregate microbial communities from Iowa State University, Ames, United States - MC6-MC0418-MT... | ecosystem: Environmental > Terrestrial > Soil >... | reverse complement strand
TACTCTTTTATTATTGACTTAAAGTTTATTACAATACCTTTACAATTTCTTTACATCCAATGATTTCCTGTACATTTGTGTTACATTAGTAAGTATAAGCAATACAAATATAATGTAGAGGAGAACGAATTAATGAAAACATTGAGGAATATTGTAACAACATTAGCAATCGGTACAGGAATTTTGTTCGTAGGAGGTCACAGCGCACAAGCAAGTGAGACAAGTGTAGTAGATTACCTATACCAAAAAGGGGAAGACCACAGCTTCTCAAATCGTAGTGAACTAGCTTCTAATTACGGAATTGCTAGTTACACAGGAACAGCGCAACAAAATATTAATCTATTATCGTTACTAAAAGGTAACACAGGAGAAGTAGTACATACGCAAGCTCCGGTTCAAGCGGAACCTAAGAAAGAAGTAGCAGCTCAAAAACCACAAGGTAAAACAATTACAGTTCTAGCTACCGCATACACAGCAGACCCAGCAGAGAATGGCGGTACATACGATGGCGTAGTTAAAACAGCGATGGGGCATAACTTATCTGCAAACCCTAGCATGAAAATGGTTGCAGTTGACCCTAGAGTAATTCCACTTGGTTCTCGTATCTATGTAGAAGGATATGGGGAAGCAATCGCGGGAGATACTGGTGGAGCAATCAAAGGTAACCGTATCGATGTATTGATGCCATCTAAATCTCAATCTAGCGACTGGGGAAGAAAAACAGTACAAGTTACAATCCTAAATTAATAGACTATTAGGTAGACACGAAAAATAATCGTGTCTATTTTTTTATTTTCTTGTTGACTTTTGGGAAATGCCTAATTATACTAAAGTTATCAAATGACAAGGAGATGCATAAAATGACATCAACATTTACAGAAAGACAAGCTATAGAGAGAATGATGAATTATATCGAAGAGGAGCGCGCTCGTTTATATACAGAGTACGTAAAGAACTTAGATAGATTAAGAGAGTTAGACGACATTGATAGAATGAGTGAACAAGCTGCTAAAGTAGACGAGGTTATGTCAGAAGCTTATGAGCGCCCAATGGTATCTATCGAAGATGTAGAACAAGCTAATAAGAACGCAAGAGAAGAGTTCAGAAAAATAATCCCGGAAGTTATGGAAGAAATAAAAGCTCATTTCGATAAGATGAAGGAAGAAGAGAAAGAACAAAGAGATAACGACTTCCAACCTACAAACTTATGTAACGAAGTTGAGCAACCAGATATTCCGCCTCTTAACGTGGACGAGCCTAAAGAAAAACCTTCTGCTGGTCTTGAACCCGGTATGCTGCAAATGAAGAAAACACTTATGAGAGGTACTACAAACGATAACAAGGTAGTTTCTCAATTCGCTAAAGTCATCCTTAAAGAAAATGTAGAACCGATGAAAGGCAAGAAGTTAGTTGAAGCTTTAAATAATACCGGGATTCAAATGAAGCATCCCCACGAAACATTAAGACAAATTATGCTACACGAACCAACGATTCAAAGAGTAGCGCATGGTTACTATCAATATGTTAAGTAATTTGCTAGAGGACTATCCAACAAGTGGGTAGTCCTTTTTATGTTATAATAGATATATAGGGAAAAGCAAGTGCTATATTATTAATAGATAACTTAGGAGGCAAGGAAAATGACAAATATACAAAAAGACATTGAGCATTTACAAGAGAAGAAAACGGCTGAACAGGTGGAAGCAGAAAAGCAACATGAGCAACGAGAAACGATTGATAGAATCATTCGAGGAAAGAACGATGTCTTCACGAAACACTACGAATTGCCGGAGCTAGATTTAGACTTTAGTATCTCAATCAAAGCACCAAACGCAATCGAGGTGGGTAAAATCCAAGCGATGACATCAAGCTACTTAAGCGGAATGAACGTATACATGTCACAGTACTACTTAATTGTGTATCAAACGTTAGCATCCATTAGAGTATGCGGCAAAGAAATTCCAGAATTTTTAAAAAATGATGAAGATATCTACAATTTAGAAATCTTATATGCTATCGGGGTTGATTATTCCGCATGGATGAATACCTTTCGCAGATAAGGTAAAGCACTTTGGCGGATTAAAACAGTTAGCTCGTACTCCTTATATGCGAAACCTCTGGGCGCTAATGAGAGAGTTCAAGATATTACCAACTAGTCCAGAGTTTAAAGAGCTATCCGATATACAAATAGATTTAATGCTATATTCTATGGCGGAAGATGCTAGAGAAATGGAACGCGCACGTAAAGGCGTACAAGGCGATGGCGACCACTACGATTCATCATTCGATGAAGAAGTATGGAACCGCGATGTTGGCGATTGGGAAGTACTTAAAGACGGTCACGATGGTACTAAGATTGCTGAACAGATTAATGCCATGACTAAAGCGGAAGACCTTAAAAACCTTGAGGGTCGATTCGACGGACTGGACGAGTACAATGAACATCTGGAAAACGGTGGCATGACATCTCGTGAATCCGAAGTCACTCAATACATAAACAAACAGCTAGAGAAAGCCGAGGAGCTTGCTAGAGAACGTTCTAGAGGCGGTAAGGGTAAACGTCTAGTTGATGACCGGGAGCTTGCTGGCGAGGCTCCACAGTCCGATTACGCATTGAATAAGAAAGTAATGGACAAGGCTATTGCATTATTCGAAGACGATGACGACGAATACACAGCACTTTAAAGTGGGTAGAGGCGATTTTCCCTCTACTTTTCTTTAAGTAAAAAGGATGGTGAGGGAACTTGGCTAATAAAGAAACATTTATATTTGATGTCAATGCCGATATAGAAAAAGCCATGAAAGGCTTAAATAAAGTTAAGCAAGCTATGGATGATATCGACAGGCTCCAGAAAAAAGGAGAAAGTCGTGGTAACACTACAAACGAGAGTGACATCCTTAATAGTATGAAACATGCGAAGCAAGCAGCGCAGGAGTATAAGAAACTCCAATCGATGCTTAAAGACTTGGATAAGAGCCTTAAAGGTTCGAACCAACGTATGTTCAAGGATAATGACTCCGAGCGAATGAAAAAGGTTACTGGCGTTGACATGAAATCAAAGCAGGATTACCAGAAGTTCGTTCAAGCACAAAGACGTGAACTAGACCGTACATACACAAAAGCAATGAACGCTCAACAGAAGATGGCTCGTTTTGGTCAAACACATACTAAGAACTTTAGTACGAACTACCAACAAAAAGGTATCATGCACGTTGATACAAAAAACCTAGACGAAGCTAAGAAAACTGTAAAGGGTATCCTCTCTGACATTAATGCTTCATCAGGTCAGTTGGATAATGTACTACAGCAAATCAGGGAAGCTAAGAAACTTGACAGACGTTCAGAAAGTTTAGCTCGTCGTGCAAGCGCTTCCGGGTACATGTCACATCAACAAGCATCTAACTTTACTAAGGATTACCAAACTGTTAATGGTTCATACAAAAACAGTAAAGATGCCAACTTAAATAGGTTAACAGAAATCTCTACACAGTTAACAGACTTCGCAAAACAGCTTAATACGATTGAGTCAAATCCTAACGCAACAAATAAGGATATGCAACAACGTGTGAAGTTACAAAATAACATCAGAGCATTAGACCAAGAATGGACAGCTCGTACAAAACTGAATAAAATTTTAGAAACTACTACATCTAATATGCAATCGTATCATGAATCTTTAGTAGGCACAAAACAAAAAGCAGATAGAAATACAGTTCAGGGAATGATTAGCGAACGCGCCCCGGCTATTGGTATGGCTGTTACAGGTGCAGTCGGAGCGACTATCGGCGGTCTATATAGTAAAGGTGGCGCACTAAGTAAAGAGATGCGACCTAGCGAAGTCTACATCGGTCAACAAACTGGTATGGATGGCTCTAACTGGAGAACGGATATTCGTAACAATGCTATGACAGCCGGAAAAGCTAATAAATTAGGTTTCTTAGGTACAGATATGTTAGCATTCCAAGAAAACTATTTAACAGCTAGAGGTAACACTGGTCGTAAGGATTTACAAGATGCCATGAGTGGGCAAGCAACATTTAGCCGTTCCACTGGTATCAGCGCACAAGACACACAACAATTCTTTGATACAGCTTACCGTAGTGGCGGCGTAACTGGAAGCTCAACAAAACAATTCCAGAATGCATTCTTAGGAGCTATCAAACAGAGTGGAATGGAAGGTCGTGAAAAAGACCAACTTAAAGCTCTAGATGGTATCTTACAAGGAATGACACAGGGACGTTCTATCACAAACCAAGACATGATGCAAACAATGGGATTACAAGCAGCTTTAGCTAATTCCGGCGTATCCGCATTACAAGGTAGCAAAGGTGGTCAGGCGTTAGCTGGTCTTGATGAAGGTATCCGTAATGGATTCGGTGACGCTTCTGTTCGTGTAGCGTTCGGGCAAGGTACCGAGTATCAAGGTGTAGAAGGACGTTGGAAACTACGACAGGAAATGGAGAAGGGTGTCGCTAGTCCAGAAATCGTTAATAAGATGGCTGGTATTGCTAAAGCAGCAGGTGGCGGTAATAAAGAAAGAGAGTACGAAGCTTTCGCATCCTTCGCTAATGAACGTCTAGGTGCCAAACTTACTACACAACAAGTACAAGGTATTATGGACGAATACAACAAAGGTAACTTATCTCAAGAAAACATAAGTAAAATTATGGAGAAGAACCAAACAGAAGGGGAAAAGGAATCTAAGAAGCGTCTTAGCAACTACCAGAAATCTAGTGCAGCTACGGATAGTCAAAGTGAAGCTACAACAGCAGAACAAGCAGTAAAAATTAACGATATGGGTGAAGCAGTTCGTGAAGCTAATATTGCTCTAGGCGGATTACCAGCCCCTCTATATGGAGCTGTCCTTGCAGTAGGAGCATTTACAGCATCAATGTTAGCAGCAGCCGCATCGTTCGGACTTGCAGGTGTTATTAAAAACAAGTCACTAGGAACATATGGTGGTGGCGGAGGCGGAGCTGGCGGTGGAACTGTAACACCGGGAGGCGGTACTGGAGGTAGACCACCAAGCGGTGGCGTAGGTACTGGAGCAGGAGCTAATATTCCTCCGGGGTATGGGACATCTTCTGGTGGAGTAATTGTACCAGAAAGCGCAATACCACCAACAACACCAGCAATTCCGGGAGGCGCAACTCGACAATACTCTCAAGGCGGAGTCGGTAACTGGTTTAAAGGTTTATTCGACCCTAGCGCTAGAGCAGGTGGATTAGCTAACTTCGGTACAGGAGAAGCAATCGCCGGAGGAGCCGCAGTAGCAGGTGGAGCAGCAGCCGCAGCAAACGCGAATAAATTCCCTAACTTGTTCAAAGGCGGATTAAAAGGTAGCGTCGCTTTCAAAGGACTTAATAAAATTTTACTACCTCTTGCAGCATTAACCGCTGTTAGTTCGATTTCTTCCGCAGAATCAGAAGACAAAGGTAAAGCTACTGGTAGTGCAATAGGCGGTATCGGTGGAGGTATCTTAGGTGGAGCAGCAGCCGGAGCAGCAGCAGGTTCTATTATCCCGGGTGCAGGTACATTAGTCGGAGGAGCTATCGGGTTAACTGGTGGTATCATCGGTTCTATCTTCGGTAGTAACATCGGTGAAAGTATCGGTGGATGGTTCGACCCAGAAAAAGGTAAAGAAAAGAGCATTGCACCAGAAGCACCAAAATCATCTCCATCTAGTGATGTTCCAGCAGCTACGAATACATCTACATCAGGAGCTACACCATTGGCTACTAGTATGGCGTATTCTCCAGACTCACAGATGCCTACTAACATGCCGAACACAGCAGGTAATCCAAACGCTATCAAGGATTTAGTAGACAAGGAGAACACGAATACCAAACAGCGTACTGAAATGAAGAAGACTGACAACTTATCTTATGAAAGAGAGAACTTGACTCTTTATGAGAAAGCGCTTCAAAAGGCGGAGTCTTTACTAGCACAAGCCCGCGCTCAAAACGGTATCATGGGTAATGCAGCAGGTGGTGGAGCAGCAGGTGGAGCTAACGGTATTAATGGTTTCACTGGCGGAGGCTCATTGAAGTTCCTAGCAGATGGTCAGAAGTGGTCAAATAGCAATGTGACACAACATGACTTAGGCTCGACTGATGCAAAGTTAACAGCAGAAGACCTAGATGCTTGGATTAACTCTAAAGCACCGAAAGATTCCATGATGAGAGGTATGGGTGCTACCTTCTTGAAAGCTGGACAAGAGACAGGTCTTGACCCACGTTACTTAGTTGCTCACGCAGCGGAAGAATCTGCTTGGGGTACATCTAAGATTGCCCGCGACAAAGGTAACTTCTTCGGTATTGGCGCATTCGATGACAGTCCGTACTCAAGTGCATTCGAATTTAAGAATGGTGGAGGTTCCGCAGCAGAGAACGGTATCATGGGTGGAGCTAAGTGGATTGCAGAGAAGTACTACGGAAAAGGTAGAACGACTCTAGATGCAATGCATAAAGCTGGCTACGCTACAAACTCTGACTGGGCTTCTAATATCGCAAGCATCATGAAGGGCGCTCCTACAGGTTCCGGCTCTGGTGCAATGACAGCGACTATCAACGTCAATGTTAAAGGCGATGAGAAAGTATCAGATAAGCTTAAGAGTTCTTCTGATATGAAGAAAGTCGGTAAAGACATGGCGGATATGCTTGGTTTCTATTCTAAAGAGATGGTGATGGCGTAAGCTGTCCCTCTCTTCTTTTTAAATAAGGAGGTTTACAAATGCAAGGTACAAAAGGTGAATGGATTTTCGCATTATTAGTTAGTGTATCTGCTCCGTTCCTAATGGGGATACTCGTTGGTTATATGTTATTTAGCTAGAAAGGAGGAACATCATGGTTCAAATTCAAAAAAGGTATCCAACATTTGAAATACAGCTCATCACAGAGGACACGTCCTACGAGCTTACATACGATACCAAGAAGCAATTGTCAAGTGATTCATTCGATAATGCAATCATTTCATTCAGTTGTAAAAATAGTATGACAGATGATAGCCCGGCATTTGCTCTTATCGTTACAGCAGTAGATAAGTGGGATAAGATTCTAAATGCAAATGACCTTATCAGAATTAAAGTATTCCCAGACGTAACAGATAAAGTACCGGATAATCCGTACATCATGGTTGGTATGATATCTGACATCAAGAAAGATGGAGAATATGCAAATGGTACATTAGTATATCGTATTACTGGACAAGCAATGACAAAAGCACTAATCAACTTCCAAGTAGGAGTTATCCAACAGTTCGCTGCAATCTCACCTAGTTTTGGTTGGTTACCGGATGGAACAGAGCAAGGGTTACATTTCTCAAACAACTCTGCTGCTGGAATTGGTGATGAGCTTATGGATAGATTCCTTTACAAGTATGCTCAATACAAGTTCACAAATGGTAAAGGTTTACAAGATTACTTCACACATAGATTCGAGAGTTGGAAAGAGGATGAATCATTATTAGACCCATCTCCATTCGTAAACTATCAAGGTAGCTTAAGACAGTTCTTAGAAGACATCGTAGCGAAACCATTTAACGAACTCTTCTTTGAATATACAGTTGATGGTCAATGTGCTGCTGTAATGCGCCCGACTCCGTTTGACCCGGATAAATGGAATGCGTTAGAGACATACAAGTTTAAGAGTGATATCGTAATCCAAGAATCATTCGGTAAAAATGATAACGAAGCCTTTTCCGTTTATGTGGTACAGGCACCTAACTTACTAGAATACAACAGTTTAGATTTAGGTGTGTTCCCTAGATTCCATCCAGAGCTTATTAAGAAGTATGGATATAAACGACTGGATGCTCAAAACAGATACTTGATGTCTGCGGATAAAGCGATGCAAGGTAATAACGCTGCTAATGGTGGGTTAACGAATTTACCAAACACAGGAGGAACAGGAACTCCAACTCCTACACCTAATCCGGGCGGCGGAACAGCTACACCTACTCCTATGGTAATGACAGTACCACAGCCAACAACTCGTACCGTAACACAACCATCATTCACAGATGTCGATGCGTTTATCAAGAGTAGTAAGTATAATGACCCAGAGACGCTTCGTAAGCGCCGTACAGAGGTGGAAGCTGGACTTAAAGCTAAATACCCTAGCATGACACAATCGATGACTACGAGCATCGTAGATGCCTTAAAAAACGGAACATTTAATGCCGATACATATAAGCAGATTGCGAACTCTGCTACAGGAGATACAAACCAAACAAATAGCTCCGAGAAGAGTGTGGACAACGCTAAGTTAAAAGCATTCACAGACAGACTATATAACTGGTATTGCGAGAATCCTAACTTCTACAGTGGAGACATTCGTGTACTAGGTAACCCTATGTATCGTGTGGGTACTAGACTACACTACGAGGATGCAGAACAAGAGACTACATGGGAGTTCTATCTTGAATCTGTACAGCATGAATTTAGTTTTACAAACGGGTATTCTACTATATTAGGAGTAACAAGAGGTTTACCAGAGAACGGGAAAGCTCGTTTCACAAACCTGTGGGGCAAATCAGAAGACTTCAAAGGCGGATACTTAGGTGAAGAAACGATGGCGCAACTTGCAGAGAAAGCAAAACAAGCCCAGCAACAAGCAGGTGGCGGAGCCGGAGGAGCTACAGGTGGTATGGGTTCTGGTGCAGGTTCCGGAGTAGCAATGCAAGCTCTAGGTACTGCAAGAGAGATGACATCTAAACCATCCGTATATGTATTCGGTGGTGGACGTTCGGGTAGTAACCCATTCCTAAATTCACCAATCAAAATCGACTGTTCATCATTCGTCTGGTGGTGCTATAACCTACATGGGGTTCAATTGAATGGTGGCGCTACAGGTATGACAACAGATACGATTGCAAAGGATTCTCGACTACAGGTTATAAGCCCTCGCGGTGGAGATAAGAATGCAGCCTACGCAGCCTTACGCGAAGGAGATATCATTTACTTTGACACATACAAATCTGACGGTCACGTTGGAATCTACTCAGGAAACAGTAAGTTCATAGGTTCCCAGAGTAGCCCGGGTATTCATGAGGAGGACTTGACTACATCGTACTGGAAGAAGGTATTCAACGGACACGTAAGAAGGTTCACAGGCTAATCGTGTTATAATATAAAAAAGGGAGGATGATTATTAGTATGTCAGAACATGAATATAGTCCATTATCTGGAATGCGATTCCAGTCACAATTAAGTAAAGAAATGAAACGAGCGTATAAGGAGGGTGACAATATTGTTACCCTTTCTTTTGCGGAAGTTATTAAAGTTAACTATAAATATAACACGGTAGACGTAATTACTACTAAACATAAAAACTCTACAACGAAGAACCCTAACGACAATGGTAAGTACTCTGCTCGTTTACCTATACAATTCGGTGGTAGAACACCACAAGGTAACGTGTACGGAACGAACACACTTGTAACTGTAGGCTCTAGAGTTCTAATCGGATTCGTAGAAGGTAACAAAGATAACCCAATCGTGCTTAACATTTATGGGGCTGTCGATAATCAATCTATGCTTACTAGAACAACTATGACAGGTGGAGACGAGTCTGACGAAGGTGTACAACGTGAACTATGGCAACTATTCAACCTGTACCCATCTATGACATACACGAATGTCGATGGTCGCGGTAACCGTGAAGTTACTTTCTCTGGTAAGAGCTTCTTATACGTTACTGACTCTGACCAAAACAACGAATACGTACAGGACGAAGCTTTTGATTACATGGATTTACCTAGCTCACGTTACGCAAACGGAGAACTAATTGAACCAGAATCACCAAGCTCACCGACAGTATTATACGTTCATCAAGGCGTATATGAGAAACATAGATTCACAATTTTCATTAAATCCGATGGTACATTCCGTATGGGTAGCCGTAACGCGAGTGGTCACGGGATTACATACCAACAAATGAACACGGATGGTAGTTTTTCAATTGTCAAGAAAAATGATACGACAAACCCAGAGGAAGAATCATACGACCAGTCTTCTATGGAAATCCTTAAGAACGGTAACGTACTTCTTCAAAACCCAAAACATAAGTTCGAGATTACAGACGACGGAATCCTAGTAGATGGTAAGAAGTTATCGGAGATTGGCGGAGGCGGAAGTGGAGAGAATCCAGAGTACGAAGAAGCTATCCGACAAATCAATAAAACTATTGAAACAATGTCTGTAACAATGAAATCTATTGAGGGAGGTCTAGAAACAAAGGTAGAGAAGAATACATACGAGATTGACCTTGACGAAATCAAAGGCGCGCAAGACGCGTTACTTGCAGAAATCAAAGCAATCATCGCAACATTAAAAGTTGCTTTGGAAGACTTACGTACTTTTATCGGTTCTGGTTTCCCGGATGGTATAGTAACAGATGCTCGTAAGATAGAATTGAACAAAAAAATGCAAACTATCGATGCATCTAAAACAGTACTAGATGGTAAGTATGCAGAGGTTATGGCTGACCCATTCTTATCTGACACACTTAAGAACACGTTAAAAATCTCTAAAGACCGCGTAGATGGATACCACCAAGCATTACATAACGTAATCGATGCATCTATCACAGACGGTACAATCACAGCACAAGAGAAAACAGACATCAACACAGCTATCACAAACTATGTAACTTCTTTAAATAACATAGAACCTGTGTTCACTTCTAGTATCGAAGCATCTATTGTTGAACGAATCAAAGAAGCTGTAGAAAACCCAGTCAACTACACGAATAAAGAGATGAAGAAGCAAAGCGCAATCTTTACGCAACTATTCAATGCTATCTCTATGAAAGTTAGTACGGAGGAATTAACATCTCAAGTACAAGACTTAGAGGTTAAGATGGCTACGAAGGAGGAGCAGAAAGAACTAGTTAACGAGATTGACCGCGTTGACCAGAAAGTAAATGGCGCTCTATCTAATCTTCCATACCGAGTAGAGGTTACTTCCACAAATGGTACAGTATTCGTCAATGACTTTATTGATTCTGTTGTATCTGCTAGATTTTACAAAGGTGCGGATGACATCACATCAACAGTCGGTATCGGAGATATTATCTGGCTTCGTGTATCGGATGACCAAGCAGGAGATACAGCTTGGAACAATAACCATAAAGGTATTGGTAACTCATTCCGTTTAAGCGTAAATGACGTTAGAGACAGAGCTACATTCTTCTGTTCATACAAGACTCCTCCAGTAGCTACAGGTAGTATTACAGTAGCGAACTTAAAGGACATCTCGGTATCTAAAACAGAACCAACAAACCCACGACAAGGTACAATGTGGTACAACATGACGGACGGTAAGTTATACGTTTACATGGATGGTAAATGGCAATTCTCAGCAGATGGTTTAGACTTCAATATTCGTAACCTACTTACAAACTCACGAGATTGTACAGGTGGCGGTTGGTCGTTCCAAAGTGCTTCAAGAACAAATAGCCAATATCAAGGTACATACATCATCGAAACAGCAGCTAACTGGGGTAGTGCGGACTACGCTGTTACTGACCTATTCACTCGTGGCGTAGTAGCGAACAATGACGATGTTACTTTCTGCGTACTTGCTAGATTAACAGGGGCTACAGGAGTTACAAGAAACTTATCATTCTTCTGTGAACAATCTCCGGCTAGTGGTACAGTCGTAGGTACAGTAACTACAGAATGGAAACCTTTCTATATCACATTTAAAATGTTAACAGCAATGAATACAGCAGGAAGTAAACTACGTTTCGAAGTAGGTGACCTAACAGCAGCTAACTTGAAGTTACAAGTATGTAGCCACATCCTAGTTCAAGGTACATCTGTTGTAAACTGGGTTCCAGCTCCAGAGGATACGCAACGTGATATCGACAATATCAATAAAGATGTTGGAGACATCCGAACAAATGTAGACTCATTAGGTGACGATAAAAAACTAACTCGTTTCGAAAGAAGTTTAATTCGTTCATACTTAGCGGATATCACAGGTACATACTACAATCCGACAGATGTTCCTATTGCGTTAACAGAGATTGACAAGCCCGCTTACGGAAAAGGTAAGTTGTACTCAATCCGACAACAAGCTCGTAACATCGGTTTAGACACATCTAAGAGTCCTTACTATAACAAGCTAGGAGAAGCTTATACAGCGCTTATAGCTTACCTTAATGGTTTTACACCTAAACCGTGGGATGTAACGTCTAGCGCAATCATAGACATCCCAGACAGAGTAATATGGAACCAGAAGTGGAATGACTACTACAACTTCTATTCTCTTTTCGAAATCGAAGTACAAGATAGACAAAAAGAGTACACGGAACAGCAAGTGCAAGAGATGAAGAAGGATACTATCGCAGCAATCAGTACAGCAGGTAACTACGATACTGTACCATTCGCAAACCCAGTAACAGTTACACCACCTATCGCTACACTAGGTTTACCGGAATTTCAAGGTAACCATCAGGATAGCTGGGGCTGGAACGGAAGAAACTACATACTACAATCAGATGTAGCTTACTCTTGGACAGGAAAGATGAACGATAATGGTTTCTCTACTAAGCAATTAAGCAAAGAGTCCGTTGCTATGTTTGACAAGCAAAAAGTAACAATGTCATTAGCGTACAAATTAACCAACGTTGTATATGGTACTGTAAACCCGTGGGTTGGGATGCAGCTAACAGTAGAATATACAGATGGTACAAAAGAGTATCCTACTTGTATAGGAGGTAAAGCAGACGGGTCACCTACTACTAGTGATTTCGTTCGTAGAGCTGGTACTTATCAGTTTAATGCAGCTAAATCAATAAGGAGTCTATCCATAATGTTAGGTGGACGCGACTTAACAGGTACAGTTGAGATTAAAGAGTATAAAGTCGAAGTAGCAAACAAAACTGTTGACCAAGTAGTATGGACGCAAGCACCAGAAGATGTTTGGGGTAAAGTCGGAAGACGTATTCGACCAGTAACAAACCCTATGTTTAGCAGCGGAACGAACCTTACTATACTAGGTATGTTCTATGGTGACGGAACAGTTAATGACAAGTTCGCTTGGGATACTAGCGGTACACCTGTTAAGACTAGGTACTGGGTTGATGGAGATTTAAACGATAAGCAGAGCTGGGCTTACTCATCTAAAGGTGTTAATACGGATAGTGTGAATAAAGTTATTAAAGGTAGCGGTAAGAATGAATACCCTATACTATTTGATGACACAGTAGAGCATAGAATCGGTAGGTCTACTATCGCATTTTTCGATGACTACGTTATACTAACTTGTACAGACGGTTCCGATGCATTCTACCAACTTGGCGATTACAACATGAATCTTCATGGTTTTAGCATAGGAGAAACAATTACGCTATCTGCGGATGTTAACTGTGACATTGCTGGAGCATACATGTCTACATGGATTAGTGATGGTACGACTTGGATTGAATCACGAGGAGATGTAGGTGGGCTTAACACATGGCAAAGACTTAAGCATACGTTCACAATCCCAGCAAATGCTAAAGGATTATTCTTCCGTATTTACTTCCCTAGAACAGCAAATGCAAACACGAAAAAATTACGCATCAAAAACGTTCAAATAGAGCGCGGAAGTAATTCGACACCGTTCGTTTCTGCAAATAAGCAGACGTTCAAAAAAGTTAAAGCAGATGGAGCAACTTACGCAGCTATTGGAAACATGTCAGAAGTTGTAGTAAAGCACGATGGTAAACTGTTATTAAGGGATGGTAATGTTCAAGAAGCCGATAGCATGGGGGCAAACGCTACTACCGGGACATTGTACATAGCTATCGCAGATATTGATAGTGGTTGGGCGGACGCATACACTCCGACAGTAGAAGAGATTAAGGCTTACTTCTTAGGATGGAGAATGTGTAATGGTCAATTTAACGGGCTATACGTTTCTGGTGGTAAGGTTTGGTACCCTCATGGTGATAAGAACTTAGACCGAGCAGTAACAGGTCGAGCTACAGCACCTACGGAAGCTTCACCTTCTATCAAAGATAACTCTATTAGACCATACCAGTTCCTTTATAGATTAGTAGACCCAATCCAAGAAGAGGTATCGTTCGACGGAATCCTAGAGCTACTTCCAAAGGCTAACGTTGTAACAACATACTATCCAACATGGACATCTCCTATTCTTGCAGGTACCATCAAGTACGGTATAAACTTAGCGACAGTCAATCAGGATACTCGGTATATTGTTCCGACAATGATGAAAAGGATTGCTAGTGCAGAGCAGAAGATAACTGACGAGGCAATCACAAGTACCGTTGTCAACTCTAGGGAGTACACACTTGGTATGAAGAGTAAAGCCGACTCTAGTGACTTAGGTAACTACGCTACTAAAGACGAACTAGCAAACGTAGACAAAGGTGTGAATGACCGTATACAAGGGGAAATCGACAAAATCGACTTTTCACCTTTCGCGGAAAAATCCCAACTAGAGCAAACAGCTAGAGACTGGAATGCAAAGTTCTCCGCAGCGAACGGTATGAACACTATTAAGAACTCTATCGGTTTCAGTGGTACAGACTTCTGGGACATGTTCCAAGTTAATACGACTGTCGAAACAATCTCTAACTCCGCACTAGATAGTCTAGGTTTAGGTAGCGGGTTCTACTTTAGAAAGGATGGTAAGAATAAAGGTATCACCCAGAAAGTAAAAGTTATTCCGAACCAACCTTATACACTAGGGTTCTACTTAAACAAAATGACAAAAGGTGCAAAGGGCGACGCATCGTATCGATTCTGGATTCAAATTACGAATAGTGCCGGGACAGTTACGCATCAGATAGACGATAACAGTGATAAGACAACAAACGGTTTAGAGGGGTCATACTTAACATTTACGCCTTTAGAAGATACAATAACAGTTCGTTTTGTGTCCTACGCGAACGTTGAAGCTATCGTTTCTGGTATAATGTTAAATATAGGGGATATTCCTTTACAATGGACTCTAGCTACAGGCGAGCTGTATAACACAAACGTGCGTATGAACCTAAATGGCTTACGCGTAGCGCAGCTCGACGCTAATGGTGCCGAAGTTGGTTATACACAAATCACACCGTCAGAGTTTGCCGGGTTCTACAAAAATAGTAACGGCGGATACGAAAAAGTGTTCTACTTAAATGGTGACGAAACTGTAACTAAGAAACTAAAAGCAACACAAGAAATAACAATGGGTAACATCAAGATAATTGACGTTACTAGTACAGACATAACAGGTTGGGCGTTCGTACCAACCGTTAAATAGAATCGACTGGAGGAAAATTAGAATGGCATCAGGTTCATTTAATACAAGCACAAGCAACCAGTATGTGCAGGGTACTGTAACTTGGGGCAGTACCCCCAACACTGGGGGTAACTATAGTGATGTATGGGTAGAGTGGCGATTCTC
>Ga0256875_1000327_pt1 | contig 15637 bp, 13 predicted proteins | sample MC6MC0418MT_FD_186354 | JGI IMG/M metagenome (GOLD analysis project Ga0256875, IMG submission 186354) | Metatranscriptome of enriched soil aggregate microbial communities from Iowa State University, Ames, United States - MC6-MC0418-MT... | ecosystem: Environmental > Terrestrial > Soil >... | reverse complement strand
GCTAATCTCCCTTCTGTTTTTAAGAATACTATTATATTACCGTTATTTGTTAGATATGTCTACATGATGAAAATAAATGAAATAAGTATAGAATACCCCTTTAAAGCCTATTCTATAAACGAAGTTAGCAATGAAGGGAGCCTACCATTTACTATGAAATTTAAACTACCTTTCAACAAACAACAACAACAACCAGTTCAAGAGGCGCCTAAAGAAAATCTTGTGAGAGTTGCACATGCCACAGATCATTTTATTCAATCCATTAAAAATGCAACGAATCATCCAGCCGATTTAATCATTAAATCTCTTCCACCAAACCTTACTGTTATTTATATTGATAATTTAGTCGATGATCAAACATTAAATCATGATATTATCGCTAATTTACAAAATAATCCAAAAGAAACACCCGAAGATATTGAAATTTCCCTTTCTGTACCAGAAGTCAATGAGTCCAGTCTACTGAGGGAAACAGTAGAATCAATGGTAAATGGATCTGTTGTGATTCATGTAGATGGCTACACTAAAGTTCTTTTAGTCGATATTGCAACAAGAGAATCTAGAGCATTATCAGCGCCTGAAAATGAATCACAAGTTATTGGTACACAAGTTGGTTTTAACGAGAGTCTTTCAACGAATATTTCCTTAATTCGTCGCTACATAGTGAGTCCAGAACTTTGTAATGAAAAGCTCAAAATTGGCAGGCGGACGAATACGTCAGTTTCCATTTTATATATGAGTGGTATTGCCTCCGATCAAATGGTTAATACATTGCGTCAACGATTATCAGATCTTGATGTTGATCAATTACTAGATAGCGCAGTTTTGGCTGAAATGATTGATGATAACTCTTTGTCAGTCTTCCCTCAAATGCTTATGACTGAAAGGCCTGATAGATTATGTGATGCTCTTTTAGATGGCAAAGTGGGTGTTCTTGTGGATGGCAGTTCCATGGCTATAGTTTGCCCTCAAGCGTTTACAGAGTTTTTCCAAAGTCAGGAAGATCAAAACTTAAGATGGCAAATTGCCACTTTTCTTAGGTTATTACGTCTAGCAGCGTTCTTTATATCCGTCTATTTAACACCATTTTATGTAGCAGCTGTAACCTTTCATTATGAAGTCATACCACAAGCCTTTTTAGTACCTTTAAGTGAATCAAGGGCGTTAGTACCTTTCCCACCGATATTTGAGGCATTGCTGCTTGAATTTATTATTGAGTTGCTAAGAGAAGCAGGAGCAAGATTGCCAACGAAAATCGGCCAAACAATTGGTATCGTTGGCGGTATTGTAATTGGTACTGCAGCCGTACAAGCAGGTATTACAAGTAATATATTGCTGATCATTATTGCTTTAAGTGCTCTGGCTTCTTTCACGTCACCTAGTTATATGATGGGGAACGTTATTCGACTTATTCGCTTCCCAATTATTATACTAGCAGGATTCTGGGGTTTTTATGGAATCATGTTGGCGTTCTGTTTTATTCTTATCCATCTTATACGTCAGACAAGTTTGGGTGCTCCTTATATGTCTCCATTCTATCCACCTAGAATGAAAGAAATCCGAGATAGCATCATCAGAATGCCTGTACCTTTAACAGCGAAAAGACCTGCTTTAACTAGACCAAAAGACGAAAATAAATTTGAACCTCAACCTGTAAAACCGGAAAAAAGTTGAAATGAAGGTGAAGTAAATGACAAAACCTATACAACTTAGCCCTAAAGATATGATCAGCGCTTATTTACTGTTTTTTGTCATACACGGCGCACAAGTTGGGGTTGGTATACAGGGATTTCAACGAATTGTTTATCAAGATGCAAGACAAGACGCCTGGATTTCAGTTTTATTAGCAGGGATTGCCTCTCATATCGTCACATTTTTTATGATTAAAACATTAGAGATCTATAGCTCCAATGATCTTTATGGCATCCAACAGGATATCTTTGGAAAATGGATAGGCAATTTATTTAATGCCATGTATGTATTGTATTGCTTTGTAGCATTCTTTTCAGTTTTACGAAATTATATTGAAGTAATCCAAGTGTGGTTGTTTCCTGGAATAGGGACATGGTTTCTGTCAGCAACTTTACTCATAGTCGTTATTTATACCTTTACTGGAGGGCTCCGCGTTATTGTAGGTCTGACTTTTTTTAGTATTATACTTTCCTTATGGATTTTTCCTATGTTGGCCTTTCCTTTGAAGTTTTCAGTAGCAGAAAGTTTATTACCGATTATGGAAAATGATTTTCGTTCGATTTTAAAAGGTACCTTTTCAATGACTTTCACTATTATTGGTTTTGAAATCTTAAACGTTATTTATCCCTTTGTAAAAGAAAAGCAAAAAGTTCAAAAATATGTTCATTTAGGTTTGCTGTTTACAACCTTTATCTATATATCCGTCATGCTGGTGTCAATTACCTATTATAGTGAAGGTAAATTATTAAAAACGATATGGGCCACATTAACATTATTTAGTTTTATTAGCTTTCCTTTTATTGAGCGCTTTGAATTTATCGCCGTTTGTTATTGGATGCTAATCATTTTGCCAAATATGTGTCTTTATTTATGGGCTGCTTACCGAGGGGCTATTCGTTTAGTCAATATAACCGGATCAAAGTTTGTTTGGTTATTTTCTTTCTTTGTATTTATCGGAACATTAGTCGTACAAACACGTACTCAGATTAATACGATTAATACGATTTTTGGGCATGTGGCATTTTACGTAATCTTTGTTTACCCTATTTTGCTATGGATGCTTGCCGTGCTGAAAAAGAACTTCACGTCAAAGAAGGTGAAAAAAGATGAACAAACTTAAATGCTATTTTATTGTTTTTGTATCATTTATTTTTTTATATGGATGTGCGCAGACAAATATTTTAGATAAAGTAGGATTAACCACATTGGTCGGTTACGATAAAGGAACTGAAGAAAAAATTGCAACGACAGCAGTTATTCGTGAAGTAAATCCAGAATTTCAAAGTAATGTAGAAGTTCTAACGACCGAAAATGAAACAAGTAAAGGTAATCGTATGGAAGCGAATCGTAGACTTTCGAAAAAAGTTATGGTCGGTCAAATGAGGGTTGTTTTGTTTGGTGACGATTTAGCGAAAGAAAGTTTGCATTATTATATAGATACAAACTTAGAAAACGCTAGTGTTAGTAATAGTATCTATATGGCTGTTGTAGAGGGTAAAACATCCTCATTATTGAGCTACGAGTATCAAGATATCGAGGATATTGGTCAACATATATTTCGTTTAATCGAACAAAATGTAAGACAGGAATATATGATTTCGGCTACGCTTCATCAAATCGCACATGATTACTATTCATTTGGAAAAGATATAGCCATGCCGATTATAAAAAGAGATGGTGAGTTTGTTGAATTAAGTGGTGTAGCTCTTTTTAAAGGGAGCAAAATGGTGGGTTCCCTGCCAGCAAACGATAGTTTTTACGTAAAAATTGTTCGAGACACCTTTAAAGTTGGATTGTTTGAAACGATCTTGGACAAAGAGGATATTCCATCTAATGTACTTCAAAAATCTGCTGAAAAAATAACCGTGGCCTTTGATGCCATCCATTCAAATAGAAAGATGAAGTTAGTGAATGCCGATACACCAGAGTTTGATCTAAACATCAACATTCGGTCAAGAGTTTTAGAGGTTTATCCCGATATCAATTTAGGCGACCCGAAGAATGTAGAAATACTCCAGGGCGCAATCGAGAAGAAACTAACAAAGGAAATTAAAAGAGTGATCGCGCATAGTCAGGAAGTCGAATCAGACATTTTTGGCTTTGGTGAGAAATATAGAAGTTCTGTGAGACATTCAAAGCTGACAAAAGAAAAATGGCATAAAATGTATAAAGATATGAAAGTGAATGTCAATGTTAAATTTGTGATCCTCCGAGATGGTGTTTTTGAATAACTAGTGAAATGGTTGCCCTGTCATAACCGATAAAAAGTTTTGGAAAAAATGTTCATAATGAATATCAAAAGCAATACGATGCTTTTTTTCGCCATTATTATTTTCATAAGGTCTTGTCTCGGCAATACTTTGCCCCCTTGCAGGTCCTTCTAACTTATCGACAACGGTTACAGGATAGGACTCATAAATAAACATGTCAGGATAAATGACTGCCATTAGTGTTAACGCATCATGCACGGGACTTCCTAGAAGTGAGGGGTCCCGTTCTTTATAAAAACGTGTATAGTATTCCATTAAGGGCTTTAGAATTTTTGTTTTGCCAAAGGAGTCAATATAGTCCACCATCCCAGGTGTGACAATGGCCTTTTGTGTCGCATTTAAAGGGATGATTGTCACATTCGTTGCATAGGTAAGCACAATATTAACGGCAAAGGGATCACCATGGAAATTCGCTTCAGCCACTGTCGTTACATTACCTGGCACCCAGAATGCTCCACCCATAATATAAAATTCCTTGATATTTTTCATAAGCTCTTTATAAAGGATAAGCATCGTGGCTAGTGAGGTTAATCGCCCTATATTGACAATAATTAGCTCATCATGCTTATACCTTTCAATAATGTTGACGATTTCAAAAAAGTTCTCAATTTTTAATTCGTGATCATCATTTGGGATGATGGGTCCAAGACCTCGTTCACCATGAATTTCTGGGTAATAGGTCGGCTGCTCTCCTGTTAAGGGTACTTCTGCTCCTAAGATCACAGGAATACCTTGAGGGAAGTCGAACAATTTCATGACATAATAAATATTGGATACCGCATCCTCTCGCGATACATTGCCATAATCTGCAACGAGTCCCACAATTTCTATTTCTTGATTAAGCCGTGCATAGATCAATGCCACCGTATCATCAATGCCAATATCCCCGAATAACAGCACTTTTTTTACCAAACCATGTCCTCCCTTTTACTACCATTACTGTTATCTTTATAGTAATCAAAGATGACACGAATTATGAATTTTTGTGGAAAAATGAGTGAGTAATTCTAGTCCAACGAAAGAAACCCATATGCCGAAGCACATGGGTTTGATGATTTAGTGATTTGATTGAAGGAATTGATAGACTGCCATCATTTCCTGCTTATTCAATTCGCGTATACGATTAAAAATAGGAATATTGGCAACGGCCTCAAGATGGGAGCCCTCTGTAACAACATCGCTTACAGTACCAGTTAGCCATGTTTCCACATCAATGCCATCAACGATTTGCTGGCGTCCCTCCTCATTAATGCCACTTGCGCCACAGCTTACACAGGGCACGGTTAATTTATGGACTCCATCATGCAGTCCATCTTCAGAGAGTACCTTTTTCCCTTTACAGAATGGACAGGAATGACTGGCTTTGACTTTATTGATTTGGGTTACGATTTTCTTGTAGCCAAATGCTTCATATACATATGTTAGTTTTTTATATTTACCATTCGTAAAATATTGATCGATGATGGTTTCTCTTGTCTCCTGTATATTGGCAAAATCACAGATGGTCACTTGATTTTTATGGCTGATGCGCTCTAGATTATTTTTGATTTTGGCCCAAAAAGGAAAAGCATTTTGTAGTACGATTTCATAGCCGACAAAGCTTGCTAGCTCTAATTCCAGCATTTTTAGGGATACCTGTGTTTCCCTTGGCAATAAGGAAACATCCTGTAGCAGTGACATGTCTCCGCCCACGATGGCTTTGATTTTTTCTAGTTGTGGTAAGTTGCCTACAATGTTGATGACTTCATCAAGCGGCTGGCGAATTACGTCACGAATATCTGTGTCCCCAAATCGTAATTTCTTTTGGTGGTTGAGCACAGTCCCATGGCAAATTGGGCATGGCACCATTTCTCTTGTTTCCTTCATTTGCTCTTTAATAATGGATTTTGAAATCACGATATAACGACCAATGATAAAATTAAAGCCCTCCCACTTTTTCGAGGATTTCGTTGCCTTATCATAAAAGGATTTGTCCCAATAACCATATAAAAATGTATGCTTTTCTTCCTCAGTCATATCATGATAGCTTTTACTAATGTCCTGACCCAGCTCTATTTTAATCTGCTCAAAGAGAAATTCTAATTTAGAATGTTGATAGTATTTTAAAACCTCCATTATATCGGGATGTAGTAGGCCGTCCCAAAATGGCACGTTTTTGTCTTGTACCACAAGATCAAAATCGAATTTTTCAATTTCCAATCGACCAGAGCAGCTAGGGCAATGATTTTCTTGGCTATAAAAATCAAAGCTTCTCGTATCCTTATTTGTTGGATGAGCGGCCACAATATGATTGATTAGACCACCTATTTCATACAGGAAGCTATATTGGCTATATAAATGTCTTTCCAAATCAATGGCAACAACTGGGGCAATTTTGTTTGATTCATATTCACCGTAAATCAGACGAGCCATGGAAGATAAGCTTTTTAAGATACCACCCTTATATATATTTTCCGCATTTTTGAAATAGCTAATATGATTGTCTTCTAAGTATTGAATGCCATTCCTTAATGCGAGCGTAGATGTGATTTGTAATGGAGACGAACCCCTTGAATGATTATCCTGATTAAAATAATCTTCATGGCTAACTACATTTAGATGTGTTACAGGCTCCTGCTGTCTTTTGCCAAAGTCAACAACAAAATCAGAGCTTTCCAGCATATAGGCATTATGCTCAATCATGATGATGGAGATAGATTCATCCTCTAGGATGTCCCTGACACTATCGATGAATTGGTTTAAAATGTTCTGAGATAGCCCTTTAGAAGGCTCATCAAAAATAAATAATGTATGGGGATTACGAGCGTTGGCAAATAACTCTGAGACTAGATGCACACATTGGAATTCACCAGTCGATAGAGATTGCGTTTTTCTCTCAAGCGTTAAGTAGCCTAGTCCAAGCTTAATCAATAAGCTTAAGCGTTTATGTGCGATATCCTCATTAGGTAGTTCGTTGATTATATCTTCAATCGAGCGCTGGAAAATATCATCAATGTCCTCACTATATTTTGTTAGTTTCTTTTTAATATCAAGGAATGTCGCGACAGTGGAACGACTCGTAATGGATTGGTTACGATCTTGCCCAACCATCACGAGTTTGTCCTTGGGATAGCGTTTGATAAAATCTTTAGCAATACACTCATTAACAAGCGTTGATTTCCCACAACCAGACTCTCCTGTAAAGGTAACAAGTCGATTTTGTGGAATGTCTATTGCATCCATTTGGATATTACGGCAATATAAATCGCGGAATTGATAATAGGATGTTGGTGCTGCTGGATTTCGTTCCCAATAGATAGGCTTTGGCCGTGGAGATTCTTCAACGATTTTTCCTCCGTATTTTCCACTACCTGGTCCAAAGAATAGATGCTCGTCTGCCGTGTCTAACACAGTATCAGAATGATCAATCAACCAAATTTGGTTTTTAGCGCCTAGCTGTTGTATTTGCTCTAAAATTTTTAGTAAGGTGTTATGGTCCAGACCCACAGAAATTTCATCAACAATAATCACGGTGTTTTCGCTTGTTGCCATGAATTCTGCTAAGTACAGCCTTGTTAATTCTCCACCTGATAAAGTCCCCATAATACGATTTAAGGTTAAGTAGCCAATATTCATTTGCATAATATTATGCAGAATATGCTGTTTTTCTTCACTGATATTTAATTCCTTTGATAAGGAATAGATGGCCTCTATACTTAAATGATGAATATCAGAAATACTATAGAGTTCATTCCATAAAGTGATTTTATACTGCTCCACTTCTGGACTATAGCGCTTACCCAAACATTTTTTACATTCTACATTTTTTGTCGTGCCTCGCCCCTTACATGCAGGACACCAGCCTAACGCATTGTTAAAGGAAAACATCTCTGGCGATAGCTGAAACTCATCTGCCAGTCGATTACGAATTTCTTTAAAAACACCTGTATGTGTACCAATTGTGGAACGTGGATTGCTAGAGATTGAGGATTTTCCTAGAAAAAGTACAAGGGGCATGTCCTCCATTTTGATGGCACTGAAGTTCGTTTCCATAATGTTTGGAAACAAATATTGATATTCAGCCTTTGGCAATAAAGAAACAAGACGTTTTTTGGATTCTTCTCCAATCGTTTGACAAAATGTCGTCTTCCCTGAGCCAGACAAACCTGCTATGGCTAAAGATTGATCGTCGGATAAAAAGACATCTAGACGGTTAATATTATTGGCAATAAGTTCATTAATTTTCATTTAGTTATCCTTCCATTTAAGAAAATTAAAAGATGGGACTGAACATGAAAGAACACAATTCTTGCTACGGAATTGCGCTCTTCTTGCTGTTATTTAATTTATTCTACGCTAATACTTTTTCAAGCTGTGCACTCATATTTGTCCAAGCATATTTTGCTCCCTCGATTGCACCTTGACGTGCCTTTGTTTCTTCGCTGAAGCCACCTTGATCAAGATGAAGCTGAGTCGTACCATCTGCTACCTGTGTTAATGTCCATGTAACTGTTGTTGTTTCACCAGCACTTATCCAAGTATAAGATAATTTATGAGGCTCTTCCACTTCCAGTACCTCACAGTCTACAATACCGTCCCACCATTCATTTGGTTCAGCACGGAATTGGAATTTATGTCCTACAATTGGTTGGAAGTCATTGTTCCAGATCCATTTTGCTAGTGTATCTGAGTCTGTTAAAGCATGCCATACTTGTTCGATGGAACTTGTAAATTTAAAATCTAATGATACATCTGGTTTCATTTTTTTTCCTCCAATAATAGATGTAATTTCGCGATTCTTTCTTTCCAAAAACCTTCATAAAACGATACCCAATCTTGTATTTCTTTCAATGGAGCTGCATTCAATCGATATCTCGTCTCTCTACCTTCCTTGCGTGCAAGAACAAGGCCTGCATCTTTTAGAATGGCTAAATGTTTCGAGACAGCAGTACGCCCCATATCAAATTGAGCGGTTAATTCGTGAAGCGGTAACTCATCTACCTCTGCCAATAAACGGATCAACTTTCGTCTTGTTGGGTCAGCAATGGCTACATAAACGTCACGCTCTTGATGATTGTTATTCAAAACCACCACCCTTTCTAATAGGACACTGATTGGTGTCTTAATTATATGACACCAAATAGTGTCCAGTCAAATACTATTTTGGTCAAAGTGGTAGGAGTTCTATACCTACAAGGAAAACTAGCTGAAATACAAAAAAGTACAGAGGAGGAGCCTATGTACTTTCGGGTAATTATTCATTTGTTAACTTCAGTTGTTATGGAGACATGTAACAATATGCCTCAAAGGAAAAACCCTTATTGTCATGAATTGCGCATCCCAATAAGGGTTTTCTGATGTGAATTTATGCTAGCTCTAAGGGTAAAAAGGCGTAGTCTCCATCTCTTATAACGGAACCTTTACGCACCGCAATTGACTGCTTGAATAGAGGGCCATCAATGACGGTCGTATGGAATTCGCCGCCTTCTCCGCATGGGTCAATGCTACGGGCTTCAAGCTCCTTTACATATTCAGGGGTAAGCACACGCCCTAAATCGTCCTCCGTCATGCCCAAGGATAGGTTGACCGTGACAATCATTGTAATAAATCCTAAGTGAATAAATTCATCGACAGCCTCACGATGGTTCATCTCCCACAATGGCATGCCTAGCTTTAAACCTACCTTTTTAGTGACTTTATCGTGCCAGCAGCCATGTGCAGGCATATCTAAGTCTCCTGTTACTAACACTTCAGCTCCCTGCTGCTTTGCCTTTACTAATAAACCTACAAATACTTCTTCATAATCCGCCCAGCTTGCTGCAGCAGTATAGACTGGCAGCCCAATAGAGTCAGCTTGTGCCTGGATAAGCGCAGGTGGCGTCCCGTGGGACCTTGAACGTTTCCCTTCTTCCTCTAGCATCACTATGAGCCCCGTTGCTTGGCCCTCCTGTGATGCTTTATATAAAGCTAAAACACTATCCTTGCCACCACTAAATGAAGCAATAAATGTGCGATTTTGTGCATTCTGTTTCCAGCCTGTTGTGTTGGTCATTTCCTTGTCTCCTTTTACTGTGCATCAAGATATATGCTTCTAGCATCCTCGTCAAAAAACTCTATAATCGTTGGATAATTATTAATGTCAATATTGGCCTCTTTCAATATCTTTTGCATAAAGATGGTATCGACAAAAATTTTATTGATAATCATCCTACCTATTGATGGTAAGTCATGGAAATACGCTATTAACTGAATAAGGTCATCAAAGTGAAAAGTCAAAATATAAGTGACATAATTCTGTAATAGCATACTAAAGCAATGCTCACGATAAGGATTCGATTGATGATCGAATAAAAAGCTATGAAGCAATTGATAGAATGCCTTATTATTTTGATTAAACATATGTAAAAAATCATCTACATTATTAATTAGATGTAGGTACTCTATGCCATCTTCAAAAGGCATAACGAGTCTTTTTGATTTTCCTTCGATGCTTCTCAAAAGTTCGATTGTCAGCTTCTTGCAAGCATTTATCTCATGGGGTGTTAATAATGTTCTGTCATGCTTATGCTGACAAATATAATCATGATAATGAGAAAAATATTGCTCCATATTGATATTCGTTTTAGCATGAATTAAAGTTCCTTCTTTGAACGAAAAAGCATAAAGTGTTTCCTCGTTCACTGGATGGCTATACAGATAGAAAAAGAATAAAAAGTCCTTTAACTGTTGTTTCTGCTCTTTGCTGAGTATCGTGACATGCTCTAATTGAGCAAGTTGAAAGAAGCAATAGTTTTTCATAAAATCATTCATTTTGTTATACGGGTTCCGTGGAATTATTCTAGTCGTTGCATTTATTGTGTAGAGCAAATAATAGCAAACTTGCTCATCATAAACATCTAGCTGTTTGAAGCAAGATGTAAGCATAGGCTGCCAGTCTGGCTTTTGAACATAATGTGGATTTTGTGGTTGAAATGCCTCTGTCCATTCTAAAAATGTCCCCTGTTCGTGATCAATAAAAAAGAGCTCTGCGCTAGTATCTTCTAATAAAACATATTCGAAGTCCTTCATTTGAACAGCTGGTAATCCCCGATTAAACTTGATATTTAGGTAGTGATCAAATACTTCTTGTAATACTGTCATTCATATCCCCATTTCTTTAGGATTTTTCAGAACGTCCCTTCATTTTATCACAATCATGATGAGAACTTGGCGATAGATGCTAAGGTGGAACACCATTATGAGTGATTAAGACAGCTAGTTGGATCAATGCCTATTTGGAGGTTATCTGGAGGAGCCTTGGAGAAACAAGAGTGAGACTATCTAAATGGAAATAAAGCCTTTTTAGCAGAACATCAAAAACCCGAACTAAATTATAAAACAACCTAGTGTGCTTCATAATTGTTCGGGCGTTCTGTTCATGCTTTGTTAATTAATAAGCTTGTGCAAACCAAACTGTATGTTTTGCTTCATTTCCACAGCCAATACATGTGGTTTTCGTTGTTGGTGGATTGAATGGAATATTGCGAGATGTGTATTTTGTTTCTTCCTTCACTTTTTCCTCACATGCATCCTCGCCACACCAGCCAGCAAGCACCCAGCCTGGGATTGTGCCATTGTCTTTTGCTGTGTCAATGTGCTGTTGTAATTGTGGAAGTGTGTCAATTGTTGTGTGAGCATTTGCTTCACGGAATTGACGAGCTTTTTCTAATAAGCGCGTTTGCATGGTTGTTAATTCTTCTTCAATAGCTGTGATGATTGTAGCTAAATCAACAGTTCGTTTTTCTTCTTCATCACGCGCTTTCAGTAAAGCTTGCTTGTTTTCTAGGTCACGTGGCCCTAATTCAACACGCACAGGCACGCCCTTTAGCTCCCATTCATTGAACTTATAGCCTGACGATTGGTCTGAATCATCCAAACGTACTCGAATACCCTTCGCTTTTAAGGCTGCAAAAATCTCATCTAAATGCTCCATGATTTGAGGGTTCTTTTTCCATGGTCCTACTGGAATTAAAACAACTTGCGTTGGTGCGATGCGTGGAGGTAAAACAAGTCCCTGCTCATCACCATGCACCATAATAACTGAACCAATTAAGCGTGTAGATGTACCCCAAGATGTTGTGTGTACGTATTCGTGCTGGTTCGCTTTATTTAAATACTTGATATTAAAGGCTTCAGCAAATTTTGTTCCTAAATAATGGGATGTTCCTGCTTGCACAGCCTTGCCATTTTTCATCATTGCCTCAATAGAGTACGTATCGACAGCCCCTGCGAAACGTTCAGAAGGTGTTTTTTGTCCATCATAGACAGGAATTGCTAGCACCTGTTCTACTACTTCTTTATAAATGTCTAGCATTTGCATTGTTTCCTGCCGAGCATCTGCTTCATCCACGTGCGCTGTATGCCCTTCTTGCCATAAAAATTCTGATGTCCGGATAAAAGGCAGTGTTTTCTTTTCCCAACGGAAGACATTTGCCCATTGGTTGATTAGCACTGGTAGGTCACGGTAGCTTTTAATCCAATTAGAGTAAAGATGACCAATCATCGTCTCAGATGTTGGACGAAGGGCTAGCCGTTCTTCTAATTGTTCCCCTGCTGCCTCGGTTACCCAAGGAAGCTCAGGTGAGAAACCTTCGATATGATCCTTTTCCTTTTGAAAGAAGGATTCAGGGATAAGCATTGGGAAATAGGCATTACGATGTCCTGTCTCTTTAAAGCGACGATCCATTTCCTCCTGAATATGCTCCCAAATTTCATAGCCGTCTGGCTTAAAGGCGATACAGCCTCGAACAGGTGTATAATCCATTAAATCGGCTTTTTGGATGGTCTCGATATACCATTTCGAAAAATCTTCTAGTTGTTTTGACATATGTTCTCCTCCTATTTTGTTAAATGAATACTTGTTCAACCCGTATGAAGATTTAGCTGAAGCAAGAAAAAAGCACAAAGCTGTCCTCTGAATAAGGACGTCTTTGTGCTGGAATGACGTGGTACCACCTTGATTTAGCTTTATGTTGAATATAAAGCCCTCTCACGTTTGGTAACGAAAACGACTCGGTTATGTTTGCATAACATCTCCGTGGTAGGTGTTCAGTCAAGAAGCGGTGATATAGCTCTCAGCAGGTGCTATATTTTCTGTTTCACAATTCTTACTTACTTGGCCACATCATCAAATGGTTTATCATGTTAACAGTTTTACTTTATCCCACTTTAGCAAAATCATTCAGGAATAGCAATTAATAACTGGATTTATTTGTGACAGTATTAACAATGAGATTCGTAAAATCTTCTACAGATAAAGGCTTACTAAAATAATAGCCCTGCACATACTCACATCCATGCTCACGCAGAACATTTAATTCAGCTTCCTCCTCTACACCTTCAGCTACTACTTGGAGATTTAAGGCATGTGCTAATGAAATCATGGCTGAAATCATAGCGATTCCAGACTTCTCAGGTACGATATCACGGACAAAGGCACGATCAATTTTAAGTACATCCACTGGGAATTTTTTTAAATAATTTAACGATGAATAGCCTGTCCCGAAATCATCTAATGAAATAGTTATACCTAGTTCTCGTAATTGCTTGATAGTATCAATTAAATCTTCCGTATAATCAAGCATACTCATCTCGGTAATTTCAATTTCTAATAAATTAGGGTCAATGCCTGTTTCTGCAATGACACTACGCACCATATCTACAAAGCCACCCGTACTAATATGAATTGGTGAAATATTTACAGCTACCCGCAATGATAAATCATGTGATTCATTCCACTGACGAGCTTGAGCACAGGCTTTACGTAAAACCCATACACCAATATCATTAATCAATCCACAATCCTCTGCAAATGGAATAAAACGATCTGGCGGAATATGACCTAATTCAGGGTCATACCAGCGTAGCAATGCCTCCATACCAATAACAGAATCCGTTTTTAAGTCGATCTTAGGCTGATAATGTAATTCTAGACGATCTTGCTTTAATGCTTGATGTAATTTCGTTTCCAGCAAAAGCCATTTATCATTGGCCTCGTCCATATTATCACGATATAGTCGATATTGATTACCTCGTGTAGATTTTGCAGCATACATAGCAATATCCGCATTTTTCAATAATTCTTCCACAGAGTTTGCATGATCTGGGAATACACTGATGCCGATACTAATACTCGCATAAAATTCATAGGTATCGACAATAAAGCTTTCATTGAAGACGCCAATAATTTCCTTAGCCATTTCATCAATGCGATTGACATCATTTAGAATCATGACAAATTCATCGCTATTGTGGCGATAAAAAGAATTCGAAGTATGATCAATATTGCGCAGACGATTGGACATTTCCACTAAAAACATATCGCCAATAATATGACCAAGTCCGTCGTTAATGTGTTTGAAACGATTCACATCAATGAAAAATAACGCAAACTTCTCTCCTGTACGTCGAGATTGATGAAATTCATTTTCTAAACGCTGTTCTAATTTGCGACGATTTGGTAGCCCTGTTAGTTCATCGTGATAGGCAATATGAGTAATTTTTTTAATGTCCTTTTGCGCTGTAATATCTACGCGAATGGCAATATATTGATAAGGCTTTCCTCGTTCATCTAGGAACGGAAAAATCGTTGTTTTCACCCAATATAAACTGCCATCCTTTGCACGATTGCACACCTCGCCATTCCACATATCGCCATTACCGATTGTTTTCCACATCTCTCTAAAGAAAGATTTGGGATGAAAGCCTGAATTTAGTAAACGGTGATCTTGACCAACTAATTCTTCACGCGTATACTTCGAAATTTTACAAAAATGATCATTAACAAAAGTAATTTTTCCGGTACGATCTGTAATCGCTACAATGATGGAACTATTCATGGCGGAAAAGATATCTTGTAATTCTTTTAGACTGTAGTTCATTTGATTAACACTACTAGGCGTGATATTCATCATTTTCATTCTCCATTCATTAAAATATGAAGGGTTTGGTACTTTTGCTTTATCTTACAGCGAGGTATAAAGTTGTGGTATATCGCCCTTTTTTATGTAATTATATTATAGTCTTAGAAAAGCAGTTAATTCAACCCAAATCTCAAAAACATTCAAAGCTACATTTGATAGTTTTTAATAAAATAGACAAAAATTAGTGGATATAACCTCCTTGTAATTGTCTAAATATATAGTTATTCAATACTTTTGAACTATATTAAATAGTTTATTTAGGCTATTTATCTTTTTAATACAAAATATAAAAGTTTTATATAATATGTTTGAATGTCTTGTAAAATTTTTGTTAAAGTAAAATGCCTTACTGTCCCACATAGGAAGTAAGGCATTTTATATGTTAAGAGACCTCATATTCTATTGAACCCCCTATCGATTTCGCCTGCATGTTGTAGGCATCTAATTGCTCTTGGGATAAACTTGAAATGTAATAGTGAAAATTAATAGGCTCTAGCCCATGCTCCTCACATACTTGACGATAAAATTCATAGCCTTCTCGATAATCTGTCATCCTCATAACTTCCTTTCACATTCCCTATTTTACGTCTAGTTTTTTGTTATATAACAGAAATATTATTTGTTTAAAAATATATAACAGTCTACTGTAGTTGTCAATGAATTATCTGAAATTTCTTGCTGAAATCACGAAAGCCCAGACCATTTTATTTAGTATGGCTGGGCTTTTCATAAAAT
>Ga0256875_1000325_pt1 | contig 15658 bp, 8 predicted proteins | sample MC6MC0418MT_FD_186354 | JGI IMG/M metagenome (GOLD analysis project Ga0256875, IMG submission 186354) | Metatranscriptome of enriched soil aggregate microbial communities from Iowa State University, Ames, United States - MC6-MC0418-MT... | ecosystem: Environmental > Terrestrial > Soil >... | reverse complement strand
GTATAGCGACGGCTTCCGCGGTCTGGACCTGGGTTCGTCCGCAGCCCAGTCCGTGGTTTTGATGTTCATTGTGGTTGCCTTGACGGTCGTACAGTTCCGCTACGTCGACCGCAAAGTGCAGTACTGATTTTGTTCGAGGCTAATAACAATGGTTGAACGCCGTCCCTGGCTGGATATTCTGGCCCACGTCATTCTGCTCTGCGGCGTGGCGATGGTGGCATTTCCGCTTTACGTCACTTTCGTCGCGTCTACCCAGACCGCTCAGGAAGTAGCGCAAGCGCCGATGTCGCTGATTCCCGGTCCGCACTTTGTCGATAACTACATGCAGGCGCTGTTCGGCGGCTCGTCCGGCGGTTCGTCGGGCGCGCCCGTGGGCCGCATGATGTACGTCAGCCTGATCATGGCGCTGTCGATTTCCATCGGCAAGATCGCGATCTCGCTGCTGTCGGCGTTTGCGGTGGTGTACTTCCGCTTCCCCGGCCGCATGTTTTTCTTCTGGATGATCTTCGTCACGCTGATGCTGCCCGTTGAAGTGCGGATTGCGCCCACCTACAAGGTGGTGGCTGACCTGGGCATGCTCAACAGCTACGCCGGCCTGACGCTGCCGCTGATCGCATCGGCCACGGCCACGTTCCTGTTCCGCCAGTTCTTCCTGACGGTACCGGACGAGCTCATTGAAGCCGCGCGTATCGACGGCGCAGGCCCCGTGCGCTTCTTCTTCGACGTGCTGCTGCCCCTGTCCAAGACCAGCATCGCCGCCCTGTTCGTGATCCAGTTCATCTATGGCTGGAACCAATACCTGTGGCCGCTGCTCGTCACCACGCAGGAAGACATGTACCCCGTCGTCATCGGCATCAAGCGGATGATCAGCGGAGGCGACAGCGTGACCGAATGGAACATCACCATGGCCACCGCCCTGCTGGCCATGATTCCGCCGGCGCTCGTCGTCATCCTGATGCAGAAATGGTTCGTCAAGGGTCTGGTCGACACTGAAAAGTGACGCTTGCCCATCCGCACCCACCCGAACACGACTCCGAACACGAATAAACATGGCTACTCTCAGCTTCCGTAACGTCAAGAAAACCTATGCCGGCAACGTGCCGGTCATCCATGGCATCGACATGGATGTCAAAGACGGTGAGTTCATCGTCATCGTCGGCCCGTCCGGCTGCGGCAAATCCACGCTGATGCGAATGGTCGCCGGCCTGGAAACCGTGACCAGCGGCGACATCGTCATCGACGACAAGGTCGTCAACGCCTTGGAACCCGCCGAGCGCGACATCGCGATGGTGTTCCAGAACTACGCGCTCTACCCGCACATGACCGTGTTTGAAAACATGGCTTATGGCTTGAAGATCCGCAAGTTCTCCAAGGAAGAAATCAAAAAGCGCGTCGACATCGCCGCGCAGATCCTGGAGCTGGGCCACCTGCTGGACCGCCGCCCGCGCGCGCTGTCCGGCGGCCAGCGCCAGCGTGTCGCCATGGGCCGCGCCATTGTGCGTGAACCCAAGGTGTTCCTGTTCGACGAACCCTTGTCGAACCTGGACGCCAAGCTGCGCGTGGCGATGCGTCTGGAAATCATGAAGCTGCATCGCCGTTTGGGCACCACCAGCCTGTACGTGACGCACGATCAAGTCGAAGCCATGACCCTGGCCCACCGCATGATCGTCATGTACCAGGGCGTGCCTGAGCAGATCGGCACCCCGATGGAAGTGTTCGAAAAGCCCGCCTCGACGTTCGTGGCTGGCTTTATCGGTTCGCCCCCGATGAACCTGATGGAAGTGCAAGTGGCCGGCGACGGCACCGTGCAAACCGCTGACGGCATGGCGCTGGAGATTTCGCCGCTGCAAGTGCCGGCGCAAGTGCGCGGCCGCAAGATCATCATGGGCATGCGTCCTGAACACATGCTGCTGAACACGCAAGGCGTGCCGGCCGAAGTGGAGATGGTTGAAACGCTGGGTTCGGAACAGCTGGTGCACTGCCGCTGCGGCAAGACCACGCTGGTCGTGCGCTGCACGACGCGCCAGTTGTCCGAGTCGTCCGCCAAGGTGGGTGACCGCGTCAACGTCGGCCCGGACGGCCGCCACCCGCTGCACTGGTTCGAGGCCGACACCGGCCGCCGCGTCAAAGACCTGTAAAGCGAAAAACCCGGGCTTCTGCCCGGGTTTTGCATTCAGGCCCCCCTGCTATCAATACGTGTACGTCACCATCGTGCCGATCGTGTATTGATTGCGTTCCTTGACGATCGGGCTATCGGCCGCATCGCCAAACAGCCGGCGCGCCTCGGCCGCCACGGTCCAGGACCAGGCCTTGCCAAGCGGCAACGCCCACGTCGCCCCCAAGCTCATGCTTTCCAGCCCCCCTTTCGGGTCGTAGCGGCGGTAGCCGGACTTTGCCGACTGCTGGCTGCTGACGCCGTACCAGGTGCGCATGTAATTGCCGTCGCCCAAGGTGCCGCTCAACGCCAGGGACAATGCGCCCGCAGACCCCTCATACACCGTCGTGCTCGCGCCCAAATTCAACAACGTATAGGCGCTGCCCACATCGCGGTCGTCGCCCTTTTTGAACGCGTGCCCCAAGGTGGCTGACAACATCACCGGCCCCAACGCCGTCTCGGCATCCATCCCGATCTGCGCCCGGCTTTTGATGTCTCCCATGCCACGCAGTTTGTCTGACCCCTGGTAGCCCTTCTTGTGATCCTTGCGCGACGCGCTGGGCAAGACATAGAAGCGAAACGTGCTGTCCAGCGCCTGCGTTTCCCAGCCCAAGCCGTGGTCGGTGCCAAGAAAGAAGCCGTTGGGGCTGCGCACGCCCGCGCCGAAGATGGGGACGGCGGAGCTTTCGTCACTGCCGCTATAGCGCGGCGCTACCCCCACCCCCAACGTGCCATAGAACGTCCACTGCCCTTCCGGACGCTCGTCCCCTGTCGCCACCGTCAAGCCTCTTGAGCTTGCCCCCCGTTGCCCGTAGACGGAACTGGCTTCCGCCACGACGACCTCTCCCGCCGCTGACGACAGGCCGGGCGCACAGGCCAACAGGCTTGCCGCAACCACGCGGCGGGAAACAGACGAGCACAGGCACGAACGGAAGAATCGCTGCATTGGGAAATCCACAAAACGAAGTTGAAAAGCGACGTTGAATCACGGCATCGAGGGACCTGCGCAGGCGCACCCCGCGTCTGCGCGGGCGACATCTAGGGCGTGCCGGAACCTTGCTTGGCCTGGCGCATCATGCGCATGGCCATCGTCGACACCGCTGCCACCAGCGGCTCGCCGGAATCGGAGTTGCTCATGACCAGCACGGCAAGCTTGTCCTGCGGGGCAAGCACCCATCGGGAATGGAACGCTTCGGTAGCCCCGCTGTGTTCACGCACGGTCATCGCGCTGACGACGTTGTCGCCACAGGGCGCGGCCAGCCACGACAAGGCGAAGCGGCAGCCCAGATCCAGGCCGCTGCCCGCCACGGTTTCCAGGCCCAGCAGCGTCTGCGCGGATTCCTCCTTCAGCACGCGCTTACCGTCCTGTTTGCCGCCATGGCTGCCATCCGCAAACAGCATGCTGGTAAAGCGCGCCATCTCAGACGCGCTGACCCATAACCCGTCTGCCGCCTCATTGGGCTGCGGGGCCTCTGCCCAGGGCTGGCCGCGCCGGTAACCCGCGGCGCGCTGCTCCAACATGCGCTCGTGTGGCTGAAACCCCGCACGCGGCATATTCAACGGTTGGAAAATCGTGCGGCGCACATAGGTATCGAAAGGCTCCTGGGCCACATGCGCGACCATGTCGCCCAGCAAGGCATACGCCATGTCGGCGCGAGCGCGGCCCATCGTGTCTTCCAGCGTGTCCGGATGCAGGCTCAGCAGATTGCGGGCGGTGTAGGGTTCTGCGCCCAGCCACTGCATGGCATTGCGGCGCGGCGCCACATGCCAGTCCGGCAAGGCGTCACTGGCCGGCGCATCCAGCCGCAGCCGCTTATCGTCGGCGGCGCGAAGCACGCCCGCGGCGGTCACGATCTTGGTGATGGCGCCCACGCGATACAGCGTGTCGCTGGTGGCGCTGCGATGCCGCAGCGTGTCCGCGTACCCGAAGCCCGTGCTCCACACAACACGCTGATCGTCCACAATGGCGATCGACACGCCCGGCACCTTGGACACGCCCATTTCGTAGGGAATGCGCTGCGACAAGTAATCGACCACCGCCGCGTAATCTCCCTTGGCAATCGTCGCCGGCGCGGCGGGCGGCAGGCTCTGGCAGCCGCCTGCGGCAAGCAGCAACGATCCAATGGCAACCAGACGGCTTAGGGAAAACATGGCTAGCGGCAAACCCTGTAGAAGGTGAATGCCGTGATGCTATCCACGCGCCTGTGCGCGATCTTTCCCGCTTTGTATGGAGTTTGTGAAGATTCGGCGCGCGGTTTGTGAAGTTTCTTTACGCCTGCGCCGCCGCCCGTTGACGCGCGCTCAGGCGGCTTTCCAGCTGATCACAAAACGGGCGCCCCCCAACGGGCTATCAGACGCTTGCGCGGACCCGTTATGCCAGCGCGCCACACGGCTGACGATGGCCAGCCCCAGGCCGGTGCCACCGGTGCCTCGCTCGCGGCTTTCATCCAGGCGGATGAACGGTTCGAAAATACGCTCGCGATCGGCGGGCGGCACGCCCGCGCCATCGTCGTCCACCGTCAGCACGTATTCCTGCGGCGCCGGGCTGGTCAGCGCAACCTGAACCCGTCCGCCGGCATGGCGGATCGCGTTCTGCAGCAAGTTGAGCAAGGCGCGCGTCATGTAGCGCTGATGCAAGCGCACTTCAGCCGTGTCGCACTGCGCGACCACGCACTGCACGCCCGACAAGCCGGCTTCAAACGCCGCGTGCTGCACCACCGAATCCAGCCAGCCGCGCGCGTCCTGCGCCTGTAGCGGCACGTCGTCGCTCTTGTGCTCCAGGCGCGCATACATCAGCAACTCCGACGCCATGCCGTCCAGCTCGGCGACATCGCTCTTCATTTCTTCGACCAGGCGCTTGCGGGCTGCCGGGTCGGTCTCGCGGTCAATCATGTCCAGCTCAAAGGACAACCGCGCGATGGGCGTGCGCAGCTCGTGCGATACCGCGTTGGTCAGATCGCGCTGATTGCTGATCAGCGCGCTGATGCGGTCAGACATCTGATTGAACGTGTCGCCCAGCGCCCGAATGCTGGAATAGCGCGACAGCCGGGCGCGCGCTTGCAAGTCGCCCTGCCCCATGCGGTGCGCGGCCGTCTTCAGCGCTTCCAGATCGCGCCAGATCGGCAAAGCCCACACCAGCATGAACGCGCACAACAGCAGGCCCAACGCGGAGTAGATGATGACAATCACCCACGTGCCCACCGCCGGCTCGGGCGGCATCTTGACCAGCAGCCATTGCGCCCCCGGCCCGGGAATGGCGGAAATGAAGGTCATCAGCTTGTCGCGCAGGAAGAACCCGCCCGCGTCGATGGTGCGCCGTTCGTCATCAGTCAGCGCAAAATCCGGCGCGTTGTAGTCCGCGGGGTCCAGCACCTGCAAGACCAGGCCGTAATGGGGCGCCAAGGTATCGCGCACATAGTCGCGCCGCGCCTCGGGCGCAACGTTGGCCAATTCCTGCTTCAAGCTGTGCAACTGGCCACGCACGGCTTCGCGCGTGTAGTCGACATTGACCGGTTCGAAGAAATAGTTCGCCGTCCGGTCCACCACTTCGTTTGACAGCACAAACCCAATCGCCAGCACCACGAAGAGCCGCAGGACGAACTTAAGCATCACTGCCCTCGTGCGCCTTGGGCGAGAACAGATAGCCCTTGCCCCACACGGTCTTGATGCGCGCCGGGTCGCGCGGGTCGTCATCCAGTTTGCGGCGCAGCTTGCTGACGCAAACATCCACGCTGCGGTCCAGCCCGTTGAACTCGATGCCGCGCACGGCGTTGAGCAGATCGTCGCGCGTCAACACCTGCCCGGCCTGGCTCGCCAACGCCCAGAGCATTTCGAATTCCATCGTGGTCAGATCAACCTCGACACCCGCGTGCACCACGGCGCGCGTACGGCGGTCAATCGATAGCGGCCCAAACTCCAGATGCTCCGGCGGCTCGTCCAACTGGTTGTGACGGCGCATCAAGGCGCGGATGCGCGCAAGCAGCACGCGCGGCTCCACCGGCTTGATGACGTAATCGTCCGCGCCGGATTCCAGGCCCAGAATCTGGTCCAGATCGTCTTCGCGGGCGGTCAGCATCAGGATGGGCGCCGACGAAAACGCGCGCAGGTCGCGGCAGACTTGCAGCCCATCCCGCCCGGGCAGCATCAGGTCCAGGATGGTGATGGCCGGCTCGTGCCGGCGGAACGCCTCCACGGCGTGATCACCGCGATAGGCCTGGGCGACATTGAAACCGTGCTGCTCCAAAAACTGCGCAATCAAGCGTGAAAGTTTCGGATCGTCTTCGACTAACAGGGCCTTGGTCATGGTGTCCAGACAAAAGAAGGTCAAAAAAACCGGACCGGAAGACTAAGGCTTCCGGCCCGGTTGTCATGCGCTGGCTAGCGCATCCGATGCCGCGGGCGCTAGGCCCGCGTGGCATCACTTGTAGACGGTCTTGGAACCATCCTTGTGCCAGGTGAACACGTCGAACTCGAAGTTGTTCAGGTCACCCTGCTTGTTCCACGACACTTTGCCGATCGGCGTATCGAACGAATTGGCATGCAGGTACTTGGCGACCTTGGTCGGGTCGTCGGAGCCCGCGCCCTTGATGCCGTCCGCAATGACTTGGGTGGCCGTGTAGGCCGTCATCTGGAAGGCGCCGCCGGCGTTGCGCTTCTTGGCTTCGAAGGACTTGACGATGTCCGCGTTGGCGGCGTTCTGCGTGAAGTCGGCCGGCAGCGTCAGCAACATGCCTTCGACGGAATCGCCTGCAATGGCGTTGATGTCGGGGTTGCCCGCGCCTTCCGGACCCATCCACTTGGCCTTCACGCCTTGTTCGGCGGCCTGGCGCAGCAGCAGACCCATTTCGGGGTGGTAGCCGCCGTAGTAGACGAAGTCCACGCCCTGGCTCTTCAGCTTGGTGATGACGGCCGAGTAGTCGCTATCGCCGGCGTTGACGCCTTCGAAGATGGCGACGGGCACGCCGCCCTTTTCCAGGTCATTCTTGACCGCCGTGGCGATGCCTTGGCCGTACGACTGCTTGTCGTGCAGCACCGCGGCCTTCTTCGGCTTGATCTTTTCCAGCACGAACTTCGCGGCCGCCGGGCCTTGCTGGTCATCGCGGCCGATGGTGCGGAAGATGAACTCGTAGTTCTTGCCGTCCGTCACGGCAGGCGCCGTGGCCGAAGGCGTGACCATGACGACGCCTTCGTTGTTGTAGATGTCGGCGGCGGCGATGGTGGCGCCCGAGCACACGTGGCCCACGACGAAACCGATCTTGCTGTTCACGACACGGTTGGCGGCAACCGGGCCTTGCTTGGGTTCGCAGCCGTCGTCGATGACCACGGCTTCCAGCTTCTTGCCGTTGACGCCGCCCGCGGCGTTGATGCGTTCGATTGCGGTGTCGACGCCCTCACGGACCATGTCGCCATACTGGGTGACGGCGCCGGTGGTCGGGCCAACCACGCCGATCTTGATGGTTTGCGCGTGCGCTCCCGCGGCAAACGTCAGGCCAGCGGCGACTCCCAGCGCCGCGATGACCGGGGTCAGACGAAATACTGGCTTCATGAGTGGACTCCCTTAATCGCTTGTAATCGTTGGTTTTTTAACCGGGCGGACGCCGGATATCGATATGGTCACGCCCCGTTACGGTGCATTTGCACGGCAAGCATACACCGAAAAAACGCCCTATTTAGAGCCGATCCGGCAAGGCTTCGGGGGCCTTGCCGACGCCTGAGTGCCGCATTGCGGTGCGGCATCGGCTTATACCCGTCACCGTATATGCAAAAGACGATTTATTCGTTTGAGTTACTAACGTGGCGCGGCATGATGGCCGCCATGAGACTCCAACCGATCATCGTCCCGGGCTGGAAAAACTCCGGACCCGACCACTGGCAATCGCGCTGGGCAGCCCTGCTGCCCCACGCCGTGCGCATCGAGCAACGCGACTGGGAAAACCCGTCGCCGGCGGAATGGATTTCCACGCTGGCGGCACAAGTTGACCACGCGCGCAGCCCGGTGCTGCTGATCGCCCACAGCCTGGGCTGTCTGATCAGCGCCGCCTTGCCTGTTCCTTTACGCGTCAAAGTGGCCGGTGCGCTACTGGTGGCCCCCGCCGATGTCGAACGCCCCGATGCGCCCGACTGCCTGCGCGGCTTCGCCCCCATCGCCCGCCAACCCCTGCCTTTCCAAAGCGTGGTCGTCGCCAGCGACAACGACCCCTACTGCCGGCTGGAGCGCGCCCGCGGTTTCGCCCAAGACTGGGGCAGCCGCGTTGTCATCCTGCCTGGCGCCGGGCACATCAACGCGGAAAGCGGCCTGGACGATTGGCCGCAAGGGCTGAAGATATTTGGCGCGTTGCGCCGCCGGGCGTCGTGGCGCATTCCGACGCCGGCTAAACGAATTCCACCGGTGCCGGTCTGCGGGTTGTCTTGAAACAAATGCGTTTTGTTGCATCTTCACGCGCGCCTTCTGGCGCGCGTCGTCTTTTCTGACCCCACAACTTCGTACAATTGCGACCATTTGACCGCTGGTAGAACGATATTTTGGCAAATATTGCAATTTTTGCGGCAGATGACGAAATTGGCGTCAGCTTTGTCTACGCCTGAATCGTTTTGATTAATCTTGCCTGAAAAAAGTTACAAATGATTGATATCCTACCCGCCCAGAAGCATAGAGACAGCGAAATGACAGCTGAACCTCGAATGTTTCCTGTGGGGGGCTCGGGGTTACATACCTAGGCCAAGGTCAGCCGTATCTTTGGCATACAGTAAAATCATTCCGTTTAAATCAATTTGTTTCCGCGGCTCGCCCGCAATCATGCCCCGCCCTTGCCCAAGCGAGCGGAAGAGAAGGCATGTGCCGAGCGGCGAAGCACAAGAACTAAGTAATGACCATAACGAGCATTCAGATGGCGCGCCGGCAGCAGCGCCAAAGCAGTGTCCAAAGCAAGGGGGCCATCCTCGTGATGGCGGCGCAACGGAGAACCAGCAGCTCGGGCCACACCGACGGCCACGCCTGACATCCGCGTCCAGATCAGCACTTGATCTGACGCGGCAGGCGATCGGCCTCCTCGTCGGTACCCAGGCCCTTACCGGCTCTCTTTCCCCCTGCGGCGTGACCGCAATCTCAAATTCCCTGTCGGCTTCCCGTTGGGGTAGAAGGACACTGCATGGCTAAGCGCGTTGCCGTCATCGGACTCTCGTTCCGATTCCCCAGCACCACCACGGACAGCTACTGGCCGGCCCTGCTCGATGGCCGCAATCTCGTCACCCGCGTCGCGGAGGACCGGTGGTCGGCAGACGCCTACCTGCACCCGGGCAAAGAGCATCCTGGCACGGCATATACGTTTGCCGCCGGCTCTATTGGCGATGTTTCTGGGTTCGATGCCGGCTTTTTTGGTATTTCCCCGCGCGAAGCTGCCCTCATGGACCCGCAACAGCGCCTGCTGCTGGAAATGAGCTGGGAAGCCATCGAACAGGCAGGCGTGCGCCCGTCGACGCTGCGCGGCACCAATTGCGGCGTCTATATAGGTATCGCCAGTTCCGATTACGCCTACCGCCTGGCTGAAGATCTGAACGCTGTCGACGCCTCCATGGCAACCGGCAATACCGCCAGCATCGCCGCCAACCGCCTGTCGTACTTCTTCGACCTGCGCGGCCCAAGCATCGCCATGGACACTGCCTGCTCGTCATCGCTGGTGGCCTTCCACCAAGCCTGCCGCGCCATCGTCTCCGGCGAATGCAGCCAGGCCCTTGCCGGCGGCGTGAGTCTGCACCTGCACCCTTACGGCTTTATTACATTCTCCAAGGCATCGATGCTGTCGCCCCGTGGGCGCTGCAATGTGTTCGACGCGGCGGGCGACGGCTATGTCCGCTCGGAAGGGGGCGGCGTCTTCCTGTTGAAAGACTACGATCAGGCAGTCGCCGATGGCGACAACATCCTGGCCGTCGTGGCCGGCTCCGCCGTCAACACCGATGGCCGCAAGTCTGGTCTGACCGTCCCCAGCGCCGATGCACAAGCCACGCTGATGCGCCAGGCCTACGAACAAGCAGGCATCTCACCTGCTGACATCGACTACCTGGAAGCCCACGGCACCGGCACCGCCGTTGGCGACCCAATCGAAACCCGCGCCATCGGCGCGGCCCTTGCGCAGCAGCGCAGCAAAGACGCGCCGCTGCCTATCGGGTCGGTCAAGAGCAACCTGGGCCACCTGGAAGCCGCTTCGGGCGTGGCCGGTCTAGTCAAGGCGATGTATGTGCTGCGCCACCGCGTCGTGCCCGCCACGATTGGCATCAAGACGCTGAACCCGAAGATCGAATTCCAGAACTGGAATCTGGACGTCGTCACGCAGAACCGCAAGCTGCGCCAAACGGGCAAGCTCGTGGTGGGCGTCAACTCATTTGGTTTCGGCGGCGCCAACGCCCACGTCATCCTGGAAAGCGCGCCCCCGCGCAGCCCCGCCACCGAAGGCAAGATGGCCAAGACTGCGCCCATTCCCATCATCGTTACGGGTAAGTCGTCGCAGGCGCTGAAGGCTTCCGCGCGGCAAATGGCTGACGTGTTGCGTGGCCAGCCCGCCCGCTTCCTCTACAACGCCGCCTACCATGCCGCCATGCGGCGCGACTGGCATGGTGAACGGGCCGTCGTTTTTGGCACCCAATGCAACACCGTCGCCGACCTGCTGGAACAATTCGCCAACGACGCCGACACGCATCACGGCGTTGTGGCAGGCACGGCACTTAGCCGCGCCCACGGCCCCGTGATGGTCTATTCCGGCAACGGCTCCCAATGGGCGAACATGGGCCGCCGCCTGCTGGCCGACCCCGTCTTCGCGACGGCGATCGACGAAGTCGACGCCCTGTTCTCGCAATACGCCGATTTCTCGTTGCATAAGGAATTGGCCGGCGAAAATGGCGACGACCGCTACGCCCGCACCGAAATTGCGCAACCCGCGCTGTTCGCGCTGCAAGTCGGCATCACGCGCATGCTGGCGCAACGCGGCGTCGTGCCTTCGGCCGTTATCGGTCACAGCGTCGGCGAAGTGGCCGCAGCCTGGGCTTGCGGCGCGCTTACGTTGCCCGACGCGGTCTGCGTCATTTTCCAGCGCAGCCGGCTGCAAGGCCAGACGAAGGGCCACGGCCGCATGACGGCGCTGGGTATCAGCGGCGAAGAGGCACAAGCATTGATCGCCTTGCACAACTTGGGCGACCAGTTGTGTGTGGCGGGCTTCAACAGCAGCCGCGGGGCGACCGTGGCCGGTTCCCCGGACGCCCTGAGCATTCTGGAAGCCGCGTTGGCCGAGCAGGCGCTGTTCTTCCGCCGCCTGGACCTGGACTACGCCTTCCATAGCCCCGCGATGAATCCCATCGAGGCCGGCATCCGTGACGCCCTGGCGCAAATCCAGCCCCGCTCAAGCGATATCCCGTTCTACTCCACAGTCACCGGAGCCCCTCTCGACGGCGCTGAGCTCACCGCCGATTACTGGTGGCGCAACGTGCGTGAGCCGGTTCGCTTCGAGCAGGCCGCCAATCAGTTGGCAGCCCAGGGCAATAACGTTTTTGTCGAGGTCGGCCCGCACCCGGTGCTGCGCTCTTACCTGAACGACACCTTCAAGACCGCTGACATCCCAGGCCGCGCGCTCAGCACATCCACGCGGGGGGGTGACGACCCCGAAAAGATCTGGAACGCAGCCGGCCAGGTCATCATCAGCGGCGCGCAAATTGATCTGCAATCGCTCTTCCCGTGGGAAGGCCCAGCGGTGGAACTGCCCTCGTATCCGTGGCAGCGCGAGCGCCATTGGCATCCCACCACGCCGGAATCACTGGGTCTGCTGTCACGCCGCCTGGTGCACCCCCTGCTGGGTTACCCCATGCAGCAGCACGATCACACCTGGGAAAACCAGCTGGATACGCAGTCGCACCCGGCGTTGGCGGACCACATCGTCGGCGACGCCGTCGTGTTCCCCGGCACGGGCTTTGCCGAAATCGCGCTGGCCGCGGCGCTGCAATGGCAGACCGGCGATTGCGCCGAACTTGAAGAACTGGAAATCCACGCCCCGCTCCTGCTGAACGCGTCACCCAGCAAACTGACGCGCTTCCTGCTGGACGATTCCGATGGCCGCTTCCGCATCACCGCCAAGGACACCAATAGCTCGGAGCCGTGGGTGAAGCACGCCAGCGGCCGCCTGTTGCGCGAACCCGGCTTGGCGCGTTTGAACCAAGATCCGCTGACCCTGCCCACCCGCGCGCCTGACTTCACTGGCGACACGCACAATGCGCTGACCCGTGCCGTGGGCCTGGATTACGGCCCCGCCTTCCGCGCGGTGTCGCACGGCTGGCAAGAATCTGACACCAGCGTGTTGGCCGTGCTGCAAGCCCCCAGCATCCTGGAAGCCGAACTCGGCGCCACGCACCTGCATCCCGCCCTGCTGGATTGCGCCTTCCAACTGATCATCCAGCTGCTGCGCAATGACCCGGCCATGGGTCAAGGCATTGCCTTCGTTCCGTCGAAGATCGGCCGTCTGAGCCTGCGCGCCAACGCTGGCCAACCCGCCGCTGCCCGTGTCCGCCTGGAACGCCGCGCGCCGCATTCGTTGACCGCCAGCTTTGAACTCTTCAATGCTGCCGGCGAACAGATTGCGGCCGTCGAGCAAGCACGCTTTCGCAGCATCCGCCTGCGCAAGCCCGCCGCCGATCACCTGAGTTTTCTGGACGCCGTCGCCACCCCGCGCCCGCATGCGCCGTTCGGCCCGAACCCACTGGACCACGACGTCCTGCGCGCGGCGCTGCGCGACGCAATCGCCGATTGCGCCCAGCACGGCGCCCACGCCCGCTACGCGGAAGAAGTGGACCCGCTGCTGGAAAGCCTGTGCGATGGCTTCTCGCTGGACGCCTTGCGCCAGATCGCGCCTGACGGCCTGCTGCTGCCGCAAGCCCTGATCACGGAGTTGGGCCGCCACGCGCCGGATTCCGCCTTGCTGCTGCAACACACCATCGCCCGTCTGACGGCCGCTGGCTACGCCGAGGCCTCTGCCGCAGGCGTCCATCTGCCGCCCGACAATGAAAGCGAAAGCGGCACGGGTGATATCTGGAACACGCTGCTGCGCGAGTATCCCGACTACGCCCAGATCGTTCACGCCGTGGGCCGCGTTGGCCTGCACTTGCCTGCCTTGCTGCGCGGCGAAGCCTCGCTGGATGACGTCTGCCCGCGGGCCAGCACGCCCGCCTCGATCAGCCGCAGCGCACTCGGCGCCGCCAGTGGCCAGCGCCTAGGTTCCGCTTTGAACGCGGCCCTGACGCAAGCACAAGCCAACCGACTGCCCGGCCAACGCCTGGCCGTGATCGAAGTCGGCCAAGCCGCGCCGCTGTTTGCCTCCAGCTGCTGCGACGCCCTGGACTTCAACGTCTCGGACTACTGTTACGCGTCGAACAACCGCGACGTGCTGGACCATGTCGCCCACCAGCAGTCGGAACGCTATCCAAACGCGCAGACCGAATTCATCGGCGAAGGCGGCGCGACCGCCACCGCCCGTTGCGACCTTGCCCTATTCCACTGCGAGTTCGACACGCTGGAAGTCGCCCGCGCCGCCCTGCGCCACGCACGCGCCAGCCTGCGGCCCGGTGGCGTCCTGTTGCTGTGCGGCGCCCATCCCGCTGCCTGGGGTGACTTCGTCTTCGGCGCCCGCCCCAGCTGGTGGCAAACCAGCGAAGACGGCGCACAGCTGTCCACACAACAGCCCGCCGAATTCTGGCAGGAAGAACTGCAAGCGATGGGCCTGGATTGCGACAGCCCAATGGCCTTCGCGGATTCGTTCGCCAGTGGCGCTTATCTGCTGACGTCGCGCTTGGGTGAGCAAGCGGATGCGGCGCCCCACACGGCCACGGCCATCGAACCCGCCAACTGGCTGATCCTGGCGGATCGCAACCCTGAGCATGGCGCGGGTCTGGCGCAATCCCTGAACGACAAACTTGCCGCTCTTGGCCACCACGTGCGCATCGCCACTGAGGTCGACGCCGACGCGCTGGACCAACTGCTGCGCAACGGCGCCACCGGCCCGGTGAACCATGTCGTTCACCTGGACGGCCTGGCGTGGGCTGACGCTCACGAAACGCCCGAAGAATTGCTGGCCAAACAGACGCGGCGCTGCGGCCTGGCCGCCGCCGTCATCCAGGCATGTGAACGTAGCCAGACCAGCGCAACGGTCTGGCTGATCACGGCCGACGCCGTCCAGTACTTGTGCGGCAAGGCCGCTGCCAGCGCCGGCATGCACGCGTTGAACGATGCCTCGCTGTGGGGCTACGGCCGCACGCTCGCCAACGAGGCCTCTAACTACCGCATCCGCTTGGTTGATCTGCCGCTGGCGCAAGCCGGGCAACTGACGGACAGCCTGGCGCGTGAGCTGACCCAACCGGACAACGAGGACGAGATCATCCTCGACACGACCGGTGCGCGCTACGCCCCGCGCTTGCAGCTGGCTGCGCGCCCTGCGCAGGCATCCGACGCATCCCGTGCGTCGCAGGCCATCCGCCTGGGCTTTGAATTCCCGGGCCAGCTGCGCAACCTGCGCTGGGAATCCTGCCCCGCGCCCGCACCGGCGGATGACGAACTTGAAGTCCGCATCGAAGCCACCGGCCTGAACTTCCGAGACGTCATGTACGCCTTGGGCCTGCTGTCCGACGAAGCCATCGAAAACGGTTTCGCCGGCCCCACATTGGGCCTTGAATTTTCGGGCACGGTTATTCGCGTGGGCGCCGACGTAGACGGCTATGCCGTCGGCGACGCCGTCGTGGGCTTCGGCCCCGCCAGCTTCGGCGACCGCGTGCTGACCAAGCCCAGCGCCATTTCCCATATTCCCGACGGCTTCTCGTTCGAAGCGGCCGCCACCATTCCCAGCACCTTCTTCACGGTCTACTACGCGCTGCACCACCTGGCGCGCCTGGAAGAAGGCGAGAAGATCCTGATCCACGGCGCCGCAGGCGGCGTAGGCATCGCCGCCATCCAGTTCGCGCAATGGCTGGGCGCAGACATCTACGCCACCGCCGGCTCCGACGAAAAGCGCGACCTGCTGCGCCTGTTGGGTGTGCGTCATATCTATGACTCGCGCTCCCTGTCGTACGCCGATGAAATCCTGGCCGACACCGATGGCCGCGGCGTCGACGTGGTGCTGAACTCGCTGGCCGGCGAAGCCATCAACCGCAACCTGCGGGTGCTGAAGCCCTTCGGCCGCTTCCTGGAGCTGGGCAAGCGCGACTTCTACGAGAACACCCGCATCGGCCTGCGCCCGTTCCGCAACAACATCAGCTACTTCGGCATCGACGCCGATCAACTGATGAACGAACGTCCCGACCTGACGCAACGTTTGTTCGGCGAGATGATGGCGCTGTTCCGCCAGGGCGCGCTGCATCCGCTGCCCTATTCCGTCTTCGACGCGAACGACATCGTCGACGCCTTCCGCTACATGCAGCAGGCGCGCCAGATCGGCAAGATCGTCATCACGTACCGTAACGGCATCAGCGGCGTCCATG